>Ga0210044_10006081_pt1 | contig 16037 bp, 13 predicted proteins | sample CryGey13umfilter_2_FD_183959 | JGI IMG/M metagenome (GOLD analysis project Ga0210044, IMG submission 183959) | Groundwater microbial communities from aquifer in Utah, USA - Crystal Geyser 4/9/14 3 um filter (SPAdes) (version 2) | ecosystem: Environmental > Aquatic > Deep subsurface >...
CAACATTTACAGAAAGCAGTTGTGAATCACCGGGTGAAACCAGTACATCTCTTGAATTAATAACAACAGGATCAAAATTTATAGTTTTATTATCAGTCATAAACGGGGACCAGGATACAATTTCAGGCGGCAGTCTGTTCTCTTTAAATTTATTATAAACATTTTTTGTAATTCTATCTACAGTAGTATCCGGAACTATATTATTTTCCAAATCTGTATAAAGAGCATTTACCCAGTTAGTGGTTGCTCCGTTAAAAACAGCTCCGCCATTTGTGTTTGTAAATAATCCCATGGTTGCATGCCCGTATGGCACATCTTCGGTTTCGGCTCTACGTGTTGGTGATACTCCAAATATCCTATAATTTTGTGGTTCATCCAAAGTATCTATTACAGTGGGGACACCATTATTATAATAATACAAAGCGCCGTCAGCTTCATACCCAACAAGTTCTCTTTCAAATCCGAATTCATCTCCCTCTTTTAATCCTGTGCCATTAAACACCCAATAATGAGTATTGAATGCAGCATAATCACCATAACCGTCTTGTTTTAGTAAAAAGTCATAATTAACAAAACCTCCTTCTCTAAAGTCAGCTCCAAATAAAATATTTACTGGTTTCATTACAGGGTCTGCCCACCAATTAACTGTTACAAGTGAGTCTGGTATTGATGGATTTGCGGTTTTATCAAGATTTTTATCTTTATAACAAACCATTGTTTTCCCGTTGTCTTCAAACCTTACCTGCCACCAGCTTGTATTACCTGAAAGAGTAATAAGTTTACCCCCTCCATTAACAAAATTTTCTACTTGTATTCTTTCATCCATAGACCAGTATTCATTATGTCCGGCAAGAAATAAAATATCATAATTGTCTAATAAATTTGGATTTGCATCCAGATCATACATTGATGCCATTTCTAATAATATATTATTATTTGTAGCCCAATTAATTAATTTATTAGCATAAACGTAGTAATCCGGTGCGCCAAAAATTCCGAGGTCTCTTGCAAAAGGTCTATGAAATGAAACCTTGAATGATCGAACATTATCTGTTGAGTTAAATTCGTAGATACTTTTTCCGCCAAAATTATTATAAGCATTCCAGGTGTTTGTACTTAAAATATAAAGTGTTTTTGAAAATGATCCCGGATTATCTTCTTTAACAATAAAAATAATTGCTGCAATAATATCAGGATTAGATGTTATTGGATACTGTGCTCTGTATATTCCGGTTTCCCAATTAAGAGGAATTTGAAATTGAAGAGTAGGACTCCAATTTACACCATCCACATATGCTGTACTAGACACTGATTGTACTATACCGCTAACACTATCGCTTTCGGTTTTAAATATTTGAGTATTTTCAAGTTTATAAAATTTAAGAACAAATTTTGGGACACTACTAGATATATAAAAAGTTAAAATATCGCCTTGGGCAACAGAAATTTTATCAACAAATCCACCCTTTTGAGCATATAAATTACTGAATGAGAATGAGATAATTATTATTGAAATTAGTAATATTTTTTTGGAAAGTTCTAAGAACATTTTTGTATCCTCTTTCATTATTAGTAACTAATAACAGAATAAATTTAACATTTTTTGATTAAATAATGAATGGAATTATTAAAGGTAAAACTAATAATTTAATTTTTAATATTTTGAATTGTCATATTGAGTCCATCATCCGATGGACGAAATATCTCTACCCAAAATCAAATAAGGAAGATTCTTCATCCCGACAATCGAGATTCAGAATGACACTATTGTAAAAGTTGGATTCTAAATATTTTTTCTTTGTCTTAAAATCTCAAATAAAATAACACCGGTAGAGACAGAAACATTTAAAGATTGTATTTTCCCTTCCATTGGAATTTTTATTAAATGATCACATTTTTCAAAAGTTAATCTTCTAATCCCTTTTTGTTCATTTCCCATTATAAGTGCTGTTGGCATATTATAATCTATAGTAGAATAATCAACTGCATTTTCTAAAGAGCTGCCTACAATCCAGTAACCGTTTTGTTTTAGTGTGTCAATTGTCTGTGAAAGATTTGTAACCTGACAAATTTTTAAATGTTCAACAGCTCCGGCTGAAATTTTTGCAACTGTTTCATTTAAAGGTGCGCTGTTTCTTTTAGTAATTATTACTCCGTTAACATTTGCACATTCGGCGGTTCTTAAAATTGCACCTACATTATGCACATCTTGTATCTCTTCCAAAATTACAAATAGCGGTTGCTCAACATTTTTAGTTTGTAAAATTAATTCATCAAGTGTTAAATATTCTCTTTCTGAAATTTTTGCTGCAACACCCTGGGAGTTTTTATTTGGTACAAGTTCATCAAATTTGTTTTTGGAGAGTTCGGTTAGCTTTATATTTCTTTTCTTTGTAGCTGCTCTTATTGCATTAATTATTCCGCCTGATTGTCCAAAGCGAAGAATAACCTGCTCAATATTTTTATTGGAGTTGATAGCTTCTAAGACAGGTTTTCTGCCAATGATTAATGCCATAAATAAAACTATTTACTAATTTCTTTTTTGCCAAGTAACATCCATCCAAAAACACCTACTGCTATCATAACAATAGAAATCAATTGTGCCTCAGTAAATCCTAAAAGAATTTTTGGATTCAGTCTTATAAATTCAATTACAAATCTTTCTAGACCTGCAAATATTAAATAAAGCATAAATAGTTTTCCCAAAGCCCATTCTTTTGTCCTTAATTTCCAAAGTATAACAAAAATTATTACACACAAAAGAAACTCATAAATTGGTGTTGGGTGAAGCGGTGTTGTGTCCGGGAATATTCCGTTTGGATATTGTTTTGCCCATTCAGTGCCTTGAAACATATAATGCGGTGGAACTGTACCGTGGGAATAATCAACTCCCCAAGGTAAATTTGTAGGTATTCCATAATCTCCATCCCCTGAAAGATGACAACCAATTCTACCAATTCCATAAGCTAAAATTAAAGCAGGTGAAACGGAATCAGCGATAAGTAAAAATGGAATTTTCTTTCTTTTTAGGAAAATCCAAATGGCAATAATTGATAAAATTAAACCGCCGTAAAATGTAAGTCCGCCAGGTGAAAATGCCATCATCGGATCAGATAAAAATTCAGACCAGTTTTCAAAAAGGTGGAATAGTTTAGCGCCAATAATTCCAAAGACTATTGCTAAAAGTGTAATCTCCGTTGAAAGATTTTTTGCAAGTTTTCTTCTTTCAAATTCTTTGGTTAAAAGATAGTTAGCAACAATAAATGCTATACCGACCATCAAGCCATAGCTATAAATTGTAAACGGACCTATCTTAAATAATTCTGGATACATAATATTATTTTATTTTGTTTAAAACATTATCTAGTGAAATTATTTCCTGTTCGCCTGATGCCATATTTTTTAATTGTGCGTTGTTAGCTTTATATTCTTCACCACCAAAGAATAGTACATATTCAGCATTCAGTTTGTTAGCATCTCGCATTTGTGCTTTTACACTTCTATTTAAATAATCAATTTCTGCTGAGATATTATTGCTTCTTAAAGTTTGTGCAAAACTAAAGGCGTTTGCATTTAAATTTTTATCCAAACAAACTATATATAATTTAATTGATGATTGTTGTATTTCAAATGATTTTTCATTTTCACAGGCCATTAAAATTCTTTCCATTCCGGCTGCAAAACCGGTTCCGGGTGTCGGTTCCCCACCAAGTTGTTCAACTAGCAGATCATATCTTCCGCCGCCGCAAAGAGCACTTTGAGAGCCGACCTTTCCGCTGATAATTTCAAAAGTTAGTTTTGTGTAATAATCCAATCCTCTCACCAATGACGCATCAACTTCAAAAGGAGTTTTTAGAGATTTTAATATTGATTTAACTTGCTCAAAATCTTCCAAGCTTTCACTATCCAAATAATCTAATAATTTTGGTGCGTTTTTCATCACCTTGATATCATTTTTATGTTTGCTGTCAAAAATTCTTAAAATATTTTTTTTAATTCTATCCTTACTTTCAGTTGAAAGTAAATTTTCTTTATCCTTTAAAAATTCTTTTAATACTTTAGTATAATTTTTACGCGAATCCGGAGTACCAAGTGAATTGATTTTTATGGTGAGGTCTTTCAATCCCATTCCTTTAAGAATGTCATATGCAATATTTATCATTTCAACATCAAGCAAAGGTGAGCCGCTACCCAATGCTTCAGCACCAAATTGATGAAATTCCCTTAGTCTTCCTGCTTGTGGTCTTTCCTGCCTGAACATTGGTGATATATAATAAAGTTTATTAAAGGGTTGTCTTTTACCAAGCGAATGCTCAATAAAGGCGCGAACAACTGAAGCGGTCATCTCCGGTTTTAATGTAACACTTGTTTTGCTTCTATCTTCAAAAGTGTACATTTCCTTACCGACTATATCAGTAGCTTCTCCGATTCCTCTGGCAAACAGTGAAGTCTCTTCAAATATTGGAGTTCTTATCTCTTCATAATTATAAATTTTGAAAACGGAAGTAATTACATCTTCAAAATATTTCCAATTCCGGATGCTATCAGGAAGAATATCTTTAGTTCCTTTAATTGCTTTGATCATAAAAATAAATTGCTAAACAAGAATTAGCTTTTCTTCCTCTTCTTTAAATATTTTATATAATTCTTCAGATGTTTCAGTATTTAATAATTTTTTTCTAAACTCATCTTCATTCATAAGTCTTGAGATACGGCTTAAAAGTTTTATATGCATGCTAACCATGTTATCTCTGCCAATGAGTAAAAAAATTAATTGTACTGGATTTCCGTCTAATGATTGAAAATCAATAGGTGTTCTGGCAATACCAAAAGCTGAAAGTACTTCCGTAGTTGCGTTTGTTTTTCCATGAGGTATCGCAAATCCTTTACCAACTCCGGTTGACATAATTTCTTCTCTGCTAAAAATAGAATTTCTTATCTCTTCTAAATTTATTACTCTTTCATCATTTTTAAATAAATCTATCAGTTCATTTATAGCATCTTTTTTTGTGGTAGCTTTTAAGCTGGGAATTATATTTTCAGTTTTTAATATTTCACTTACTTTCATACTGCTCCATTAATAAAAACAAAATTTAATATATAACTATATATGAATGCTAATTTACAAATACAATTAAAGTATATCAATTTAAAATAATATATTAAAGAACATTGATTGCCTATATGCTTTACAAATCTTAATTTTAATAACTATTTTATTCATCATAAGGGGCATTATGAATATCCGAAATAAATCTGTACTAATTCTTGGCGGTTTTGGTTTAGTTGGAAGTGCAATAGCTAAAAAAATTATCAAGAGTAATCCATCACGTATAATTATATCTTCATTAAGGTTATCAGAAGCAGAAGAAGCTGTTAAAAATTTACATGAACAGTTCCCTGAAAAAGGAAAAAATTATTTTGTCCCTTTGGGTGGAGATGTTTTTGTAAGAAATGAATTTAAAAATATACCCAGAGGTGAAATCTTATCCGATCCCAAAAAGAGAAAGGTTTTAATGTCGGACATTATGGATGAACTTTCTGATGAGATATTAAAAAAATCTTCACTCTATACACTTACTAAAAAATATAAACCGGATATAATAATTGATTGTATAAACACAGCTACAGCAATAGCATATCAGGATATTTATACTTCTTACAGACATATTTCAAAACAAATTAAGAACAAAGCTAAATATGAAGATATAATTTCAAGTACAGAAATGTTATTATGTACACTTTATATTCCACAATTAATAAGACACGTTCAACTACTTTATACTTGTATGATTAATGTTAATACAGAGACCTATATAAAAATTGGAACAAGCGGTACGGGTGGAATGGGTCTTAATATTCCATACACTCATAGTGAAGAAAAACCATCAAGAGTTTTATTAAGTAAATCTTCTATTGCAGGTGCACATACTTTATTATTATTTTTAATGGCAAGAACTCCTGAAGGACCAATTACTAAAGAGATTAAACCAACAGGTGCAATTGCTTGGAAAAAAATTGAATTTGGGGAAATTAAACGAAATGGAAAACCAATAGAATTATATGATGTTCCTTTAACACAGGCTGTAAAATTAAATAAAAAATTAGAACTGAAAACAAATCAAAAATATAAAAAGTCAGGTAAAGTTTTAAAATCAGTTTTTATTGATACCGGTGAAAATGGAATTTTTTCAAAAGGTGAATTTGAAACTATCACTGCACAAAAGCAAATGGAATTTGTAACTCCCGAAGAAATAGCTGATGTTGTTATTTTTGAAATAAGAGGCGGTAATACCGGCCATGATATTGTAAGTTCACTAGACCATGCTACAATGGAGCCTACATATAGAGCAGGTTATATGCAACACGCTGCAGTAAATAAACTAAATGAATTAGAAAAAATTAATGGTGTAGATAGTGTGGCTTTTGAATTATTGGGTCCTCCAAGACTTTCAAAATTGCTGTACGAAATTTATCTGATAAGTTTGATCCATAAATCAATGAAAGATGTTATAAAAGACAACGTTAAAAGTCTATCAGAAAAATGTAATAATATCATTGTAACAAATGATACACTTCGTAATCAAATAATATCAATAGGTATACCAATTCTTTTACCTGATGGTAATACATTACTTCGGGCTGAGAATATAAAAATACCTCCATTCAGAGGTGAGAACGAATTAGTCATTACAAAAGAAAATAAAGAAAAATGGGCTACTGAGGGTTGGGTAGATCTAAGAACAAGTAATATAAAAAGATGGCAAAAAAGATTATCTGAATTAATTAAAGAAGCAGAAGCTATTTCAGATAGCGATACTAGTTCTACTCATGTAAGAACAAAAACTTATTGGAATAATTATGAAGAATTAAATATAGGAAGGATCTGTAGCTGGCTCTTTATCCACGAAGAAAAGGGTTTGAGAATGAAATCATAAAAATTTTTAATTCAAGAACCCATATATTCTATTCAATGCTGTTTTAGCTTTTTCATAATCAGGCATTAATGAAAGTGATGCTTCATAACTTTTTTTAGCAATAAACCACATTCCTTTTTTCTCGTAAACTCTACCTAAGTTATAATAAGGTAAATGCTTTTCTGAATAATTTTCTAACACAACAGCTTTTTCTAGCCAAGGAATTGCGGCATCATCTCTTTTTTCAAAAATAAGATAACAGGCTAAGTCATTGTATGCACTGCCATAATTAGCATCCAATTCTATTGCATATCTGCATTGATTTATTGCATCATTGAAATTACCTGTTAAATAATATGCCCAACCTAATAAACAATGTAACTCAGAAGTAGCATGTTTACTTAAAAGTGATGTGTATTGTGCAATTGCAATATCAAGTTCGCCTTTTAAATGGTGTTCCTTTGCCCTACCAATTAATTCATTAAAGTCTTTTTCTTGACTCCTTTCCATATTATCTTCGATACAATAGTTATAGTTTTAAAGCATTTTGGAATTAACGAAAATCTTTTAATTCCAAATACAAAGATTCAATATTTAATAAAAATAACAACCTACATTCTACAAACGGTTAATTATTTCGACGAATAGTTTATTAAATCGTCAGGATGTTAATTTGAAGAGTATAATAATTCCTCTAATTTGATTGATTTGGGGAATAAAATATTATTTTCTAAATGAACATGTTTATGAAGATCTTCTTCAAATTCTTTTAACCCTTCTAAGGTTACTTTGTATGTATTGCAACCATTTTCCGGAACAGTATAATTATTTGAAATATCTTTTATCTTTTTTAAAAGATCACCTGCATTTTTATGTTCTTCTTCCATCATATTAATTGGATTTTTTATAGTTCCAAAATAAGGAGCTTCTTTTTTTGAACTACCATCCTGAACAAATACCATCTGTTTGATATAAGGAAATAATATTTTTTCTTCTTTCATCATATGCATTTGAAGATCTTTATATACAATTGAAAAATACTTTTGAATATCTAAAAGTTCCGGATGATTATCACTATGCTTTTCTACTATTTTATTAAGATGTTCATTAATTTTTGGTATGCTTTCAGTTACATATTTATGATGATTGTTTATAATGTAATCTACCAAAAAATCCAACTTCCAATTTTCATAATTATTTTCATCTTTCTTTTGCTTACTGATTCCATTTAATTCTTCTGTTAAAACAGAAGAATCAATGTTATTTTTTTTGCACGCATCTAAAAAATTTACATCTCCGTTACAGCAAAAGTCTAAATTATGCTTTTCAAAAATATCTGCATATTTATAATTTTCAGTTACTATTTCTGACAAAGTTTTTTCTAAAAAATTATTTTGATTCATAACAGCTCCATTAAAGTTTATTAAATCAGATATTATTATCTGATTTTACTATAAAAAATTTTATAAATTATTAATTTTAGTTAATGTTGTTTCCTTAAATACATCTAAAGTTTCTTCAGTTAACATTTGATAAGCTTTTGTTCTTAGTTCACCCCACTTATTATGAACCGGACAAGGTGTATCAGATGAACAATTTGGAAAACCTAAAACACAATTTTCAAAAATGTCTAATCCGTCAATAGCTGCAACAATATCTATAAGTTTAATTTTTTGGGGATCTTTAGCTAAAGAAAATCCACCATTCTTTCCTTTCTTTGATGAAATAAGTCCGCTTGCAGTTAAACTTTGTAAAATTTTTGAGACAAACTCTTTGGGAATTTTTAACTGCTTTGCAATTTCATCTGAGGTATAAACTTCATCCTTTTTGTTAGCAGCTAAATACAAACAGGCTTGAAGTCCGTATTCACATTTTTTTGAAAATATTATAGTCATTTTATAAAATGATGGTTAATTTAATACCCAAAATATGTAAATTTATTTAAATGATATAATCAGATATTTTACTCCTATTAAGATAATAACTTTGATTTATTATGTCAACTCACTTAGAATCTAATTGCAAAAAGAAACATCACATTAAATAAAAAAAAAGGAAATATGGAAACAACACACTATTATAAAACAAGTGTAACCTGGAAAGAAGGAAGATTAGGAGTATTATCCTCTGATGGCTTCCCTTCTATAAATGTTGCCACGCCACCGGAATTTGAAAAAGGAATTCCTAACACATGGTCACCTGAACATTTATATGTTTCATCTGCAGTTATTTGTTTGATGACAACTTTTCTGGCAATAGCTGAAAAATCAAAATTGGAATTTATAAGTTTTGATTGTACAGGTACCGGAAAATTAGAAAAAATTGATGGAATGTTTATGATATCAGAAATTGAATTAAATCCTGTTGTAAACATTTCTGATAGCAGCAAAGAAGATAGAGCTTTGAGGATAATAGAAAAATCAGAACAGCACTGCCTAATTTCAAATTCAATGAAAAGTAAAATTATTTTAAAACCAAAAGTTTTATTCGATTAATAAGGTACGTTCTCAGAGTAAACTTTATCTGCATATAATTTGGATATTTCAGCACCGATAATAAAAACAATTGAGGAATAGTATATCCAAAAAGCTACAACAACTAACAAAGTGTACGCACCGTAAATTTTATTAATTGATCCGAAATGATAAATGTAGTAACCAAAAATTTGTTTTGCTGCTTCCCATAAAATAGTTGACCAAAACGCACCTATTGCTATAGATTTTCTTGGCAATTTTTTAATTGGTATAAATCTATATAAACTTGAAAAAAGTACAAAAATTACTATCACAGATACAATTGTAGTAAACATTTTATGAAAAATATCATTGCCAAAAAATTGTAAAGAAGTAATTTCTTTTGGAACAGTTCTTAATATCTCTAATGACGGAAAAATTATTGATGCTATCAAGAATATTAAAACACCAATAAAAACCAAAGCAAAATCTTTTAATTTACCCATTACTACATTTAACTCTAGATTAGGACAAAATACTTTATTTAATATTGTCCTTATGCTACTTGAAAAACCACTTGCAGCAATAAGCAATCCAATTATACCAATATACCCTACAAGATTTTTAAATTGAACCAGTTCCGCAACTCTTTTTGTCATAATCGATTTAACAAAATCCGCATATAAATTATAAGGAATAATTGCGTCAATTAGTCTGTTTAATTGAACTTGAACATCACCCGAAGCTAAAAAATTTCCTAAGATCCAAAAAATGATCAATACAAATGGAATGATACATACAAATAGTGAAAAAGCCAGACCTCCGCTTAAAAGAAAGACATGATGTTCATCTATTCTTTTTAATAATCCGCCAAGATAATATTTGGTAAATTCCTTTATTCTCTGATAGGTTGGTTTTAAATGAAAATAAAACCTGAGCTTTCTAAAAAAAGAATAAATTTTTGAAGATTGAAATTTTATTTTAATTTTCTCATCCATTCATAATATTGGGTATTACAGAATAATAAAGATCACTTAATATATCCAATTTAATATTAATTAAATCATTTACAATAAATTCTGACCCGCCTGTTTTACCTAAATAATTATAAGGTTGAGCTTGTTCATTTAAATAATTTTCAAATTCTTTTTTTGCTTTTGGATCAATAGAAACAATTATTCTGGATTGAGTTTCACTAAAGAAAGTAAATTCTTCTCTGCTGATAATTGGCAATTCAATATTAGCCCCAACTAAATTATTTTCATTAATAATACAACATTCGGCTAAAGTACAAACAATCCCACCTTCTGAAACATCGTGAGCTGAATTTATTAATTTATTATTAATAAGATAAGTAGTAATATTTTGAAGTTTCTTTTCGTTTGTAAAATCAAGAGAAGGTGAATCACCGGTTACCAAATTATGAATTACTTTAAGATATTCACTTCCACCCATTTCCTCTTTATCAGAACCTAAAACATAAATTAGATCATTATCATTTTTAAAAAATGAAGTTGTGATATTTTCTAAGTTATCAATTAAACCAACCATTCCAATTGTTGGTGTTGGATAAACTACAGTATTTTGAGATTCATTGTAAAAGCTTACATTACCACCGGTTACTGGTGTGTTAAATTCACGGCAGGCTCCTCCCATTCCTTTAACTGCTTCTTTAAATTGCCAATAATTTTCCGGTTTATATGGATTACCAAAGTTTAAACAATTTGTTATTGCCAATGGGGTTCCACCAGAACAAACAATATTTCTTGCAGCTTCTGCTACTGCAATTTGTGTCCCAACTTTTGGATTTAGATAGACATACCTTCCATTACAGTCTGTGTTCATTGCAAGTGCTTTGTTTTTTCCTTTTAATCTTACAACTGCAGAATCACAGCCTGGACCAACAACTGTATTAGTCCTTACCATAGAATCATATTGTTCATATACCCATTTCTTTGATGCAATATTTGGAGAAGAAAATATTTTTATAAAAGTATCTTCAATATTTTTTGATAAAGGTAAATTTTTAAAATCAAATTTTCTTTTTTCATTTATATATTTGGGTTCTTTAGCTTCCCTTAAATAAACAGGTGCACCGCCTCCAAGCACAAGATCAAATGCAGGTAAATTTACTTCTTCTTTTCCATTATAATTTATATTAATAATTCCATTGTCATTTACTTCACCAATTATTTCACAATTTAAATCCCATTTGTTAAATATTTTTTTCACATCTTCTTCGTGACCTTTTATAACTGTGCAGAGCATTCTTTCCTGGCTTTCAGAAAGCATAATTTCATAAGCTGTCATTCCATTTTCACGAAGTGGTACCTTACTCAAATTGATATTCATTCCTGAATTACCTTTGGCACTCATTTCACTTGTTGAACAAGAAATTCCGGCAGCACCCATATCCTGAATTCCAACCAACCAACCCTTATCTATAATTTCAAGCGTTGCCTCAAGCAAAAGTTTTTCTGTAAATGGATCACCAACTTGAACAGAAGGTCTTTTACTTTCAGTTTTTTCTGAAATTTCCTCAGAAGCAAAAGTAGCTCCGTGTATTCCATCTCTGCCGGTTGAAGAACCAACTATCATTACAGGATTACCAACTCCCTTTGAAATTGCACTTGCGGCTTTATCGTGATTAACAATTCCTACAGCCATTGCATTAATTAGTGGATTATCCTGATATGATTCATCAAAATAGACTTCTCCTCCAACAGTAGGTACTCCGAAGCTGTTTCCGTAATCACCAATTCCTTTTACAACACCTTCAAATAAATATTTTGTTCTTGCATTTTTTAAAGAGCCAAATCGTAATGAATTTAACGCAGCAATAGGTCTTGCACCCATTGTAAAAATATCTCTTAAAATCCCACCAACACCTGTTGCAGCTCCTTGGTATGGTTCAACTGCAGAAGGATGATTATGACTTTCAATTTTAAATGCTACAGCTAATCCATCTCCAATGTCTACAAGTCCGGCATTTTCTTCTCCTGCACCAACTAATAGTTTGTCACCTTCTCTCGGTAAAGTTTTAAGAAGAGCAATTGAATTTTTATAACTACAGTGTTCACTCCACATTACACTGAAAATTCCAAGTTCTGTAAAAGATGGAACTCTATTTAATATTTTTTTTATTTTATTGAATTCTTCTTCGGTTAAACCATGTTCTTTGGCTAAGTCTAAATTAACTTCAGGTTCGTGCATTAATATGTTCTCTCAATATATTTACAAAATGAAATGTGTTTGTAAATATAACATTCATTAGGGATTTGTAGAAATTTAGATAGAGATTATTTTAAGAACCGGTTATGTATGGATAATTTTTAACTTGAGATTGATCAAAACCAAATAGCCACTTCATTCCAAATAAAAGTGACCTTGCATTATAACCAAGAACACGAAGGTAAGCTGTAATAAATGCACTTGAATGACCGATCCTGCTGTAAACAACAATATCTTTATTACTCGGAATTGTTTGTAAATTTGCTGAACTTCTTAAATCTGATGCTTCAAAACTATTGTCTTGATAATATACTGCTGATGGTAAATGGCCTGGATTATCTAAACTTGAACCAAGAATATATTCCCCTTGGTTTTGTGCGTAACAAACTATAAATGTATTTGCATATTCTTCAGTAAGTGTGGAATAAATTGTATTTAAATTTTGTACAGATATAGATATTTCAGATTCATCACTTTCTGAAAAATCAATGCTCATTAATTCTTGTATTCTGCTATTTACTTTTTCTTTAATATTATCACCAGAATTTGAAAATGTTAATTTTGGTAAAGGACTGAATGCAGGTTTATTATTAACTTTATTATTAAATAATCCTTTATGCTGCATATGATTTATCCATTTACTTGCAAAATCATTATTCCAGGCTGTCATTCCATATTTTAGAGTAAATGCGTTTGTGTAGCCATAGAAACGAAGTAAACTGGTGTAGTATGATGCTGATTGTCCTGTTAAACTAACTATTACAACTGTCTTATTAGGATCTGATGTATCTAAATAATTTATTATTTCTGCCGGACTAATATTTATTGCATTTTGTATATGTCCCGTTGCAAAATCACCGGATGAACGAATATCTAAAATAATTTTATCAGATGGATTATTATAAACTTCCGTAGCTGTAATCAAAGATGGCATTTGTTGAGAATTTATATAATCACCCTGTGACTCCAGATAAATTAATATATCTGCGCTATTGTTTTCTTCTGAATTTGCTTGAACCACAGGTGCATCTTTTAAACAACCGATAAAAGCCAAAAGACCAAATAAAATTAAATTTAGAAATATTTTTTTCATAAAATAATTTGCCTTCTAATTATATATGTGGAGTTAATGGACTTTTTGCTAAACCCATAAATAGTCCAATTGCACTTTCTCCACTAACATTCCATCCAATATTATTTCCTCCGTGTACAAATGCATCTTCAACGGATTTTCCGTTTGTCTTTGTATTAAAGTAATTTATATAAGCTTTATCAAAAGCATATACCTTTATTTGAGTAACTGATTTTTGTGCATTTGATCTATAACCTTCCGGTATAACTTTTGTCCTAACAGTAATTTTTCCAGAGTTTATTTCACTCAATAATGAAACAATAGAATAGAAATCATCTGCCATTACATTCTGCCCATTAACCTGTGAAGGTATTACCCAGGCAGCACCAAAAGCTTCATTTTGAATTGCATTAACTTCGCATTGTAAGAAATATTCATCTCTATAGATTACATTTGATAAAGTTGGAACAGAAGGAATTATTGTTTTGGCATAAATTGGTTTATCATTATATTCTGCAAATAATTCATAGGTATCATCACTTTTTATTCTAAACTTATATAGGGGTTTATAAATACTATTACTTGTGTAATGAATTGGAACTATTTGAGTGTTATTTATTTTAATATAAGCCTTAACTGATTTTAATTCAGCATCACTTATTGAATATGGAACATTAAGCGGAAGAGTTTTAGTAAATGATACTCCTTCAAAATATTCACCTGCAATTAATTCAGCTCTAACTACAACATTTTCTTTATATGAAGTATCAGGATTTATTACATCAACTTGATCACAGCCAATTATAACTATGCTAATAAAAGCTACAAAAAATATTTTTTTAATTGTTTTCATATTAAAAGTTTACACTAATTCCCACAGTTGGTAAAAATGGAAACAAAGTAATTTGTTTTAATTCAGGATTATTTAATACACTTGTATTAGAAGAACTATTTGTAGAAAAAACTGCAAAAGGATTTTTTCTGTTATAAACATTAAAAATTGATAAATATGCTTTAAAAGGAAGCTCATTCCAAGTAAATGAATAATTGAAACTTAAGTCTAATTTATGGTATGCAGGTAATTCATAATTATCTCTTTGGTCATAATCAAAATTTAGATTATTAGAATTATTAATCCCTATATCTTGAAATCCGAACTGCCCTGTAGATGTTGTTATTCTCTGTCCTGTTGCATAGCTCCAGGTTGCACCAATATTAAATGAATTAGAGATTTTATAAGTTAAAACAATTGATACATCATTTCTTCTGTCGTATCTGGGATAAAAAACTTTACCGTTATTTATATAATCAAATTGTCTCTTTGTCCAAGAAAGCGTATAACCAATCCATCCACTAAATTTCCCCGTAGTTTTGTTCAAGAAAAATTCAACACCATAAGCTTCGCCTTCACCAACAGTAATTAAATTATTAACCGAACCAGTCAGGTAATTATAAGAAGGTGAATTTTGAAACTCATATAAATTTTTCATGTCCTTGTAATAACCTTCAATATTTAACAAGTAACTTTTCTTATCAAATGAAGTCTCAATGCCAAAAACATATTGAGTTGATCTGCTTGGCAAAACTTCTTTTGTTGACGGATACCATAAATCTGTTGGAAGACTTATATCATTTCTGACAATCAGGTGTAAAAATTGGTGTGCAATTGCAAATGCACCTTTGAATGAAAAATTATCAGTTACAGAATATGAAAATGAAATACGCGGTTCTAATCTGAAATAATCTTTCGTTTTAAAATAATATAATCTGCCGCCAATATTAGTTTTTAATTTTTCAGAGATTTTCCATTCGTCCTGCATAAATAAATTTGCTTCTGTGGACTGAACTTTAGAAGTACCGTTTGGATCGCTTTCTAGTAGAGGATCAAAAATATTGCTGTAAATTAATTCGTAATTATGTAAAGAAAGCTGGGCACCAAATTTGAATGTGTGATCTTCGTGCCAAAAAAGATCTAATCTCGAATTAAAAACAAAATCTTCTAATTTGGAGAAAGAGAAATAATCTTTATCAGTTGAATTAGTATTATTCCCTTGTAGCAAAGTTCTAAATTGATAATTAACATAACTTAGTGAATTGTTTATCAATAATGATTTTTTATTTACTTTTAACCAATCTAAGTTAATAGCACCATTCTGCCAGTCAATATTATAATTTAATTCTTTTGAATTGCTCGGATTATAAACATTATCTTTGCTGAACATTCCACTGATTGTAACAATATCATTTTCTGTAATATTATAAGTTATTTTAGAATTCAGATCCCAAAAATTATAATTAGGTATAGTACTGTTTTTATTAAATGCTTTTTGAAGAACATCATAATACATTTTTCTGCCTGAAATA
>Ga0210044_10006083_pt1 | contig 16036 bp, 14 predicted proteins | sample CryGey13umfilter_2_FD_183959 | JGI IMG/M metagenome (GOLD analysis project Ga0210044, IMG submission 183959) | Groundwater microbial communities from aquifer in Utah, USA - Crystal Geyser 4/9/14 3 um filter (SPAdes) (version 2) | ecosystem: Environmental > Aquatic > Deep subsurface >...
TATAGCGGGGTTAACCCCTGGCAATTTGTAAGAAAAACATATTACTCAAATAACGAATTCCGAGATTTTTATATAACTAAGTATATGATCTTTATTTACTTACAAATTGTCGGCCCAGAGGGCAGATCTTCCAATGGAAAATCTGGGTTTAATAATAAACTTTGTTATAATTAATTCGCTATTAATTTTATTTTATGATCAATGTAATATTAAATACTTTTTTAGAAAGCATTAGCATATCCTTATTGGTTATGCTTATGATGATAATTGTTGACCTTATCAATGTCAGATCAAAAGGAAAATTACAATCAATCCTCAAAGAATCTAAAAAGTGGAAGCAATATATTATCGGATCATTGTTGGGGACAACCCCTGGTTGTGTTGGTTCGTTTGCAGGTGTAAGTCTTTATATGCACGGTATTATAAGTTATGGAACTATTGCAGGACTAATGATTGCAACCTCCGGTGATGAAGCATTTGTAATGCTTGCTATGTTTCCCAAAACTGCTATTATTCTTTTTGCTATTTTATTCATACTTGGTGTTTTCTCCGGCAAGTTAATTGATTATCTCGTTTTAAAATTCAACATACCAATTTCCGACGATTGCAAAACAGAACAGTTACACAAAGATGAAAAAAGTTATAAGCATTATTTAAAAGAACACATTTGGCACCACATAATAAAAGAACATGTTTGGAAAATATTTTTGTGGACATTCGGTGCACTTCTTGTGATTGAATTTAGCACCAATTATTTGAATTTAGAATCTTTGACCAACGATTATATTTGGATAGTTCTTTTATTAAGCGTTCTAATTGGAATTATTCCGGATTCAGGTCCGCATTTAATTTTTGTTTCTCTATTTGCACAGGGACTTATTCCCTTTTCTATATTATTGAGTAGTTCAATTGTTCAAGATGGACATGGATTATTACCAATGCTTTCTTTTTCAGTTAAAGATACCATTAGCATAAAATCATTTAATGTTATAATTGGATTGATAATAGGCTCTATTATGCTGCTGATGGGCTTTTAATAATATAATAAATACTAATATATTTTTTATCTTTTGTGTAGATTTATAGACCAAATTAACTAATTAAAGGTTTTTTGTGAGAGTATTATTTGTTTCTTTTCTTGTCGTTATTGTAGATCAGGTATCTAAATTACTTGTTAAAGGATTTTCAATTCCAATAATCAATTTTCAACATAACGGAATGTATGAGGGTGAAAGGATTAGAATTTTAGGTAATTTTTTCCGTATTACATTTATTGAAAATCCGGGTATGGCATTCGGTATTGATCCAGGAAGTAATTTCAAGTTATGGATATCTATCTTTTCAATATTAGCAAGCATTGGAATTATTATTTATATGTTTTTAATGAAGAAAGAAAAACTCTCGTTTCGTTTTTCTCTTGCTCTAATTTTAGGCGGTGCTATAGGTAATTTAATCGACAGATTATTTTACGGTATTGTATACGGTTACGGAAAATTATTTTACGGTAGTGTTGTAGATTTTTTAGATGTTAATTTTTTCCATTTTACTTTGTTCGGTAAAACTTTTGACCGTTGGCCAATTTTTAATGTAGCTGATGCAGCAGTTACAATCGGCATATTAATATTATTGATCTTTCATACAAGAACCAGCAGCAAAAAACAGAATGAATTGACAGCAGACAATACTGTCCCTATCCCTATCGAAAACGAAACAAAAGACAATATTATCTCAGGCTAAAATATTAAATGTCACAAATTATTTCAGAAAAGAAATATGAATTTGTAATCCCAGATGGAAAACATAAAGAAAGACTTGATGTTTTCCTTACTAACTCTGTCGAAAACGCTACAAGATCAAAAGTACAAAAACTTATTGAATCAAAATACATTACAGTAAATGGAAAGTATGTAAAAGCAAGTTACCTTGTTCAACCAAAAGATAAAATAATTGCAACCCAACCAATTACACCACGACCGGAGAAAGCAGAAGCCGAAGATATTCCTTTAGAAATAATTTATGAAGATGATTATTTACTTATAATAAATAAACCTGCGGGAATGGTTGCTCATCCTGCTTATTCAAATTATACAGGCACACTTGTTAATGCACTTCTTCACCACTCAGACAAGTTAAGCAAAATAAACGAAAACTTTCGTCCGGGTATTGTACATAGACTTGACAAAGAAACAAGTGGGCTTTTGGTTATTGCTAAAGATAATTGGACACACGCAAAACTAGCTGAACAATTTTCAAAACATACTATCGAAAGAGAATATTGGGCTGTTGCCTGGGGATTATTTAAAGAAAGAAAAGGTGAGATAAACAGTAACATAACTAGAAGTAAAAAAGACAGAAAAAAATTTACTCACAGCAATACTGAAGGAAAAACTGCTACAACTTATTATGAGGTTATCAACGAGTTTGAATTTACTACTCTTGTAAAACTAAATCTGAAGACCGGAAGAACTCATCAAATTCGTGTGCATATGACCTCTATTAATCATCCAGTTTTTGGTGATCCGACTTACGGCGGTAGAGAACTAGTTTATGGCTCATCTTTGCCAAAGATGAAAAACCGTTTTAATAATTTAATGAAAATTATGCCTCGTCAGGCACTGCACGCAAAAACACTCGGATTTATTCATCCAAAAAAAAACAAATTAGTTCGGTTTGATTCTGAATTACCGGATGATATGAAGTTGTTAATTTCGAAGTTGTAAAAATAACTATAAGTCATTGCCAAGGAGGGACATAGTGACTGAAGCAATTTAATATTAATATTGTAATTGAGATTTCAAAAGATTGCTTCCATCTTCACTAAAGTTCCAGCTGTTAATTCATCCTTCGTCCTCGCATTGATATTTTTATAAAATTTATAAATGATACTATATCGAAATAACGAAGCTTCATTAATAACTACTTTTTTACAACCAACTAATTTATCTTTAGCTTTAACATTAATTTAATTCTTGATAAAATGATTCAGATTTACAACACATTTACAAAAAATAAAGAAGAATTTAGACCGATAAATCCGCCTAATGTAAATATGTATGTGTGCGGACCTACAGTTTACGACTTTTTCCACATTGGAAATTCACGCACATTTATAATGACTGACATAATCAGACGCTATTTGGAATTTGCCGGATACAAAGTAAAATATGTTATGAACATTACTGATGTAGACGATAAAATAATTGGTAAATCAATTGAAGAGAAAAAATCTTTTAAAGATGTGGGTGTGAAATATGCTAATTATTTTTTGGAAGACATAAAAAAATTAAAGATAAAAGAAGCAGATGTATATCCACGACCAACTGAACATATGGACAGCATTATCAATTTAATTAAAGAATTGGAATCAAAAGGATTTGCATACAATGTTAAAGGGAATGTTTTTTACAATGTTTTAAAGTTTAAAGGTTATGGAAAACTAAGTGGTAAAATAATAGAAGATTTAGAGTCAGGTGCAAGAATTGAAATAAACGAAGAGAAAAAAAATCCATTGGACTTTTCTCTTTGGAAAAAAGCAAAAGATGGTGAGCCATATTGGGAAAGTCCTTGGGGTAAAGGTAGACCCGGCTGGCATGTTGAATGTTCTGCTATGAGCTGCCTGCATTTAGGTAATACATTTGATATTCACGCCGGGGGGAATGATCTTATTTTTCCTCACCACGAAAATGAAATTGCACAAAGCGAAGCTGCTAACGGTCAGCACTTTGTAAATTATTGGATGCACTTTGGATTTTTGAATATTAACAATGAAAAAATGTCAAAATCATTAGGTAATTTTTTTACTGCTAGAGATATTTTAAAAAAATACTCTGCTGAAGCAATTCGTTTGTTCTTTTCACAAGCTCATTATGCAGGCCCGCTTAATTTTAGCGAAGATTTGTTATTCGGTGCTCAAAAGGGACTTGAGAAACTAAACAATCTCAAAAGGAAAATAGAGAATGAGTTAGATTCTAGAACAATTGATGGAGTAATTCCTAAATTAGATTTTGATAAATTCAAAACAGCCTTTTCTGAGGCTATGGATGATAACTTTAATTCACCACAAGCCGTTGCTGTTATTTTTGATTTTATAAGAGATGTAAATAAATTAATTAGTGAAACAACTAAAATAAATAGCAGTTTTTATACTTCAGTTAAAAATTTCTTAGAAATTACTGCCGGAAATGTTTTGGGGATAATTGATTTTACAAAAAATAAAGAGAATGATATGGCTACTAAAGAAAAAGAATTGATAGAGTTATTGATCAAATTAAGGCAGGAAGCAAAGGCAAAAAAAAATTATACTCTATCCGATAAAATTAGAGATGAGTTAAAAGAACTGGGTATAGTTTTAGAAGACACCAAAGATAAGACAGTTTATAATATTATTAACTGATGTTACGCAAAGCTGAAAGATGACATATTCTTATTAAGAAAATAAAGTCTCTATTTCGTTAAAGAGTTATCATTTTATTTGAATTCAATTCAGGAAACAAAGATGTCATCTTTTCACTGTTCATTTTTTGCGTAAGATGAGTTATTAAATAAATTACCAAATATTATAATTTCCCTTATTTTGTAACTGAACGACGAAGGCTCGTCGCTCCATTATGAAATCTTTCTCATAACACTAAAATAAATTTCCCCTTCCTAAAATTAAATTCGGATCAAGTATTTTTTTAATTGCAAACATTTTATTTATTGTTTCCTGTCCGTACATTTCTAACAGTAAATGTTTCTTTGTCTTTCCTATTCCGTGTTCGGCAGAAACTGTTCCCCTTAGTGAAATAGCTTTTCTGCAAATCATATCATGTAACACTTTTGATTTTTCGTATTGCTTTTGGCTGTCTGGTAAAAAATTGAAGTGCATATGCGAGTTACCAAAATGTCCGTAATTAACAAATTTAATTGCTTCATTCTCAGTAATTTGTTTGGCATAATTATAAAGCTCAATAAAATTATTATTTGGAACTGCAACATCTGTTCCCAATTTTCTAAAACCTTTTCCTGCCATAAATTCATTAATTTTTTCTGATATTGAATGACGAAAATCTTTAATTTTTTGTTTTTCTCTTTCGTTAAATGCAAACCAGCATTGTTCTTCATTTCCATTACTATCTTTAATCAACTCAATCCAATTTTCTAATAAAGTATCTTCGTTTCCATTGTTTATTTCCTGTTCAAACCAAACCGCACAATCTGACTTTGGGGAAATATTTGGTAAATCTTTTCTCAAAAAATCCAAAGATCCTTTATCAAAAAACTCTAAAGCAAGTGCATCAATTGATTTTTCTCTAACAGCGTTTATAAAATTTAATCCATCTGTTTCTTGTTTGAAAAATACTACACAAGATATTTCCCCCTTGGGTGCTTTTAACAACATTAATTTAATTTTTATAATTACTCCCAAAGTTCCCTCAGAACCTATGAATAGATCAATTACATCCATATTTTTTTTACAAAAATATCCGGCTGCATTTTTGGTTCCGGGAATATTTACATCAGGTAATTCAATTTTTATCTTCTTTCCGCTTTCTGTTTCTAATTGCAATTTATTACCATCAGTAAATGTTTTACCTCTTTTAATAATAAGTTTTTCACCATCGGCTAAAATTACATTTATACTTAAAACATAATCTCTGGTTGGTCCGTATTTAAAAGTTCTTGCCCCGGATGCATTTGTGGCAATTGTTCCTCCAATAAAACAGGAGGTTTCTGTCGGGTCGGGAGGATAAAATAAATTGCTGTTCTTTAACTCGTTTTGAAGAGTTGAAAGGATTACGCCCGGTTCTAATAATACAAAAAGCTCATCCTTATTTATCTCCAATATTCTATTTAATTTTTCTGTAGAAACAACAATGCCTTCACTTGGTACACCAGCACCTGTTAGTCCTGTTCTATTACCGGTAATTGTAACTGATATTTTATTTTTAGAAGCTTCTTTTAAAATTGAAATCACATCAGATTCATTTTCAGGAAAATAGACAACACTGCATTTACCTTTATAATTAGACGCATCTTTAATAAAGTTTTGTATTTCGTCTTGTTTGTTTTTAATTATCATAAATAATTATCTGTAAATATAATTTCGCATTTCAAATAAGTATTTTTTTTGAATATCTAATTCTGGAATCATCCCACATACTCTTTTACTTTCAATGTTAATATTGAGCATTCTTAACATTTCGTCAAGTGCATCAAACATATTTATATCCGGATAACCGTTGTCTTTTAAATAGTGTATCAGTTTTAATGTTTTAAAACCGTCAAACCATTTTATTTTTTGACTATTCAACTGTTTTTCTGTTTTAGCATTTGATGCTATGTTTTTAATTACACTTGAAAATTTTTGCTCTTCCAAATAATCATAAAGCTGTTGTGTTATTCCTTTTGATTTATTTAATATCAAATCTGTGTTTTTTTCATTTAACAATAAGTTATTCCATTTTTTTAGTATTTCAAAACTTTTAGGATTATGCAATAAATATTTACCCTTTGAATTAGATAAATATCTGCTGACACTTTGTCCCGTACCAAAAGGCACACGCCATGATTTTCTTCCTGAAGGAAAAACTATAGCGTTATTTATTTCAGATACTTTTATATTTTTTGATAGTTTTTCTAAAAAATAAAAATCTTCCGCAGCTTTTCTTTTATTCATTCCTTCAATTTGTATATAACTTTCTACATCACAAGCCATAGCAGAGCCAATAGTGGCAAAAGCATATGAAGAATTAGCATATATTAGTCCAAGATGATAATAACGCAAGAGTATTTCATAATAAATTATAGCTTTTGTTTCTTCGTCGTTTTTATTAATATTATGCTCATACCTAATGACTGCTGCATTAATATTTTTATAATTGAATTTGTCCGCTATTTCAGTTAAATAATTTTTACTTACTGTACAATCGGCGTCAAGGCAAATTAATGTTTTTTTTTTATTAGTTGAGTAATTAAATAGTTTTAGTGCACAATCCATTCCTATTTTTCTGGCTATTCCTATGCCTGCATCTTTGTCAGGTAGTTCATTCCCTGTAGATGATGCATCTATTACCCCAATATTTATACCCGATGATATAACAGACTGAAATATTTTATCATTTATATTATCTTTTTGGTGAGTTATTAATCCATTTAATAAATTCAGGCTTTTTATGTTATCTGTTTTTATTTCTTCAGATATGTTCTTTTTATTATTAACTACAAACAAAAAAAGTGTGTTGGAAAAATATTTATTTTCTAGTTCAACTAAAGAAGAAATTAATTTTGATATATTTTCAAATTCACAGATTGAAGGAATGACAACTATGTTATTAAATAATAAATCACTGTTATATTCAGTAATCCAATTTGGGAGAGAATATTTGTTAAGATATTTTTTTATTCTGAAAGGTAAATCACTCATTAAAATAATTCCTGCTTATTAGTTTCTTGGCTTCATCAAAGTCCGCGCCATCAATCCAATTAATTACGCACCCTTCTTTTTCCATTTTTCTGAACCAAGTCATTTGTCTTTTTGCAAAATTATTTATTGAGCTATCTAACTTTTGATACATATCATTATAATTTAATTCTCCATTTAAATACATCGCAATAAATTTATATTCAAGACCTAGCAATTTTAACCTCTCATAACTTATACCTGAATTCATTAGATTCTTAACTTCATCAATCATCCCATTATTCAGTCTGTGTTTAAGCCTCAGATTTATTCTTTCTTTTATTGTTTCTCTTTTTTCTTTTATACCAATATTGAAAGACTTTACATATGTGTTAATTTCGTTATCAAATTCTTTGGATCTTTCAACTACAATTGCTTTAATAATTCTATCTCTATCCAGTAAATCTGTAGTGTTATGAAGTTTAGGGTTTAAGTTTTTTAAATTTTCTACTAATCTTTCAGTCGACTGTGTTTCTAATTTTGCTATTATTTTTTCACTAAAATCTGCTTTCCTTAATTTATATTTCTGCAGAATCGAACTTAAATAAAGACCTGTACCGCCAACCATCAATGGCGTTTTATTACTCTCTTTGATTTTAGGAAAAATTAAATTAAATTGTTTCACAAACTCAAACAAATTAAATTCATCTTTAGGTTCAATTACATCTATTAAATGATATTTAATTTGTTTTTTGTTTATTTGGTAACATGATAAATCTTTGCCAGTACCAATATCCATTCCCTTATAAACTTGCCTTGAATCTGCAGAAATAATTTCACAATTAAATATATCTGCTAACCGGACTCCTAATTTTGTTTTACCGACAGCGGTAGGTCCGAGAATGGTAATTAAATTATAGCTCATTTTAATTTGAAGTGAGTTTGTCTAATCATTTACAACAGGTAAAGAAATAGTAAAGACGGCTCCCCCATCTTCCGAATTTAGATATGAAAGGTTTCCGTTGTGTGCTTTAATAATTTTATCAGCTATGTTTAATCCCACACCATAATTGTTGCCTTCTTTAAATGATTTATATTTATTTAAAATCTGATCTTTTATATCTTCTGATATTCCTTTTCCTGAATCCTTAAATTCAATTTTTAATTTTCTATCATCAATAAAAGAGGTTATATAAACAGCTCCTTTCTCGGGCTGCGCATCACAAGAATTTTTAATAATTTGATAGCATACAACCATAAATTGTTCGGGGTTAATTTTTACTTTAACATCTGATTCTATTTTTTTAAATAGTTCAATGTTTCTTGACTCAGAATACTCTGCAAGTAATCCAAGAATATTATTCATTGTTTCTTTGAATGAATAAATTTTTAATTTTAATTCTGCTTTTTGATCATTAAATGTTGAAAGATTATCATTTAATGCGTCCACAAAATTTGTTTGTTTTATTATCAGTTGTAAAACCTGTTTTATTTCTTCTGGTAATTTGTCCTTAGATAAAATCTTTGCATAATTCTTTATTGTCAATAAAGGGTTTTTTATATCGTCGTAAATATATTTTGATACTCGTGAAAGAGATTCATCTTTAGTGTTAGAAATAATACTATTAATGTTTTCGCAGTTTTTTAATGATAATATAATGCTCTTTGAAAACAACTTTATAACTTCAATATCAATTTCAGTAAAATTTTCTTCTTTACTGTTTATTAACTCCAATATTGCTATAATATTATCTTCTTCGTCAGCGATTGGTGCAACTAATAAATTTTTTGTTTTATAATTAAAAACTTCATTATAAATAGGATTAAATCTATTATCGGCAATAACATCATCAATTATTGCAATTTTATTTCTTAATGCACAAATACCGACGATACTATTATTCAGAGGTATTTTTAGATCAATAAATTTATCACCATTCTCTTTTATTTTAGCTTCTACCATTTTGTCAATTTCATTTACAAAAAATAAAATACACCTGTCTGCACCAACTAGTTCTTTAGTATTCTTTGTTATTTCCTGAGTCAAATTATTAATATTGGTACTGTTAAAAAGAGAAAGTCCACTTTCAATTATTTGTAAATATTTTTCCTTACTAATTTTTTCACCATCTTCTTCCGGTTTGATTTCCACTGTTTGTTCTTGTGTTTGTATTTCTTCCGTTTCTGTTTTTATTTTTTCAGGAGGTAATGTGTCATCGGTTTTAACTTCTTTAGTCTGGGTAGTTTTTAAGTCAATTTTATCTTCTTTAACCTCTTTGGTAATATTATTCTCTTCTGTTATAATATTAATACTTGGATATGTTTCAAGTTTTTTCTTTTCGGCATCTTCAACAATTATATTTTCTTTTATAGCGGCATCAGTCTTAAAGATGTTTTCAATAGTAATATCTTCTAATTTAATATTATCTGTAACAGACTTGGTGATTGGTTTTTCAGGATGCGTTTTTATTGCCTTGTTATAATTTATTTTTTCTACAGTATTTTTGCTTTCTTCGGTTATTTCTTTAAGGGTTTTACCCTCAGTTGCAATAGTAACCATTTCAAGATTATCTCTAATAATCTTATTTTCAGAAATTAGTTTTTGTAGCTCTCTTAAAGAAATCTGATATAATTGACAATCAGATTCTGCAACACATGAGGATATTCTGGGTTTGTTTTCAAGCAGTTCTTTTTCACCAAAAAATTCATTTTTATATTTATGTATAACTTTTGGTGAAAATGGAGGGTTAGGTATCTTAAGTTTTACTTCCCCTTCCAATATTAAATATAATAAATCACTTTTATCATTCTTTTTAAATACTACAGCGCCTTCATTAAGGGTAATAATATTATTTGATGAAAAATTAAACTTAACTTTTTTTTCTTCTATATTAGAAAAAAGTTTGTTTATATAAATATCGGTTTGTTTTTTGGTGCTAAACATAAGATTAGCTTATATTGAAAATTGATTTACAAAATTTATGGAATAATGAACTCTAATCAAATAACAAAAGGTATAAAACATATTTACAATAATGATATTAAAATTGCAAGAATTATAGACTTAACTGAAAAATGCAATTTAAAACCCCACAGCAAGTATTATTATTCATTATTGAAAGCAATTGTTGGCCAACAACTTTCGGTTAAAGCTGCAACATCAATAAATAAAAAGTTTTTCCTCTATTTTAATGGTAAACCTTTACCGCAAAGTATTTTAGGAAAAAGTGACCTGACTTTAAGAAATCTTGGCCTTTCTTGGGCAAAAGTAAAATATGTTAAAGATCTCTCACAAAAAGTAATTAATAAAGAAATATCATTTAGAAATTTAAATAAAAAAACAGATCAAGAAATTATTGATGAGCTTATAAAAGTAAAAGGTATAGGAATTTGGACTGCGAATATGTTTTTAATGTTTACTTTGTGCCGTTTAAATGTGTTGCCTGTTAATGATCTTGGTATTAGAAATGCTGTTAAAAAACTTTATTGCTTAAAAAAACTGCCTAACGAAAAACGAATTATTTCTATTTCTAAAAAATATGGCTGGGAACCTTACTGCTCAATTGCAAGTTGGTATTTATGGGCAAGTCTTGATACTCAAATAATAAACTTTGTATTGTGAATCCAATTTTATTCAAAAGCATCAGATGAACGAAAAAGATCTTGTAGAAAAAGCAAAAAAAGGCAACAAACAAGCTTTAGCTGAGTTAGTTAAATCTCACGAAATGACTGTCTATAATTTTGCTTTTAAAATATGCAGAAATAAAGATCAGGCAGAAAATATTATGCAGGAAACTTTTCTAAGTATGGTAAAGTCTTTACACCAATTTGACGGTAATTCAAAATTATCAACTTGGTTATATAGAATTGTTTCCAATCATTGTTTGATGGCATATAGAAAAATGAAAAAACATTTCATATCTTTTGATGATGAAAAAGTAAGCGAGAATGACAACAAAATAGGTGATTGGTCAACAGTACCAAGTTTTGCTATTGAAAATCAAGAATTAAAAGATATATTAGATAATGCTATAGGCAAATTATCACCAGATTACAGAATAGTTTTTATTTTAAGGGATGTAAATGGATTTTCAACTGAGGAAACCGGCAATATTACAAACTTATCTATTCCGGCTGTTAAATCAAGATTGTACCGTGCAAGAACTTTTTTAAGAGATGAAATAAACATGGCTTTTAAGAAATGAAAAAACAAAAAATAACATGTAAAGAAGTATCAGACCATATTTGCGAAAGTTTGGGCGAAGAACTTGATTCCCCAAGATGTATTGCAATTAAAAAACATTTGAATTCTTGTCCAAATTGTCAAAATTATTTTACTTCGATTGAAAAAACTATCGATTTTTATAAAAAGTACAATCTGGAATTGCCTAAAGATTCTCACAACAAGTTGATAAATCTGCTTAATCTTTCTTGTGAATAAATTAATTAAAAATTAAAGGAAAAAAATGAAAAAATTATATTCATTAATAATTCTATCGTTCATACTCTCAATGGCAACTTATGGCTGCTCATCTGCAGATTCTACTTATGATTCTATTAATATAGATCAATTAAAAAAAGAAATGAAAGAAAATCCAAACATGATAATATTAGATGTAAGAACTTCGGAAGAGTTGGTTGGCCCGCTTGGTCATATTGATGGTGTAATTAATATTCCAGTGCAAAATTTAGAAGAGAGAGTTACAGAATTAGAAAAATATAAAGACAAAAAAATTACAATTATTTGCAGATCTGGTTATAGGTCTGGAATAGCTTCTGGAATATTGTTCAAAAAAGGATTTAAAATAACTAATGTTGAAGGCGGTATGTTATCCTATAGACAAAGTGAGAAATAATATTAATAACTGATGTTACGCAAAGCTGAAAGATGACATCTTTTTATTAAGAAAATAAAGTCTATATTTCGTTAAAGAGTTATCATTTTATTTGAATTCAATTCAGGAAACAAAGATGTCATCTTTTCACTGTTCACTTTTTGCGTAAGATGAGTTAATAAGTTTGTTTCTTTAAATAAGAGTTTTTGAATTTTTTAGATCTCTAAACAAACCTGCCTTTATGTTGGGCAGGTTAGGGATAACATGTTTTATCTTTTACTTTTCTTTGGTTTAAGTATTTTAAATTCTTGGGTTGATGTTTCATCATTTAATTTAACTTCGGCTACAAACTTTCCGGGAGACAGATAAGTACTTCCGTTATCAGTCTTTTTGAATTCAACTTTAGATTTTTTAGTGTTAAGAGATTCTTTATACTCGTCAATATTTTCTTTATCAATAACAAGATTATAACTAAAATAATTTAATCCACTATCGCAAGTATCTTTTATTTGAGCTAATACTAAACCTTTATTTGTTTTAATAGTTATTTCAGCAACTCCCATATTTTTTGCAAAATACGAAATCTGCATTCTAGGTTCATTTATATTTCCCCATGCATAATATTTGTTTCCCCACCTTTCGCTAAATCTATTATCATCAACAGTAAACAAATGAATATTTGAATTTAGTATAGAATTATCCAATTCATCTATTTGTTTGATATCAGCAATGTAGATTGATCTTCCGTGTGTGCCCACCACCAGGTCTCTATCTCTTTTTTGAATAACAAGATCGTGAACAGGTACATCGGGCATTCCATTAAAGAGTCCCATAAATGATATTCCACGATCTAAGGTAACATACAACCCATGGTCTGTTCCCACATAAATTATGTTTTCATTATTCGGATCTTCTTTTATAACATTAATTGGTTCGGCAGGCAGATTTGTACCAATTTTTTTCCAAGTATTTCCGTAATCATCAGATAAGTACAAATATGAATTAAAATCATCCCATCTGTATCCATTTAATGAGACATAAACTCTTTGAATATTATGTGCTGAAGCAATTATACGGCTTATGTACAAATTTTCAGGCAGCCCATTTGAAATATTATTCCAATTTACTCCTCCGTCCTTACTTAGGTAAACTAAACCATCATCGCTGCCGGTATAAAGCAATCCAAATTGTAAATCTGATTCATCAATTGTTGTAAGTGTTCCAAAAGGAACATCACCTTTTTTACCTCCCTTTGTTAAATCAGGTGAGATAACTTTATATTCATCGCCTTTATTAAAAGAACGATGTAATTTATTTGAGCCAATGTAAAATATATCAGGGTTGTGGCTAGATAAATGTATTGGAGTTTGCCAATTAAATCTAAAAGATTTCTCACCAAGTTCCGGCATTGGTTTTATGGGTTCAGTTTTACCGGTAAGTTTATTTACTCTATAATAATATCCAAATTGAAATCCAGTGTAAACAGTTTTGTTATCTGTTGTATCAATATTTACCTGCATACCGTCTCCTCCTAAAATAAATTTAAAAGGATATTGTCCGGATGAATACCAATTGTTGTTAGGTGTATTAGTGCTAGGACCATACCAAACTCCGTTATCCTGAAGTCCTCCATAAACATTGTATGGTTTATCATTATCAACAGCAACTGAATAAAATTGCCCAACAGCAGGTGTGTTTGCTTTAAACCAATGCTTGCCATCATCATAAGTGATATTTATACCACCATCATTACCAACAATTAAGTGTCCATCTTTATTAGGATCTAACCATAATGTGTGATAATCTCCATGAACATTATCATCATCAATTGTTGAAAAAGTTTTTCCACCATCATTAGAAGTTAGTGCAGGTACTCCTAAAATATAAATGTTTTTATCGTTGTTGTGGTTTACTCTTATTGCTCCAAAATAATAACCGTATGTATAGAACATATTATCTATATAATTTATATTTGTTTTAACCCAATTTATTCCTCCGTCATCTGAGCGATAAACTTCTGCACCGATTATAGGAGTATCAAATAGATTTTCATTAGCATCAGTCAAATAATCGACAAGGTCTTTTGGTTTTATTTTTCCTTCTTTTATTATATTAAAAATTTTTTCAGCATTATACTTTTCAGGAAAGCTATTATCGTCCAAAAAATCATTCAATTCATCTTCATCTAATTTTAAAAACTCTTCTACAGAAATTTTATTTAAAAGATCTTTTGTTACTGCAGGCATTTCCTTTTCTTCTTTCTTTATTCTATGCGCCTGATTGTCAACTACTGCAAATATTGTTTTAGGATTTTTATCATAAACTGCCAATCCAATCCTGCCCACCCCATTTCCTGTGGGGAATCCGCTTTGAGTAGTTGAAACTAAATTCCATGTATCCCCCCCGTTAGTACTTTTATAAATTCCAGAAGTTTTTCCGGATTCTTCAAAATTCCAGGCTCTTCTTGTTCTATACCACATTGCAGCAAATAAATTATTTGAATTACTCAAGTCTATAGCTAAATCGATAGCCCCTGTATTTTCATCCACAAATAAAGTTTGTTTCCAAGTTTTACCACCATCATTAGATTTATAAATTCCTCTTTCTTTATTTGGAGAATAAAGGTGACCTAAAACAGCCACCCAAATAATCTCCGGATTATTAGAGTTTAAAATTATTTTTCCAATATGGTGAGATTCTTCAAGCCCCATATATTGCCAGGTTTTACCTGTATCATTGCTTTTATAAATTCCAGTTCCTGAATAGGAAGAACGGCTTGAATTATTTTCACCTGTGCCAACCCATATTACTTCTCCGTGATTCCAATCAACGGCAATATCACCTATTGTCATTGATGCTTCTTTATCAAATAAAGGATTAAATGAAATTCCATTATCTGTTGTGAGCCAAAGTCCACCGGAAGCATAGGCAACATAAAATTTTGTAGGATCAGTTGGACAAACATCAATATCAACAACTCTTCCGCTCATTATAGTTGGACCCACTGATTTTAACTTTACATTTTTAAGTAAAGAATTGTTTTGCAATAATTGTCTTTGTTTAAAAGCTTCAAATCTTTCCGTTGCTTTTGTTGGGTAAGGAATGTTTTTTTGTGATAGAATAAATTGAGAAGCAAATAATATTACCACTATTAAAAACTTTTTCATTTAACCACCTTTTAATTTCTAATTAAAATGTTCTTTGTGCAAAAAAGGAATTAGAGCTGTAACAATAGCAGGAATATATAAATCTTTTCTTGTCATTTTTCCGTTGGTAAAATATCCTATAGCCCCCTTTTTTTGTTTTGTATTCTTTATGTTTTGAATTTCATCCATTACATGTCCCAATTCTTTGCCTGATTTAATTTCTTTAATAACTTTTTCAGGTAATTCAAAATGAGCAGATGTTCCAAATCCTTTTTTTCCTTTTGAATTCATTACGCAAACAGCGCCGTATGCAAACCATCTGTTAAAATTATAAGATATACCGCCCTCTATTCCAATAAAATAGTCAGCATTTAGTTTTTGTTGTTCGTTTATTTTTTTTAATTCAAAAGTTCTGTTTTGAGCACCAAAAAATGTTTCATCATTAAAGGGTTGGTTTGGGACTTTTGAATCTACTTCAAATCCAAGAGTTTCAATATTTTTAAAATACTTTTTAAATGCTTCACTTACAGCTTCTATTTTTACAGGATTTTTAGAGCCAACAAGTACAATCATAATATAAATAACCAAACAAATTTTAATAAAACTGTGAAATCTTTTGACTTTAATTTATCAACTGTTGAAAGTAAATGATTTACTACAAAATAAAAATTGCT
>Ga0210044_10006084_pt1 | contig 16036 bp, 16 predicted proteins | sample CryGey13umfilter_2_FD_183959 | JGI IMG/M metagenome (GOLD analysis project Ga0210044, IMG submission 183959) | Groundwater microbial communities from aquifer in Utah, USA - Crystal Geyser 4/9/14 3 um filter (SPAdes) (version 2) | ecosystem: Environmental > Aquatic > Deep subsurface >...
AATCAAGTAAAATGTTTTAGCAAACCATTGAAAGTTCCATGGTTTAGGAATAAGAATTTAAGTTACAAATGGATTTCTTAATTAGGGTGAAATTATGAGAATTAAATGGGCAATGAAAATCGCTGTTAAATTTGAACCCATTTATGTGCGTACCGATCAACATGTGAAAGCACATTATACGATATGCGTGTTGTCGTACCTGCTTGACTTGACCATTACACAAAAAATACGAGAACACGAAATAGATGAAATAAATAGCGTAAGGAAAGTGTATCAAAAGTTAAAAAGGTGTTTAGTGGGAGAGATAAAATTGGGAAGTGCGAAACATACTATAAAGAAGATGATTACAATAAGGCCAATTGAGAAGAAAATATTAAATATGTTTGGAGGTGAGTATTTATGTGAAAAAAGTTATTTGCAGAAAATTGGTATTGATTATGTAAAGGTGAAATAGAAAAATTAAGACTAAACTTTTGGAATAATGACCTTTGTTTTAATTTTGAATGACGAACATGGGTTATATCTAAATCATCCTTTGCAATTTCAATAATGTCTTCTGCATATTCTTTTTTAAATTTTTCATCGCTCATTTTTGTTACTTTACTTTTCAGTTTGTTTAAATTTAGTTTTTTGTCTCATTTCAAACCCAATTTATCCAGCAGATTAAATGCTCTTAAATTTTTAAATTTATTTTTAGTTAACTATAACAAAAAACTAAATATTTTAATAATCAATAATAATCAATATATTTTAAACAATATATTTACCTGAATGGCTTTCTTGTTTGTTAGAATCAGACAAATTTATTATCCGTTCATCTCCCTTAATTTCCTTTATAAATTTATAAGCGCTTTCACTTATCATCTTTTTCCATATATTTTCGTGTTTATTTAAAATTTCGTTTCTGATATTTGTCCCGGAATAAATTTTTCCATATTCATCGGTATAAATTTTCTGTGCTGTGACCTCAAATCCCTCTTTTTCAAATAAAATTTTTGTTAGAGGGTTTCGTGTGTAAACAATATCAAATTTCGGAAGTAGCGAAATTATATATTTCACCCATATTGTATGATTGTTTATATCCGATACGGGAATGACATTTAAATTTAGGTTCTTAAAATTTTCCTCCCGGATTATCATTTCAGCCCGCTCCCCCGCGGTAAAAGGATTTTTTGCAGTATAGTTTTCCTGTGCACTTCCGACAACGACAATAACTTCGTATTTCTTTGAAATTTCTATAATTGCTTTTATGTGTCCCGGATGTAACGGCTGAAATCTCCCTACAAATAATGCACGCATTTTATAAAATTTCACATTATAACCCATATTTCCGACCGAATTATTGATTAAAAATTAGGTGCTCATCCCTTTAAGTTGGGATAATTAATTTGTGATATATTTTTTAAAAATCTGCTTAAAAATTAAAATTGAATATTATAAATTTAATTTTAAACATTACAGGACATACACAAAACAAATATGAATTCTTGACTTTTTATGTTCATTTACAAAATAATCTAAGTAAGTCCTATAACTTATAAAGATTTAGTAAAAAAACAAATATATAATTATCCCAATTTTAGTGGGGCAGCACCTAATTTTTTGGGACTAAATAGTTACTTTTATTTTACATTTTTAATTATTTTAATTCATAATTATTACAAATAAATTTGATAAAATTTTTTCCTAAAATTTTTAAAAGTGAAAACCATTCTTGAAGGTTCAGAGGTGGTAGCAGAAGTTGTGGTATTATGCAGGCCAGCAGTGCTGACAATATACCCTATAACTCCGCAAACACACATACCTGAAAATTTATCACAAATTGTTGCAGACGGAAAATTAAATGCAAAAATAATATATGCGGAATCAGAACATTCGGCAATTTCGGCCTGTGTCGGAGCATCTGCAAGCGGTGTCCGAACATATACCGCGACATCTTCACAGGGACTGGCATTGATGCATGAAATTTTATTTATAGCGAGCGGAATGCGGCTGCCGATAGTAATGACAAATGCCAACAGAGCATTATCTGCCCCCATAAGTATATGGAATGATCAGTCGGATTCAGTAGCACAAAGAGATACGGGATGGATTCAGCTGTATGCTGAAACAAATCAGGAAGTAGGAGATAAAATCATTCAGGCATACAAAATTGCAGAAGACAGAGAAATTTTACTTCCCGTAATGGTAAATATGGACGGTTATATACTGACACATTGTGTTGAGCCGGTAGATATTCCTGAACAGGAAGAAGTTGATAAATTTTTGTCAGAATATAAACCATTATATAAATTAGATCCGGGTAATCCCATGACTTTTGGCCCAATATCATTTCCAAATTCTTATACTGAGTTTAAAAAGATGCAATGGAATGCAATGGAAAAAGCAAAGGATAAGATAAAGAAAGCAAATGATGAATTTTACAAATTTTTCGGAAGAAATTACGGAAACGGATTAATTGAAGAATACAACACAAAAAACGCTGAATATCTGATTGTTAGCATGGGTTCTGTTTGCGGAAATATCAAAGATGTCATTGATAAACACAACGATGTCGGATTGATAAGGATAATTTCATTCAGGCCGTTTCCGTCAGAGGAATTAAGGCGAGCGATGAAGGATGCCAAAGGAACAGCAGTTATAGAAAAGGATGTTTCCATAGGAATGGGTGGTGCTTTATGGAGTGAAGTCAGAGGGATTGTCAATAATCCGGATAATGTTTATTCCTGTATTGCAGGACTTGGGGGAAGGGATGTAAAAAAAGAAGATATTGAAAATATAACAGAGTGGTTGAAAAAGAAAAAACTGAAGGAGGTTAACTGGATTAATACCAGTATATGATAAGGTCAACTGCCAGTCAATAAACTGACAGGCGTAGAATCTGCTCCATTCTGTCATTTCTTGGCAATACATCGGATTATGAAATCCTGTCTTTTACTATGTAAAAGCGCCTTAATTCATCTACAAACAATATTATCCATCATCCGGCCATTTCATCCACAAACCACTTTGGCTCAAATTCCATGATGTCTTCATAAGATTGTCCAATTCCCATAAAGATAATCGGCTTTTGAATCGTGTGGGCAATGCTCAATACACATCCGCCCTTTGCAGTATCCATTTTGGCAACAATCACAGCATCTATCCCGACTGCATCATTAAATTCCTTTGCCTGTTCAACGGCGTCATTTCCGGTCAGTGCATCGGCAACAAATACCTTTAAATCCGGCTTCATAACTCTAACAACCTTCTTCATTTCATTCATTAAATCCTTATTTGTCTGCATTCTTCCAGCAGTGTCAGCAAATACAAAGTCAATAAAATGTGCTTTTGCATATTCAACCGCATCATATATAATTGCAGCAGCATCCGTGCCCCTCTTCTCCGGCTTTATAACCTTAATTCCCAGCCGTTGTCCATGGACTGAAATCTGTTCAATTGCTCCTGCCCTGAATGTATCGCCGGCTGCAAATACAACACTTTTGTTCTTATTGAGCAAAAATTTCCCGAATTTTGCGATTGTTGTTGTCTTTCCTGTCCCATTTATTCCGAAGAAAACGATTTTTACCGGCTTATGCATGGTCTTTGCCCATTCTATAAATCTTCCTTCCATCCAGTTATCCTTTAAAATTTCCAGCAGGGAGTTCTTTATTTCTTTATTTACAACTTTATCAATCTCGTTTTTGTTTATTTCCTTGTCTTTCAGGCGGTTAAAAATTTTCTCGCAAATTTTCCCGGATGTTTCATAAGCAACATCGCTGTCTATTAAATTCATCCGTAATTCTTCAATTGCCGGATTTAAATCGCCCTCAGTTAGTTTTATTTTGCTCGTAAATATGCCTTTTATTTTTGACATAAGGGATAAATCAATCTTTACACCATGAGCGTTGTTGGTGCCTTCCTTTTTTATCTGCTGGTTTTCGGTAATTTCTTTTAATGCGTCTGTTTTTTTTTCTGTTACATTTGTTACAGTTATATCTCTTTTTATCTCTTTATTTTCCTTTATCTCTTTATTTTCCTTTATCTCTTTATTTTCCTTTATCTCTTTATTTTTCTCTGTCTCTTGAGATTTATTTTCTTCCTTTTCTTCCTTTTTCTTTGTCAGAGAAGATATAAAAGTCGTAAATTTATTTTTGAGTATGCCGAACATTTTAAATTTATTATTAGATTCATCATAAAAATTAGGAATTTTAGAAGTAAATTTTAATTAGATTTAATTATCATAGTCATTTTATTTTCATTGTTTTGTAATTTTGTAACTATTCAGCCACCCTTTTCAGCAAGTAAAATATTCTTTATGGCATTAGAGGAACAAATTGCCAGTGAAAGATAATCCAATACATTTTTTCCTTGCTTTTTATACTTTAGATATTATAATAAATCCCGGGTTTCCCACCATGCCTAAAAGTTTGGGCGTAATTTTTAAATCCCAAAGATTTAAAAATATCCAAACAACTGTGAGCGTATTTTTGTTGTTAAGCATAAGTAGTTTTGTAAATTTTAAAATTACTCGTAAATTTTTTGGTGGTGGAAAAGAGAGGATAAATTTAAAAATAAAGATATTATAATTACTATAGATGACAACTTTTTGTTCGGGAGTTGATCAATTTGTATTCAAATTTGCAAAAAATTTATTGAAAAATGTGACCATTTAAAAATTAACAGGACTTACTCGTGAAAACTTAAAAAATTTACCATTTGTTTTTAGAGTGGCCAAATATTTCATTGGAAATACAAATTTATTTGTGATTTTATAATTATTTTGTGTTAACTCCTTCGTAAAAAGTTGTCAAGTAGAGTTATAATTATTACAATGATAATGCAACAACTTTAAAGGATATAAAATATAAAAACGACCACAGATGACTGTCTATAAGTTAATTTCCACAGAAGATTATCCCGCACTGATGATTGATGGCATCCTGATGCATTGCATAAAACTTACATCTCCGAAAAAGGACGCCGAAAATAAGGTTCAAATTTTAGGGATTAAAAAAGGAAGGGTTCTGGATATATGTACCGGATTGGGATATACAGCAATTGCGGCATCACATGTTGCAGATGAAGTTGTTACTGTTGAAAAAGATGAAAATGTGATTGAAATTGCAAAAAACAACAAATATTCAGCAGAATTATTTGGAAATAAAAAAATAAAATTAATTACAAGCAATGCTTATGATGAAATTGAAAAATTTGATGATGAATGTTTTGATTATATTATCCACGACCCTCCAACTGTATCAAGAGCAGGAGAGTTGTATGGAGAAAAATTTTATAAAAATTTATATCGCATATTGAAACCAGGCGGAAAATTATTTCATTATGTTTCAAAACCAGGCAGTAAATACAGAAATAAATCAGTTGAAAAGGGGGTAATAAACCGGTTGAGAAATGTCGGGTTTGATGTTAAATTTCACGAAAAGGTAAGCGGGGTTGTTTGTGTAAAACATCTATGAAACATCTATGAAATTATTCTCTGAAATTTAACAGGTTTCAAAATTTTGTGTTTCTTTTAAATTTATAATACAAAAATAAGGTGACTGAAAACCAGGAGAAAATTTATACGGATTGGGAAATTTATGAAATTTTACATCCCGCAGTTAAGGAATGGTTCATGTCCAAATTCGGTAAATTTTCCGTTCCCCAGAAGTATGCGGTAATGGATATTCACCAGCGACAGAATGTTTTGATTTCATCTCCGACAGGAAGCGGGAAAACACTTGCCGCATTTCTTTCAATTTTAAACGAATTAATCAAACTTGCAGACAAAAATGAATTGGAAGATAAGGTCTACTGTATCTATATTTCTCCGTTAAAAGCACTTGACAACGATATTGAAAAAAATTTAAATGAGCCGTTAAAAGAGATTGAAAAAATTTCGGGAAAAAAATTTAATATACGGATTGCGGTCAGGACAGGGGATACTTCCCAGACAAAGAGAACAGAAATGTTAAAAAAGACCCCTCATATATTAATAACAACACCCGAAACACTCGCAATAGTTCTTTGTGCTCCTAAATTCAGGGACAAATTAAAAGACGTAAAATATATAGTTGTTGATGAAATTCATTCTCTTGCAGAAAACAAAAGAGGCGTACACTTAACTGTAACACTTGAACGACTGCAAAATTTAGCAGGAAGATGGACAAGAATCGGATTAAGTGCAACAGTTGCTCCGCTTGAAAAAATAGCAGAATTTATGGCAGGGTATGAAAAGGGAAAACCGAGGGACTGCAAAATTGTTGATGTAAATTTCTTAAAACAGATGGAGATTAAGGTTGTTTGTCCGGTTGAAAACATAATGGAATCATCCCCTGAGGAGTTAAGTAATGCTACTTATTCACTGCTGCATCGCCTGATTCAGGAGCACAAAACAACCCTGATATTCACAAATACGAGAAGCGGAACAGAGTCCGTTATATTTCATTTAAAGAAGAAATTTAAAAATTTTTACAATGACAATATAATGGCTCATCATTCCTCACTCTCAAAGGAGTTGCGATTGAATGCAGAGGATAAATTAAAGGAAGGAAAATTAAAGGTTGTTGTTTCTTCAACATCGCTGGAACTTGGGATTGATATCGGATATATTGATCTGGTTGTGCTTATAAGTTCTCCGAAATCGGTTGCAAGAGCACTGCAGCGCATCGGACGGAGCGGCCATCGGCTGCATGAGAAATCAAAAGGAATAATTATAGTTATTAACAGAGATGATCTGGTTGAATGTGCAGTAATACTTAAAAACGCGGTTGAAGGAAGGATTGACGAAATTGATATTCCACAAAATTGTCTTGATGTGCTTTCGCAGCAAATCTTTGGAATGGCAATTGAAGACGACTGGGATATTGATAATGCTTATGATTTAATAAAGAGAAGCTACTGCTACAAAAATTTATCAAAAGACGACTTTATGGGCGTAATGAGTTATCTTGCCGGAGAATACAGCAGTTTGGAAGAAAGATATGTTTACGGAAAAATCTGGATTAACTACGAAAAAAATTTATTCGGAAGAAGGGGAAAACTGGCAAGGGTTTTATATGCAACAAATATAGGAACAATTCCTGATGAGTCATTCGTTCTTGTCAAACTTGCAACTGAAAATAAAGTAATAGGAAAGATTGACGAGGACTTTCTTGAACGGCTAAAAAGCAAGGATATATTTGTTCTTGGCGGAAAAATTTACAGATTTGAATATACAAGAGGAACAATTGCTTATGTTAATAACTGTGCGGGACCTCCGACAATTCCGTCGTGGTTTTCAGAACAATTGCCCTTGTCATTCGGACTGGCTTTGGAAATTCGGAAATTTAGATCGCTGATGGAAGAAAAATTTAAAACATCGGATAAAAATTTAACAATAAAATTTATCACTGACTATTTATATGTTGATTTCAATGCGGCAAATTCGGTCTATGAATATTTCAAAGAACAGTATCTGTATGCAAAAATTCCTCATACCAGTCGCCTGCTCATTGAATTTTACACCGGCTACGGAAACAAAAAATTTGTTATATTTCATTCCTTATTCGGAAAAAGGGTCAATGATGCTTTATCAAGGGCAATAGCATACATCATTTCAAAAACAGAACGAAAGGATATAGGTATTTCCATATCTGACAACGGATTCTATCTGAGTGCAGAGGGAAAAATTAAGGCACTGCAGGCATTTGAAAATTTAAATGCAGAAAATTTAGGAAAAATTTTGATTAAGGCGATCGACAGAACAGAGGTATTGACGAGAAGATTCAGGCACTGTGCAGGCCGTTCGCTGATGATTTTGAGACAGTATAAAGGAGTGCGGAAGAGTGTGGGAAAGCAGCAGTTTAGCAGTAAAATTTTGCTGAATTTTGTAAAGGAACTGAATGAAAATTTTCCTATTTTGAAGGAAGCGAGAAGGGAGGTTATTGAGGATTTTATGGATGTGAAAAATACAGCAAAGGTCTTGGCATGGATTGATGAAGGAAAAATCAGGATTGAATATATTAATACGACAATTCCCTCTCCGTTTGCCTTCAATTTAATTGCACAGGGATATATGGATGTTTTAAAATACGAGGAAAGGATAGAATTTATAAGGAGAATGCATAAGGCAATTTTAGAAATTATAAAAGCAAAAGAAAAATCAGAAGAAAATTATGATTGATAAATATCACACAAATTCAACAATTATTGTTCCCTTCTGCAACGGAAATTGTTCATCATCTGAATTTTGCAATAAGACGATAAATCAATGTTTGCCAAAAAAGAATGACAATAGCACATATAACGCAGGCGAGGAATGTGCAAATAATAACTGCTTTAAGGTAATTTGCATGTCTGTTGGATGGGAATGCAACAATGACAGCGATGGTGATTGTTCAGTAAATTATTTTTGTAATAATGAGCATAAATGTCAGATAAAGAGCAATACGGTTTATAGTGGCAGCCCGGGTGGGGGTTCAGGCAGAGGAACACGATATGTAACACAAACACAACCGGTTACAGCAAACAAAACAAATAAATCTGTAAATAAATCCACAGAAAAGCAAAATGAAACGAAAACAGATACAACGAAAGACAAGACAAAAGTAAATGAAGGAAAAATTTTAAAAATAATAGTAGAAAACAGGGACATTATTAAAGCAGGGGAGAAATTTATTGTTAAAGTAACTGATAATGAAGGAAATTTTGTTGTGAATGTAACCGTTAATTATGGTGGAGTTGTTAAATTTACGGACTTTGATGGAAAGGTTGAATTTGTTGCTTTGAACGAAATTGTTGAATTATAGTCATTTTACTGACTTTTTGCAGTAAAATGACTATACTCGTAAATTTGATAACGGTGCAAAAAGTTAGCAAATTTACTATAAAAGCGAATAAAGACGGATATAACCCATGTTCGTCATTCAAAAATTAAAACAAAGGTCATTAAGGCAAATAATTTCCAAAAGTTTAGTCTTAATTTTTCTATTTCACCTTTACATAATCAATACCAATTTTCTGCAAATAACTTTTTTCACATAAATACTCGCCTCCAAACAAATTTAATATTTTCTTCTCAATTGGTCTTATTGTAATCATCTTCTTTATAGTATGTTTCGCACTTCCCAATTTTATCTCTCCCACTAAACACCTTTTTAACTTTTGATACACTTTCCTTACGCTATTTATTTCATCTATTTCGTGTTCTCGTATTTTTTGTGTAATGGTCAAGTCAAGCAGGTACGACAACACGCATATCGTATAATGTGCTTTCACATGTTGATCGGTACGCACATAAATGGGTTCAAATTTAATGAACGTTTTCACACCTTTAAATGCTTCCTCAACCCCATTTTTGTCTCTGTAAGCCCTAATGGTTGTGTGCCATATAAAAGTAGGCCATTTATATTTTTGTAAATTATCAATTGAATTTTGAAGATTAAATAAAAATTTCAATAAATAATATTTTTGATTATAAAATTTATAACTTTAAAATTTTTTGTTTTAAATTTATTAAATTTATGGTTGTATTTTAAATTTATTTATGAAAAACTTAATATAAAAGAGGTGGCTCATTAGTCTAAGTACAGCGGTAGCTTTTAAAAAAGCTCCATAAGATTTATATAGATGTAGCCACCGCTTATACACAGATTATTACACAAGAATACGATCTACTTTATAGGTAGGTTATTATAGCAGTCTAATTAATAATTCACAAGAATAAAAGTGGCCTACTTTCATATGCTACATAACCATTAGTAATTATCATAGTTGGCCTTTATCATATGATGAATGGTTGGAGTGGGCCGGTAAGTCCCATGAATTTTTCAAATGTTCGTACAATTATACCTGCGTGACTAAAAAGTTACATTCGTGGGAAAAATATCGGTACAACCTGATTAGGCACAATTGTATATGCAAGTTCAAACAATAAACGCACACAAATACTCTTGAAAATTTCTGAATTTTAAACTGATGTTAAAATGATGTCTTCGGAATTTCTGAGTGAATTGCTGTTATTTCTTTATAAATTTCAGCAACCTTTTCTATTTCGTTGCCTTCAAGAATCCTGTGCAATTTTCCATTATGTAATATTCCAACCCTGTTTGCTATATCCTCAACCTCTCCAAGAATATGGGATGAATAAAATATTGTCATTTCAGAACCTGCTTCTGAAATATGAGAGCGAAGCGAACTTATTCCTTCTTTACTTAACCTTTTCAGTAAAATCTGGATGTCCGTTTTTCCAGTTGGATCCAATCCTGAAGTTGGCTCATCCAAAAACAGAACTTTTGGATTCTTGACAAGAACGCACGCAACACCGAGCCGCTGCCTCATACCTTTTGAGAATTGTCCGGCTTTTCTGTCCTTTGCACTTTGAAGTCCAACCATATCCAGAACTTCGTCAATCCCCTCTTCCTTAGCGCCCCCGTTTAAGTCAGCAATATAACGAACATTTTGTCTTGCGGTTAATGAACCATACAGATATACACTCTCTGGCAGAAAGCCAATACATTTTTTAACATCAATAGGATTATTCACTATGCTGTATCCGTTTATTATTGCGTCCCCTTCGGTTGGTTCAATCAGGCCGACAAGAATGTTCATTGCAGTTGTTTTTCCCGCTCCGTTACTTCCTACAAGGGCAAAAATTTCTCCTTTATAAACGGTTAAATTTAAATTTTCTATTGCCATGAACCCGTCAAAATCCTTTGTTAAATTTTTACATTCAATTATTGTGCTTTTAGCATCTGCTTCTATATTATTTTTTATTCCTTCGCTTGTATTATTTTCCATTTTTATTCGTTTTTGATATTTATTTTATTGATTTAACACCGATTTTCGTAAGGTGTTTAATTATCATAATTACACCCTGATTTGCCTGTTAGAAATCATTGTCCTACATTGAGTGTTCTACAAATTATTGAATACATTTAGCAAAGTAAAATTCTGATAATTATAATTTCTAAAATTATGACCTAAATTTTCTAATTCTACCAAAATTTATAAGTTTTGTTTAATGGGTTCTTATTTTTTTAACGATTTTTTAACGATTTTTGAAAATTTAGCAATAAAGTATTTATATTTTAATTTTCATAATTATATATTGATATTTAAAGATGGACATTAAAAAATATGGTTGTTAAAGATGATGATGTGGTTGTAAACATGAAAAAAAAGGGCACACACTCTCATCCTAAAATCAAGTAAAATGTTTTAGCAAACCATTGAAAGTTCCATGGTTTAGGAATAAGAATTTAAGTTACAAATGGATTTCTTAATTAGGGTGAAATTATGAGAATTAAATGGGCAATGAAAATCGCTGTTTAACATGTGTGGTTAACATGACTTTATGTAATTTTTCGACAAATAGTTCTTTTAGGGGTAATTTTGTCAAATATTCAACAATCTTAATTTTACAACCAGGTAAGAAAAGCAGTTCGATCTGTTCTTTACCTTTTTCGGTGCAAAGAATAATCCCAATAGGACTATTTTCGCCTTCATTCACTTTATATTTCTCCAAATACTTTAAATATAATTCCATCTGTCCCTTATACTCTGCCCCGAATTTACCCATTTTTAAATCTATCACAACAAAACATCTTAATTTTCTGTGATAAAAAACCAGGTTCGTATAATAATCAATATTATCAGGAGTAATTCTTTTCTGCCTTGGGATAAATTTTTCTAATGTGTTCAATATTGATTTTTCCAAATCCCGTTCACCATAAGTATCGGCGAGTTCTAAAAAATCTAATACATCCTGAGTTTCCAACCCCAGCGTAAAAGTTTGGGCGTAATTTTTAAATCCCAAAGATTTAAAAAGATACGAACGAAGTGAGCGTATTTTTGTTTTTAAGCATAATTAATTTTGTAAATTTTTAAAATTACTCGTCCATTTTTTGATGGTGGGAAAGAAGGGATACATACGAGTCTCTGAAAACTAATTCCGTGGTTGTTTTATCTTCTTCTTTTAATTCTTTTAATTGCATTTCAATGGTTTTTTCCGGAAGCTTTGAAATGGCAGTTCTCTCATAAAGCATACTGCTTATTCTTTCATCAAGGATACTTATATGTGTGCTCCATTGTTCCTTCTGGCATAATGTTGCATAGAATTGGCGTTTAATTCATCTTTAATAGACAATAAACTTATGATGTGCGTCCAGCGCAATCTCTTAAATTCTCCAAGCAGTGATTGGAGAACTGGATAATTTTCATATAATCGGATCATATTCCAAAGGTTTCTTTTAGAAAACCCATGTCTATATCGTGGAACCAGTTGTGTAGTCAGTGATTGCACTATTTGTTTTTCCATATTCAGCCCTCTCTGATTTTATGATTTCTTCTTTGATTGTTTTACCAATATTTTAGTAAAGAAGAACCATCTCTTGATTGATAGTAGTTGCAGCCTTTTTTCCTGCCTGTTCAACCAGCACAGAAATTTTATCAAAAATGTCTTCTGTTTTTTTAGTCACATTCATTTATTTCGTCAGTAAATCTTTTATTTTTTATTTTCTTCCGAATTTCTTAAATATTACAACTACAAGAATTATGCCTATCCCGATTATTGCATATCCTAACCATGATGATTGCGATGACTTTGAAATAGTAACCCTTATCTGATCTTCAGGTGTTTCTACTTCAGCTGATTTTGCTTTTATAATAATTTTATAATCACTAAGACCTGCATCAACAGGTGGCCTGATTTTTAAGGTAAATTTTCCCGTTGTTTGTGGTGGCAGAGAGACAATTTTCCGGGGAACTATACTTATCTCCCAGCCGGTTGGCTTTGTCACATCAAGTTCAACATCTCTTAACTCACTCAATCCGGTATTTTGAACCTTAATTATCGTTTCTTTCTCCTGTCCAGCTTCTATTGTAACCCATAAATCATCAATCCGCAATTTCATTTCATTGGAGCCCAGAATTAAAATACTTGCATTCAATGTTGCGTTTGCTTTGCCATAAACATTAATTTTAAATTTATACTCTCCTATGGTTGTATCAGTAGACGGATTTACCTGTAAAACAACACTCTTTGTTGCCCCGGTATCAACTTCAACACTTTGGACTTGTGGGGAATTTCCCGAACCTTCCTTAAATTTATATGTCCAGCCAGCCGGAAGTTCTTCAACAAACAGATTGTAATTGTCTTTTACTCTTCCGTCATTTCCTATACTTACTGAGTATTCTATTGCTTCCCCTACAACAGCACTTTTTGTTGAGTACGGTGATGAAATTTCAACCGCACTGATTTCTTTTTCCTGCCTGACATTTACTTCAAAATTTAATGTTTTTGTCTGCCTGCCTTTTACACTCATTATTGAAATATTGACTTTATAAGTTCCTTTTTCTTCATCAGCGGGAGGGTTAACTTTGAATAATAAATTTAATGAATAATCCTTTGTAACTTCAACCTCTGTAATCTCTTCTCCATGCGTGTTGGTAATATAATATTTCCATTTATCCGGAACGCCTGCATTTAGGCGAAAAGTATCTGCACTTTGGTTGTTGTTGAGATTAATCTCAAATTTTACCTCGCTTCCCGCTTTGACTGCTTTTCCGCGATACATTGAGGACACATCAAAAAAGTATGTTCCCGTAGAGCCGGCTGTTACCTTTGTAATAAGGGTTAACTCTGCCGGACTTTCGGAGCCGGCTTTAACCCTGAATTTATATTCTCCGATGTTAATATTTTCAGGTGTTTTTACTTCAATATAAAAATTACCTGTTTTTCCTGACTGCACAAAAATTTTGTTTATTTCGTTGTTGTCCTGACTCAAAATCCGGTATTTAAAATTTTGTTGTGTGTCAAGCAGCTGAATTTCAAAGGTTGCATCCTTCGTTCCGATGTTTTGTACATAAACATTAAATTTTTTTGTTTCCTCATAGCCGATAATTATAGAAGGAAAATTTGAATAAATCCGTGCAGCATAATCCTTTGTTGTCCATGTCTTTGAAATTTTGATTGTTCTGAATTTTTCTTTCTGCGGTATGTCATAAACAAAACTCTGTGTTTCATAGTCGTCATGTATAATGGTTATTGTATGGGTTTCTGCCGAAACATTTTGAAAAATAAAGTAACCGTTATCACCCGTTCTGTAGCCCTTGTCAAGTATATTTACTTCTGCATTTTTAACTATCATTCCGGATTCAGCATCCACAACAACACCTTCAACTTTTGTAATTCCTCTTATGTCAATTTCAAGAGATAAATTCCTGGAATTGTTGTTCAAAGTTATCTGCCTTGTGGTATTTTCGTATTTTTCTTTTTTCACTGTAATGTTGTATGTTTTTTCATAAGAGACATTGATTAAAATCTGAAAATTTCCGTTTGCGTTTGTTTTTATTGGCTGTAGAGAAAGAACATCTGCACTTGGACAATTATTGGTTTCACAAGCATAACTTTGGGCATCATAGACCTTAATTTCCGCATCTCCGACAGGTCCGTAAAAGTCATTAACAGTTCCGTTTATTTTGATAATTTCTGCTGAGGTCATGCCAGCAACAGACATGCCTATAAATACACATACCAATACTGCCAGTAAAGTTGTAGCCCATAAATTTTTTGACATTTTACTTTTTAACATTTTGTTTTTGTCCTGAGTTTCCCACCCCAGCGTAAAAGTTTGGGCGTAATTTTTAAATCCTAAAGATTTAAAAATATCCAAACGATAGTGAGGTTATTTTTGTTGTCAAGTATAATTAATTTTGTAAATTTTTAAAATTACCAGTAAATTTTTTGATGGTGGGAAAGATGGGTTTTGTTTAAATTTACATTTCATAAACCAAATTTGTTTCTGCGCCTGTTATACATCCGGTTATTCTCTGCATTTTAACAAAAATTCTTTTTTCTTTATCTACCCAGACAATCCATCTAGTATTTATTTTATTATTTTTGGATAAAGTTATTTCAACCTTAAAGCTGTCCCTGTTGTTTATTTTTTCAACATCCGTAACTTTATATACCATTCAGGGATTCTGATTTAAAAAAACCATACGCAAAAACACACCTCTTTTTCCTGCATCCGCATGTAATTTTGTAAATAACTTTTTGTACTGTTTTCAAAATGAAATTTTGAAATACTGAAACCTTCGGTTTCAATCTTTAAAAATCTATAATATTTTCAATCTTATTTTAAATTTCGTTAGAAATTTTAAATCTCCGAACGAAGCGGCGTGATTCATTTTTATTTCATTTAACTTCTGCTATTAAGTTTTTAAATAATTAATATTCTGAAACAAAAAATTACAGATTTTAGTTAATGAAATAATTGCTTTTATGAGTATAAAAATTCTAAAATTTCTACGATTGAGATTGAAATTATCTATGCAATTTGTAAAGAATATTTTGGATTCAGAACCCTTGAATATATTAACATAAATTTAATACCTCTGAATAGTTACAAATTTTTTATTTAATCCCGAGTTTCCCACACATGCGTAAAAGTTTTAAATCCAAAAGATTTAAAAATATCCAAACAATAGTGAGCGTATTTTTCTTGTTAAGCATAATAATTTTGTAAATTTTTAAAATTACTCATAAATTTTTTGATGGTGAGAAAGATGGATTTAATTGCAAATAAATTATATCCGAAAGGCGTTCAGCCAGTGTATTGTCATATTTATACTATTCCGTGAAATTAAATTTTAAATCAATCTTCTTTTTCTAACACAATTTCTTTTGTTGTGGTAAATTCATCCGGCACACCATTGCTTACCCATCTATTCTTTGAAGTTGCCTTTAATAAAATTCCTTCTTCTTTATCAATCCAGAATGTATCAACAAAACGCCAAATAATGGTTATGTTTCAAACGAAAGGGACACATAAATTTAATGAAAAATAATTAAATTTAGTGTCCAAAAATGGAAAATACAAAACCAATACTTGCAATAAAACGAAAACAAGCTAAAAAATTACACCAAAAAGGTTGGGCTATCCGAAAAATAGCCGATTGTCTTGGATCCGGGACAAGACATGTTAGTCAGTGGATAAACATGAGCGATGAAGAATTGGAAAAAGATAATCGCGGCTGGAAAAAAGGAAATCCCAGGAAATACACAAAAGAACAG
>Ga0210044_10006085_pt1 | contig 16034 bp, 21 predicted proteins | sample CryGey13umfilter_2_FD_183959 | JGI IMG/M metagenome (GOLD analysis project Ga0210044, IMG submission 183959) | Groundwater microbial communities from aquifer in Utah, USA - Crystal Geyser 4/9/14 3 um filter (SPAdes) (version 2) | ecosystem: Environmental > Aquatic > Deep subsurface >...
CGCCGACATCCATTCCTCGGTTAATTGATTTAGGCGTACCGCCATTTTTAATTTCTTCAACGCTTAACGTGGTGATTGCCCAGCGCTTGGTGCGCAGAATTTGCAACGCTTGCGTCCGTTCAATGAAGCCAAGTAAGGAATTATTAAACGTGTTGCAGAGCCATTTAAAAAGTATGGGAGTAAAAGCAAAAATGCCGGAAACGATTTATCAGGGAGAGGGATGCAGCGTTTGCGGTTTTTCCGGTTATCGCGGACAAATCGGACTTTTTGAAATTCTTTATGTTTCGGATGCCATTCGCGAATTGATTATTGCCAAAACTTCAACCAATATTATTAAAGACAAGGCGCGCGCCGAAGGAATGAGGCTTATGTTTGAAGACGGATTGAGTAAAATAGAATCCGGCCAAACCACTTTGGAGGAAGTGTTGAGAGTGGCGGTGGAGTAAAATTGGTATGCCGGAATTACCTGAAGTAGAAACAATCATCAATGACTTAAAGAAAAAAATCGTCAATAGAAAGATTGTCGGCGTTTGGTTTGACGCGCCTTCTTTAATTAAAAAACCACAGCCGAAAGATTTAAGATTTAAGATTAAAGATTTAAGAATTATTGATATTAAACGCCGAGGGAAAAACATACTTACATACCTCATAAATCCTAAATCTAAAATCCTAAATCAAAAAATTTTGTTAATTCATCAAAAGATGACTGGGCATTTGCTTTACGGTAAGTGGTCCTTCGGCAAAGCTCAGGATAAACAAAAAATAATAGTGAAAAGCTTAACCAAGGGCGCGCTGGAAGAAAAAGTTAATAATTATATTCATTTTATTCTTTATTTGGATAATGGCTGGCAAGTCGGGCTTTCGGATTTGAGAAAATTCGCCAAGATTTTATTCGGTGGAAAAGAAGAAATTGAAAATTTACCGGATTTGAAAAATTTGGGACCGGAGCCGTTGAACGAAAGTTTTAAAGTTGAAAAGTTTATAAATTTAATAAGTAAAAAAAGGGGAAAGATAAAGCAAGTTTTAATGGACCAAAATGTAATCGTCGGTATTGGCAATATTTATTCTGATGAGATTTTATGGCAGGCGAAAATCCATCCATTTAAAATAGCCGAGAAATTAAAAATCAAAGAACTTAAAAATATTTATTCGGCGATGAAACAAATTTTGAAAAAAGCCGTGAAATTACGCGGAACTTCAGTAAGTGATTTTCGCGATGCGTTTGGTAAAAGTGGAGGATATGCTAAGATGTTAAAAGTTTACCCCCACACCAAACGAAGTTATGGTGTGGGGGGTTACCAACGTGAAGGCGAATTTTGCCAACGTTGCGGAACAATTATAAAAAGAGTTAAAATAGGAGGAAGAAGCGCTCATTTTTGTCCCGCCTGCCAACGGCTAAAGCCGTAGGCTTTGGCGGGCAGGTCCTCAATGTCAAAAGATATAAAAAAATACATTTTTATTGTCGGCGGAGTAATGTCCGGAGTCGGCAAGGGCGTGGCAGCGGCTTCAATCGGCCGCATTTTGCAATCTCGTGGCTTTGAAGTGACGGCCTTGAAAATAGACCCTTATGTCAATGTTGATGCTGGCACTATGAATCCGACTGAACACGGAGAAGTTTTTGTTTTGAACGACGGTACAGAATGCGACCAAGATATGGGAAATTATGAAAGATTTTTAGATCGCGATTTAACCGGCGAGAATTATATGACTACGGGCAGTATTTATTTGTCGGTAATCAATAAGGAGCGTAATCTTGAATACGGCGGGAAATGTGTTGAAGTCGTGCCACATATTCCGTTGGAAGTTATAAATAGGATTGACAAAGCGCTTGTGAAAAACAAAGCGGAAGTCGCTATTGTGGAAATCGGTGGCACGGTCGGCGAATATCAAAATGTTTTATTTTTGGAAGCGATTAGGATATTGAAATTAAAAAAACCGAATGACGTGGTTTTAGTTTTAGTGAGCCATTTGCCGTCTTTAAGCGACGGCAGTGAATTGAAAACCAAGCCCACCCAATACGCGGTAAGAACTTTAAATTCCACCGGTCTTCAGCCGGATATGGTCATTGCCCGGGCGGCGGTGTCTTTAGATAAAAAAAGAAAAAATAAAATCGCTTTTAATTGTAATATTCGCGAACAAGACGTTATTTCCGCGCCGGACGTCAATAATATTTACGAAGTGCCGGTGAATTTTGAAAAGGATAATTTGAGCCAGAATGTTTTGGAGAAATTAAATTTGAAGCCGAGAACTCACGATTTAAAAAAATGGAAACAGCTTGCTAATTTAGTGAATACTACGAAGAAAAAAGTAAAAATTGGCATTGTCGGAAAATATTTCGGAACAGGTAATTTTATTCTGACGGACTCTTATATTTCCGTCATTGAAGCCATAAAGCACGCCGCTTATTTTTTAAAAATAAAACCAGAAATTTCGTGGATTGATGCTGAAGAATTTGAAAAAAATCCGCGTCAACTCAAAGAATTATCAAAATATCAAGGCGTTATTATTCCGGGCGGGTTTGGCAGTCGCGGGGTGGAAGGGAAAATCGCCACCATTAAATATTTGCGCTCAAATAAAATTCCTTTTTTGGGGCTTTGTTACGGAATGCAGTTGTCGGTTATTGAATATAGCCGTTCGGTTGTCGGTTTGAAAAATGCTCATACGACGGAAGTTAATTCCGAAACGCCGTATCCGGTCATTGATATTTTGCCGGAACAAAAAAAGCATTTGGCGGATAAAAATTATGGAGCCACAATGCGGCTCGGCGTGTATCCGGCGGCCATTAAGAAAAAAACAATCGTTTATAGCGCTTATAAAGAGCCGCTTATTTCCGAGCGTCATCGTCATCGTTATGAAGTTAATCCCGATTATATTGAAAGAATTGAAAAGAAAGGGCTAATTTTTTCCGGTTTCTCGCCTAATCGTCGGCTGATGGAAATTATTGAATTGCCCAAAGAAAAACATCCGTTTTTTGTAGCAAGTCAATTTCATCCGGAATTAAAATCGCGGCCGTTTAAACCGCATCCGTTGTTTAGGGAATTTATAAAAGCGGCGATTAATAAAAAATAATTTTCAATTTCTAATTTTCAATTTTCATTGAATTTACAATTTTTCAATTTGCAAATTTTATAATAAATTCCATTGTTATTATTTAAAAATTGTTTCATTGAAAATTTATTGATAATTAATAATTGATAATTTTGAATTATGTTAATTTTTCTCTACGGTCCCGATTCTTTTCGCAAGCGGGGAAAAATCAAAGAAATTGTCGCCAAGTATGAGAAAGACCACCAATCAGTCGGATTTTTTGATTTCAAAATTAAAAATACAGAAGAAGAATTCAACCGACTGTTTGAATTTTCGGCAAGCCACTCGCTTTTTGAAAATGTTAAATTGGCAATAGTGGAAGATATAATTGAAAATTTCGGCAAAGAGAACCCAAAGCCGTTTGTTAATTTTTTAAAAGCCAATCTTGAAAACAAGGAACTCACGATTTTAATTTCCGAAAATAAAGCGCCGCTTAAAGTTTTTGATTTTTTGCTTAAGAAACCTGTTTTATTTCAGGAATTTAAAAATCTTAGCGCGAATCAAATGGAATTTTTTATTAAAAAAGAAACGGAAAAAAGGGGATTGAAATTAACCGCTGACGCCATTGGATTTTTAGCTAATAATTTTAATGAAGACGCATGGGGATTAATCAATGAAATTGAAAAATTGTCTTTATTTAACGATAAAAATTTTAACGCCAGCCGACTGAAAGAAATTGTGGAATGCGATAAACCAATAACGTCAAATGAGTTTTTTAGGCAGGTAAGCGCTTTATCATTTAGTCGCTCCTTGGAACAAAAAATCGTTGATTTGGAAATTTTATTGAACCGCGAAGAACCGGCTAAAATATTCAATTTTTTGGCGAGTTTTTCTTCCAATCCGCCTGATTTGGTTAAAAAATTCGCTGATTACGACATTGCCGTAAAATCCGGCAAAATGGATTACGAAGAAGTTCTGCTTGATATGGTTTTGGCTTGATTATTTATGTTATAATTAAATCAATAAAATAAAATGAATGAAATATATCAAAAACATCAAAACTCATTCCGAGAGAGAGAGGCGGCACGGTTGATTACAAGGTGAAAACCGATTGGAGGCCGTAAAATTAAAAGATCGATGAATTATGAGATACCAATATACGAATACATACGAATTATACTAATAAATACGAATTTCAAAATTATTGGTATCCATTCGTATCATTAGAATGAATTAGTATATTAGTATCGCATTATTATGAACAACAATAAAATACAAATATTAGCCGTGGCCACGGCATTTCTGGTTATCGGCGTCGGTATTGCTGTTTTTGTCCAGATTTACGTCGGCTCCCTTGTCGAAACGCCGTCTCTCGGAACCGATATGTTAAACCAGTATTTTATGGAAAGCGGTTTGTTTACTCCGCATTCCAGCGCGACCTGCGATGGCACCGAGGCGTTTGTGGAAATAAAATCCGGAAGCAATAAGGGATATTGCATTGAAAAAAATGAAAGAGTAGCTGAACATTGGGAAGACGCCAAATACACTTGCGCTAACGCCGGAAAAAGATTATCAGAACCGTTTGAATGGAAATTCGCCTGTCAAAACGCCGAAACCCTTGGTCTTTCCGCTATGACCGGTAACTGGGAATGGGCGAGCAATTTTTCCCTTCCCCTGTACGATGTCAACTCCAGCGGCGTTGGCTCGTCGGTATTCGGCTCTTCGGGCTGTGGTTACGCTACCTGGGGTTGGGTCGGCTACAATACCGGCAATGAGGCCAGCCTCGCTTTCCGTTGCGTCCGTTAAAGCCAGGTCAGGATTGATTATTTGATTATTTTTTAATTTTGATTATTTAAATGAGCAGATATGACCATTTACCAATATTTAAAAAAGCGTATGATTTATGCTTTGAAATTGAGCAACAAATAAATAATTTTTCCAGAGATTACAAATAAGAAAACCCTTGCTATCCTATAGGATAGCAAGGAGGATTCTTATTCTTATTTTTTTTGTTTCGCCTTCTTATGTTTATTTCTCTCTTATTTCTTTTTTGGCCTTTTTATTTCAATTTTATTTTTCTTCGTTATTCCCCTTCTTTCAGTTTTTCTTCGTTTCCCTCCTCTTGTTTTTTATTCCCATCTTGCTATCCTATAGGATAGCAAGAGAAATTAAAAATTTTGGAATTAGATTTTGTAATTTTAATTTAATTTAGTAATTCCAATTTAACCTAATTATTCTTGCTATCTTATAGGATAGCAAGAATAGGTACATTTCAAAATTTTAATTAATATCTTAATTATTTAATTAATATTTTTTTATTATTATCTTTAATATTAAAATTTTTAAACCATGGAAAATATAAAAAATCTTTCTGAATTTTCATCCCGAAAAGAATGGGAGAATTATCTTTGGAAAGAATTTCTAAAAAGAGTAAATGATAAAAAATTGGAACTGTTTTTAAATAATTTATTAACCAATCAAGAAAAAAGAAATATTATCAGGAGATTGGCGACCATTTCTTTATTTAAAAAAGGAATGAATTATCGCCAAATCGGCGAGATTCTTTGGCTGTCTCCCAACACAATCAGCTCAATTAAAAAAAGCATCGGAAACGGCGAATATAAAAGTTATTTTGAAATTTCCAAAAGAAATAAAAATAACAATAAACCGAATAAAACATCAAAACATTTTCTTCAATTTTCATTTAGCGATATGGCGGACGGAATGGCGGATATTATCAATATTATGGACGAGATATTTGACAGATTGCTGAATGTATCAGGAAATGGAAGATGGAAGTTTCTTAATCCGACAATGCCAAGCAAGAGAAAGAAATTAATAAATTAAAAATTTTAAACCAAGAAACAAATATTTTTTAATTTTAACATAAAACTTTTGCTATCCTATGGGATAGCAAAAAAATGTTTAACTTTTAATTATTTTAAATTGGGGACCGAAATTAAATAAACGGGATTGACATTTATTAAACCATAGCTTATTATTTCTTTTTATAATGCGAGACATAAAAAAAGAAAAACCGATTGAGGGAATTGTTATGGAAGCGTTGCCGTCTTTGACGTTTAAAGTAAAAATCGGCAATGAAAATGAAATTTTGGCTTATCTTGCCGGAAAAATGAGATTGCATTATATTAAGGTTTTGCCCGGGGACAGAGTTCTTTTGGAATTAAGTCCGGACGGTAAAAGGGGAAGAATAGTTCGCAGGCTGTAAAAAAGCTGAAAAGTTGATAAGCTAAAAAATAATGAAAGTACAAAGTTCTGTAAAAAAAATTTGTAAAGATTGCAAAACCGTCCGGCGTCAAGGCCGGATTTATGTGATTTGCAAAAAAAATCCAAAACACAAACAAAGACAAGGATAAAAATTATGCGTTTACTTGGTATCAACATTCCGGACAATAAAAAAGTCAAAATAGCCCTAACCCACGTTTATGGCGTAGGTCGTTTTTCGGCTGTTAATATTTTAACATTAGCCGGAGTTGACCCAGAAAAAAAGACAAAAGATTTAACTTCTGAAGAAACAAATAAAATTAAACAAGCGATTGAAAAAAATAATAAAATAGAAGGCGAATTGCGTCAGGTTATTAAAGGAAACATTGTAAGGCTTAAAGAAATAAAATGTTACAGGGGTTCAAGACATGAAAGAAAATTGCCGGTTAGGGGGCAAAGAACAAAAACAAATTCTCGGACAGTCCGCGGCAATGTTAGAAAAACAGTCGGCAGCGGAAAAAGAAAAGTTGATTTAAAATAATCCCTCACCCTTCAAAGATCCTCACCCTTAATTATTGAATTAAAGGTGAAGGATAGATAAAATTTTGAAGATGGGGGTATAATAAATAAATTAAAATTAACTTCAATATAATTTGTAAATTTCTTATGAAATTTACAAATAAATCTTTGAAGGGTGAGGGATGGGACAAAAAAAAGTTACGGAAAAAACTGAAAAAGATATCTTGGAAGAAAGTAAAAAATTGGAAGAAACGATGGTAAAAAAATCTTCCGTTAAAAAAAGCGGACAGGGAGTGGGGAAAATAGGCGTTGGCGTGGTTTACGTCAATTTTAGTTACAACAATACTATGCTTACGGCAACCGATAAAAAAGGCAATGTGGTTGCGTGGATTTCCGCCGGTTCTTTGGGTTTTTCCGGACCTAAAAAAGCCACGCCGTTCGCAGCTTCAAAAATGGTGGCGGCTGTGTCCGAAAAATTAAAAAAAATCGGTTTTTTCGAAATTGAAGTGGTAATGAAAGGAGTCGGCAGCGCCAGAGATTCTGTTTTAAAATCTTTAGCAGGCCAGGGATTCAGTATTCTATCAATAAAAGATGTGACGCCGATTCCGCATAACGGTCCGCGTCCGCCAAAAAAGAGAAAAATATAATTTATTATGTTAAGAGTCAAAGAAAAAAAAGAACGCGCATTGGGAGTTAAGCTTGGTTTAAAAGCCGAGCGTTGTGATTCGCCAAAATGCGCGATGATTAGGCGTCCTTATAAACCGGGCGTGCATGGTAAAAGCCGCCGTCGCAAAACAGCTTCGGAATACAGTCAACAGCTTCTTGAAAAACAGAAAATGAAAATAATCTACGGCTTGAAAGAAACGCAATTGAAAAAAATCGTGAAAGAAATAATGAAAAAAGGATTGCCGAGTCAGAGAATAATCGTCCTTTTGGAACGCCGTCTTGATAACGCGACTTTCAGAGCTAGATTGGCGGCGTCAAGAATTATTGCCAGGCAATTAGTAAACCACGGACATATTTTTGTCAATAATAAAAAAGTAACCATTCCTTCGTATTTGGTAAAAGCGAACGACGTTATATCAATAAATCCGTTGTCCAAGAATCTATTGATTTTTAAAGATTTATCAAATATTATTAAAAAACATGACGCGCCGGAATGGTTTCAAGTTGACGGCGATAAATTGGAAGCGAAAATAAAATCATTGCCAACAAGCATTTCTGAAGAATCAATATTTAATATAAACTTAGTCGTGGATTATTACAGCAGATAAAAATATGCAATACCAATACCTTAGCGAAACAGTAAAAATTAAAAAAGTTTCGGAAACCAATATAGAAGGAGTTTTTGAAGTTGAGGGGCTTTATGCCGGTTATGGTCTTACTTTGGGCAATGCGTTACGGAGAGTGCTTTTGTCTTCTTTGCCCGGCTCCGCTATCACTCAGATAAAAATTAAAGGTGTAAAGCATGAATTTTCAACCATAGCGGGCGTAAAGGAGGATATTGTGGAAATTATTTTAAACCTTAAAAAAATCCGCTTTAAACTTTATTCCGACGAACCACAAGTTCTTTCTTTAAAAGCAAAAGGAGAGAAAAAAGTTTCAGCCGGAGATATTGAAGTCAATTCCGAGGTTGAAATAGTTAATTCTTCCGCCCACATTCTTTCATTAACTGGAAAAAACGCCGAGATTGAAATGGAATTGACTGTTGAAAAAGGATTGGGATATATGGCGGCCGAAAATAGAAAAGCCGATAAATTACCAGTGGGCGTTATTGCGATTGATTCATTTTTCAGTCCGGTTATTAGCGTGAATTTTGTCGTTGAAAATATGCGCGTTGGAGAAAGGACGGATTACAACAAATTGAGAATTTTCATTAAGACGGACGGAAGCATAACGCCGTCAAAAGCGCTTCATAAATCGGCGAATATTTTAAAAGACCACATTGAAAAGGTGGCGCTGGTTGAAGTGAAAGAAGCCGAACCGGAGAAAACTTCGTCCACTGGGAAAAAAAGGAAAAAAGCGGTTAAGGGAAAAGAAGAAAAAAAGAAGAAGAAAAAATAATGAACCCCCACACCAAACGAGTTCTCACACCAAACAAAGTTATGGTGTAGGGGACGAGTTGTGGGGAAGAAAGAATAAAATAAATAATAAAAAACTGCGAGTTAAATTTAAGAAACTATAGAAAATAAAAGTTTTTAATATAAACTCGTTATGGTGTGGGGGTGAAGCATCTTAAAAAAGAAAGAAAATTTCATAGAGCAAGGGGTCAACGCCGGGCTCTTTTAAAAAGTTTAATTGCCAATTTAATCATTAAGGAAAAAATTGAAACTACGGAAGCGAAAGCCAAAGAGATTAAATCGGCGACTGAAAAATTAGTCACGCTTGCTAAAAAGCAAAACGTGGCGTCTTTGAGGCTTATTTTATCAAGATTAACCAATAAGGCGGGGCAAAAATTATATTATCAAATTGCGCCGCGTTATGTAGAAAGAAAAGGGGGGTATTTGAGAATAATCAAATTGGCGAAAGTCAGAAAGAATGACGCCGCCAAAATGGCGATAATTGAGTTTGTGTAAGTATTGACATATAACTATTGGTTGATATATCATATAAATTGTCGTTAAAATAAATAAAATAATAAAAAGTCGCAAAAAAAATCAAAAGAATTTAGCATTATAGAATATAGAAGTTAGGGACTAAAAATCCTAAATCCTAAATCCTAAATCCTAAATCCTAAATCCTAAATTATGGCTGAAAAAGCAAAATTTGAAAGAAATAAGCCGCATTTGAATGTCGGCACGATTGGGCACGTTGACCACGGCAAAACTACTTTGACTGCCGCGATGACACACGTCTTTAAATTAAAAGGTCTTATTGATAAAGAAGAAGTGGTTGACCAGATTGATAACGCGCCTGAAGAAAAGGCGAGGGGCATTACTATTGCCATTCACCACTCTGAATACGAATCGGAAAAAAGGCATTACGCGCACGTTGATTGTCCGGGACACGCTGATTACATTAAAAATATGATTACGGGAGCCGCTCAAATGGACGGCGCGATTTTAGTTGTTTCCGCGGCTGACGGCCCGATGCCTCAGACTCGCGAACACATTTTGTTGGCGCGCCAAGTTGGCGTTCCGTCAGTGGTTGTTTTTCTAAATAAAACCGACATGGTTGATGACCCGGAGCTTATTGATTTGGTTGAAGCCGAAGTCAGGGAGCTTTTGAAAAAATATCAATTTCCGGGCGATACAACTCCGATTATTCGCGGTTCAGCCGTAAAGGCCTTAGCAACCGATTCCGCGGATTCAGCTGAAGCCAAACCGATTCTTGATTTGCTTAAAGCTCTTGATGATTTTATTCCGGAACCGATTCGTGAAATCGAGAAGCCGTTTTTGATGCCTATTGAAGATGTATTTTCAATTGAAGGCCGCGGCACTGTGGTTACCGGAAGAATTGAAAGAGGAATCGTTAAAGTTAACGACGAAATTGAAATTATTGGAATAAAACCAACTGCAAAAACCGTAGTCACTGGCATTGAAATGTTCAAGAAGCTTCTTGATGAAGGACGCGCCGGAGATAATGTCGGCGTTTTGCTCCGTGGACTTAAAAAAGAAGATGTGGAACGCGGACAAGTTTTGGCAAAACCGGGAAGCGTTACTCCGCATACTGAATTTGAAGCTGAAGTTTATATTTTGAGCAAGGAAGAAGGCGGACGCCACACTCCTTTCTTTAAAGGATACAAGCCTCAATTCTATATTAGAACAACTGATGTTACTGGAGAAACATTTTTGCCGGAAGGAATGGAAATGGTTATGCCCGGCGACACCGTAAAGCTTAATGTTAAATTAATCGCGCCGGTGGCTCTTGAAGAAAAACAAAGGTTTGCTATCCGCGAGGGAGGCAAAACTGTGGGAGCGGGAGCGGTGACGAAGATAATCAAGTAATAGGTATAAAACGGTAAGTAGAAAGTTTTTTTACAATGGCTAAAAAGGAAGAAGCTTTACAATCAAAAATAAGATTAAGGGTGAGGTCTTACGACCATCGGCTGATTGACAATTCCGTTAAGCAGATTATTGAGACGGCTTTGCGCAACGGCGCCGAAATTATTGGGCCGATTCCTTTGCCAACGGAAATAAAGCGCTACACCGTTAACCGCTCGACTTTTGTCCACAAAACGAGCCGCGAGCAGTTTGAGCTTCGTGTTCACAAACGGTTGGTGGATATCATCAATCCCAACCAGAAAATCATTGAATCTCTTGGCGGATTAAATCTCCCCGCCGGAGTGGATATAGAAATAAAGATGAAGTAATAAAGTAATTTCAAAGAGCCCCGCCAGGGGCTTTTTGATTGTAAAAGTGTTGACATATTTTTTCCTATTTGCTATCTTTATAACAATGTTAAATTTTTATTTAACATAAAATAATAATTACAGATTTAGCCACCTTGCGTTTATCTCGCGGGGAATTGCGAAGCAGCCGGCTAATCTGGCTGTTTTTATTTATGAGTTTTATTATTGGTAAAAAATTAAAAATGTCCCAGATTTGGAAAGATGATAAAATTGTTTCGGTGACTTTTATTCAAGCGGGTCCGATAACAATAACGCAGATAAAAACGAAGGAAAAAGACGGTTATGAAGCGGTTCAAGCCGGTTTTGACGCAACTAAGAAAAAAATAAACAAGCCGGAAAAAGGTCATTTGAAAGACTTGGGAAATTTCAGAAATTTGAAAGAATTTAAAACGAAAAATTCAGAATTAAAAGTTGGCGATGTTTTGACGGTTGAGCAGTTTAAGGAAGGCGATAAAGTGAAAGTGAGCGGCTTAAACAAGGGTCGTGGATTCCAAGGAGGAGTAAAACGGCATGGATTTGCCGGCGGACCGAAAACGCATGGTCAAAAAAATCGTCATAGAGCTCCGGGTTCAATCGGCGCTACGGCTCCGCAAAGAGTTTTACCGGGGTTGAGAATGGCCGGCCACATGGGAACAGAAAGAGTGACCATTAAAAATTTGAAAGTTGTTTTAATTGATAAGGAAAATAATATTTTAGCGCTGAAAGGCGCGGTTCCGGGAATGAAAGGCACATTACTTGAAATTCAAAATTAAAAAATATGAAATTTGATATTTATAATCAAAAAAATGAAAAAAGCGGAACGATTGATTTAGTGGAAAGGATTTTTAAAGTTAAATTTAATCCTACATTGATACATCAGGCGCTTTTGGCGCAAATTGCTAGTCAGCGTTCGCCATTAGCGCATACTAAGGGGAGAGGAGACGTTTCCGGCGGTGGAAAGAAGCCGTGGCGCCAAAAAGGAACCGGTCGGGCGAGGCACGGATCAAGTCGTTCACCCATTTGGAAAGGCGGTGGCGTCACTTTTGGACCGTCAAAAGAAAGAGTGTTTGCGAAAAAAATAAACAAGAAAATGAATCGATTGGCGATTTTCAGTGTTTTGTCAAAGAAAACGGAAGACGGCGATTTGAAAATTTTTGATAAATTTGAATTTGACGTTAAAAAATCCAAAACAGCCACAATGGCGAAATTTTTAAATAATTTGTTCGGCAATAAAAAAAGCGTTCTTTTAGTGTCATCTTTAAAAAATAATATAAATAAAGCTGTTTCCAATATAAAAAACGTTGACGCCATCGGTTCGCAATCGTTGAATGTTCACGATTTGCTTAAATATAAAAACATTATTTTTGAAAAAGAGGCGATAAGCGAAATAGAAAAACATTATAAATAACAATGGCTATTTTTAAAAAATCACAACCGAAAAAAGACGCGCCTGCTAAACTGGAAGATAAAAAGATTGAAATCAAAGTTTCCAATTCGCCTTCGGCTGGACGAAGCGAGCCTTCGGCGAGACAAAGTCCGCCTTCGGCTGGACGAAGCGAGCCTTCGGCGAGACAAAGTCCGCAGGAAGCGATGAAAATAAAACATCCGTGGATAACCGAGAAAGTCGGTCATTTGATTGATTTGGGGAAATACGCCTTTTTGGTTGATAAAAAAATCAATAAGCCGCAGATAGCAAAAGCGATAGAATCCATTTACAGAGTTAAAGTTTTATCGGTGAATATAATAAATAAAAAAGAAAAAATTAAATCATTGGGACGTAGTAAAGGGAAAGTTCCGGGACATAAAAAAGCAATAGTGACATTGAAAAAGGGCCATAAAATTGATGTAATGCCTACATAAAAATATGAAAAAATATAAACCAACAACTCCATCAAGGCGCAATATGACATCTCCGACATATCGGGGAGTTTTAAGCACGGTTGAACCGTTTAAGGCGCTTGTAAAAAGATTACCGAATTGTTCGGGGAGAAATAATCAGGGGAGAATCACAGTCCGTCATCAAGGGGGAGGTAATAAAAAACTTTACAGAATAATAGATTTCAAGCAAAATAAACTGAATGTTCCGGCCAGGATTGAAACAATTGAATATGACCCGTACAGAACGGCTTTTATCGCTTTAATTGTTTATCGCGACGGAGAGCGTTCTTATGTTTTAGCCAATAAAAATATGAAAGTCGGAAACGAGATTTTATTTTCGGAAACAGCTGAACTTAAAGACGGGAACAGATTGCCGTTGAAAAATATTCCGGTTGGATATTCAGTTTATAATGTTGAATTGAATAAGGGCGCGGGTGGCGTATTGGCGAGGTCAGCCGGATCTCACGCGCAAGTTTTAGCCCAAGAAAATGGCTGGACGAATTTAAAACTTTCTTCAGGAGAAGTAAGAAAAATAAAATGGGATAATTTTGCTTCTTTGGGACAAGTTTCCAATTCTGAATGGAGTTTAGTAAATATCGGCAAAGCCGGCCGTTCACGCGGAATGGGTATCAGGCCTACAGTAAGAGGAACTGCGATGAATCCTTGTGACCATCCTTACGGCGGAGGCGAAGGCAGACAGCCACGCGGAACAAGAAAGCCGAAAACGGCATGGGGTAAGGTTACTGGCGGAAGAAAAACAAGAAATAAGAAAAAGTGGAGCAATAAACATATTATTAAGAAACGAAAAAAATAAAAATATGAGCAGAAGTTCAAAAAAAGGTCCCTATGTTGACCAAAAATTATTAAAAAAGATATCAAAATTAAAATCGGGCGACCCGACGATTATTAAAACTTGGGCGCGCGATTCGGAAATTTCTCCGGAAATGGTTGGTTTTACTTTTGGAGTTCATAACGGCAAGAATTTTATCAGTGTGAGGGTGACCGAGGAAATGATTGGCCATCGGCTGGGAGAATTTTCTTTAACGAGAAAATTCGTCAGGCATGGCGGAAAAATACAAAAAGAATTGGAAAAAAAGATTGAAGAAAAAAAATAATCCCTCACCCTTCAAAGATCCCTCACCCTTTTTTAAAAGGGTGAGGGATAAGAAGGTGAAAGAATGGATAAAAATAAAATAATAATAATAATAAATAAATTTAAATTTAATCTTCGTAAGATTTATCCTATAAATTTTTATAAAATTTATAAGCAATCTTTGAAGGGTGAGGGATGAATACAGCAACAGCAAAACTTAATTATTTGAGAATGGCGCCGCGCAAAACACGGTTAGTTGCCAATATGATTAAGGGATTGTCGGCAAATGAAGCTGAAGCCCAGCTTTTGCTACATTCTAAAAAAGCGGGCGAACCGATTTTAAAACTTTTGCGCTCGGCAATCGCCAATGCCAAACAGAAAAATATTCAGTTGGAAAATTTGTTTGTTAAAGAAATCAGAGTTGACCAGGGGCCGATGTTGAAAAGATTTATGCCGAGGGCTCAGGGAAGAGCCACGCCGATTCAAAAGAAAACAAGCCATATTACTTTAATTTTGGCTGAATCTGAAAAGGCGAAAGTATCAAGATTTAAAATAGTTAAACAGGAAAGGATTAAGAAAAGCGTGGCGGAAAAAATTAAAAAAGAAAAGTTCCGAAGCAGAACAAGTTCGCTACGGGACAGGTTCGAATCAAAGGAAAAATCAAAAGAAGAGGAAGTAATAAAAGAAGTGAGACCGGTTGAAAAATCCGGATTTGCAAGAAGAATATTCAGCAGAAAAAGTATATAAATATGGCTCAAAAAATCAACCCAACATCATTTAGAATAGGAGTGACAAAGGATTGGAAATCACAATGGTTTCCGAAGAAATTTGATTTCGCGAAATTATTGGAAGAGGATGTTTTGATTAGAAAAATCACTGAAAAAAGAATCAAGAACGCCGGTATTGATAGTATCGAAATAGAAAGAATGGGGAATAAATATAAAATTGTGGTTAAAGCGGCAAGGCCTGGTTTGATTATTGGTAGAGGAGGAAAGGGGATAGAAGAGTTAATAAAAGCCTTAGAAGTGGCTTTGGGGAAATTAAGGCAAGCAAAAGACGCCAAGAATAAAATTTCTTTAAGTTTGAATATTGAAGAATTGAAAAGATCGGATATTTCCGCTAATATTATTGCTCAAAATATCGCGTGGGATTTAGAAAAAAGAATGCCGTTTAGGAGAACAATTAAAAAATATCTTGAACAAGTTACGCAAAACAGGGAAGTTAAGGGAGCGAAAATTAAAGTGGCCGGTAGATTAGATGGCGCGGAAATTGCCAGAACGGAACAATTGGCAAAAGGCAGATTACCACTTCAAACATTAAGGGCTGATATTGATTATGGCGAAGTCACGGCTTTTACCACTTTCGGCACAGTTGGAGTGAAAGTATGGATTTATAAAGGGGAAATATTTAAAAAATAAATGTTAATACCGAAAAAAGTAAAACATAGAAAATGGCATAAAGGCAGATCGCGAAAGCGCCAAACGGAAACAAGAGGGACACATTTAAGTTTCGGCAGTTTTGGCATTCAATCATTGGAAAGCGCCTGGGTTAATTCAAGGCAGATAGAAGCCGCAAGAAAGGCGATTACTCATTTTACAAAAAGAGGAGGAAGAATTTGGATAAGAATTTTTCCTGATAAGCCGATTACAAAAAGGCCTCCGGAAGTGACGATGGGAGGCGGGAAAGGGGCGGTTGACCATTATGTTTTTCCGGTAAGGCCCGGCAGGATTTTATTTGAAATGGATGGAGTCACTAAGGAAATAGCGAAAGAGGCCTTGAGGAGAGCCGGTCATAAATTGCCGATTAAAACAAGAGTAGTGGAAGAATAATCCCTCACCCTTCAAAGATAATAAAGAGTTTGGGAAATAAAATATTTTTATGTTATATATAAAATAAACTAATTTAATCTTCACAAGATTTATCTTGTCCCTCACCCTTTTAAAATAGTGAGGGATAAGCAAT
>Ga0210044_10006086_pt1 | contig 16032 bp, 16 predicted proteins | sample CryGey13umfilter_2_FD_183959 | JGI IMG/M metagenome (GOLD analysis project Ga0210044, IMG submission 183959) | Groundwater microbial communities from aquifer in Utah, USA - Crystal Geyser 4/9/14 3 um filter (SPAdes) (version 2) | ecosystem: Environmental > Aquatic > Deep subsurface >...
AAAAATATAGCTCGATTTATTATCATCATAGCAACATTGCTTCTTGTCCTCACGAGCTTTGCTTCATTTTTTCTTATTTAATGATTCAAACACCCGAACAAGTTGACTTAATCTTACTCGCGTTGCCAATAGAGACTCTCCCAAAAACTGCTCCGCGAACCATATCCCGACTTCAAGCCACAGGAATAAAAACCTATGGAGATCTGTTGGAATACTACCCCTTTCGGTACAATGATTTTTCGATAACGTCTCAAATCGGAAACGTGCAAGCAGGAGAAACGGTGACCGTGCGAGGCAACCTAGAATCAATAAAAACCGTACCAACACGCAAGAGAATCACGATCCAAAAAGCAGTACTTCGTGATGAGACTGGAGTGATCGAGCTTGTGTGGTACAACCAAGGCTACCTCACAAATACACTCACACCTGGTAGTGTAGTATCTGTATCAGGCGTCGTAGAATCCCAAGGAAAGAAAAAATCCATGAAGCCGATGGAATATGAACTTCTTGCCACAGCTGACTCAAAAACAAAACACACGGGGAGAATTGTCCCAGTATATCCAACAATTTATGGACTTTCTTCAAAAACAATTCTCGAAAAAATATTTTTTGTACTCGACTTGCTTTCCCATGCAAACGAGTCGATCGAACTGATACCTGAAGATATTCTCAAAGAACACGGGCTCATGGGTCTACAGAAAGCATATGAAACAATACACCAGCCTACAACAATGCGTGAAGTCTCGGAAGCTCGGAGGAGACTTGGGTTCAACGAACTTTTTATCCGTATTCTCTCTTCAAAAATGATAAAAGAACGCTGGTCAAAAGAGCAAACAACCGCGCCAATCAAACTAACGTCTGATGACAAGAAGCGTGTGCAGGAATTTATCAAAAATCTTCCGTTTGTTTTGACTGATGCGCAAAAACGAGTCACTGAGGAAGTCCTCGAAGATATCCAAAAAACAGTCGCAATGAATCGATTTTTGCAGGGAGATGTCGGATCAGGAAAGACCGTTGTCGCAACAATTGCCGCATATGCGACTCATTTGCAAAAAAGGCAGACTCTTATCATGGCGCCAACGGAAATCCTCGCACTTCAACATTTTGCCACAATCTCTGCTCTCACCAAAAACACCGATCTAAAAGTAGCGCTCCAAACCGGAGCACACAAAGATATAACATCTCAAAAAAAAGCCGGGGAATACGATTTGATCGTCGGTACCCATGCTCTAATCAGCGCAAAGTATGACTTTCGCGACGTAGCACTCGTTATCATAGACGAGCAGCATAGATTTGGCGTGAAACAACGGGCGCTTTTGAAAAAAAAAGGAATAAATCCACATCTCCTGAGCATGACCGCAACGCCGATACCACGGACAGTGACTCTCACACTCTACAGCGAGCTCGATCTCTCAGTCATCGATGAACTTCCCGTTGGAAGAAAAGCTATCAAAACATATCTCACCCCTACCGCGAAACGCGCCGATGGATACCGATGGATTGAAAAACAGATCAAAGAGGAAAAAACCCAAGCATATATCATCTGTCCACTCATAGAAACCTCGGAAAAAGAATCTATGAGCTCGATAAAGGCGGTAAAAGCGGAATACGAACACCTCAAAAAGAACATTTTCCCCATGCTCAAAGTCGGACTTCTCCACGGAAGGATGAAGGCAAAAGAAAAAGAACAGACGATGGCCGAATTTAATGCCCACACATACGATATCCTTGTTTCAACATCGGTTGTGGAAGTCGGTGTCGATGTCCCGAATGCAACGATCATGCTCATCGAAGGCTCAGAGCGCTATGGACTGGCACAACTTCACCAGCTGAGGGGACGAGTCGGACGCGCAGAGAAACAGTCGTACTGTTTGCTATTTACTACGTCAAATAATTACAACCCTTCGCGCCTCAGATTTTTTGCAAAAACACATTCGGGACTCAAACTCTCGGAGTTTGATCTGAAAACACGAGGTCCAGGTGAAATATATGGAACACAGCAACACGGATACTCCGATCTCAAGATAGCCGATCTCTCTGATACAAACCAAGTATTTTCGGCGAAAAAAGCAGTAGATCAACTTCTCAAAAACTACTCTGTTGACGAGTTGCCAAAGCTGAACGCTATCATGCGCTCATATCAAATTAACTTGATTGAGAAGAACTAAGGGCCCATCTCCAAACCTTAATATGGCTTGTCCCTTGTCATCCCGAACTTGATTCGGGATCCATGTTCTTGTCTGGATTCCCGTTTTCACGGGAATGACAATCACGACGAGAAAGCGCCTGCCTGCCGGCGAGTCAGGTCGGGAAATAAGACCTTGAATGGATTAATGCCATTGTTTTGAGGATAGGTACGTGATATCATTAGTTCTTGTTATATTTGTGAATACACTTGTCTTATGGCTCCTCAACCAAAACGAAAACATTCAAAAGCTCGCAAAGGAAAACGCGTCGAAGCAAGAAAGAGTGAACAATCTTTGCCACAGCTTGTACTTTGTAAAAATTGCGGAAGAAGAAAACTGTCACAGCAACAGTGCAAAAACTGCAATAAATAATGAGTTTACTGCCCTTATGGACAATCGCCACACAAAACGTCTCCACACAATCCAAAACTTGTATGCTCTTTGTTTTGAAGCCGATGAAGAAAAAAGGTCAATTCCTCACAAAGACGATGAGTCTACGAGCCAAATCCTGAAAAATCTGGAAACCATCGATCAACATATTCAAGATCATGCACCAAAATATCCAATTGATAAAATCTCAAAAATTGACATCAGTATTCTTCGGCTTGCAGTGTATGAGCTTCTTATAGAGAAAAAAGAACCAATGAAAGTCATCATAAATGAAGCGATAGAACTTGCAAAAGAGCTTGGAAATGATAGGTCGTATTCATTTGTGAACGCAGTCCTTGGATCGCTCAATACAGAAGTCACCACACCCAAATGAATAATATGAACCCCAATAGAAACGAACTTGAAAAGAAAATCAAGATCTCATTTAAAAATAAAGAGCTTTTGGAAAATGTATTCATACATCGCTCATACCTCAATGAAAATCGTACGTTCAAACTTCCATCAAATGAAAAACTCGAGTTTCTGGGCGATAGTGTCCTTTCCTTGACAACCTCCATTTATCTGTACAAAAATTACTCGCATCTTCAAGAAGGTGACTATACAGATATTAAGGCATCAGTTGTACGCACGGAAAGTCTTGCTTTGGTATCTCGTGAGCTTAAACTTGGACAGTACCTTTACCTATCGGTTGGTGAAGAAAAAGGAAATGGACGAGAAAAAACAAATATTCTTGCTGATGTGTTTGAATCTCTTATTGCAGGAATTTTTATCGACAAAGGATTTGACACCGCATACGACTTTATAGTCAAGTATCTTTTTTCGACAAGGCTTGATGAGATCATCACCAAAAAACTCTACCTCTCTCCAAAAAGCAGACTTCAAGAAATCAGCCAAGCAACATATAAAGAACTTCCTATCTACAATCTTTTGCTTGCTGAAGGTCCTGAGCATAAAAAGACATTTACTGTCGAAGTCATGCTGAAAAATAAAAAAGTAGGGTCGGGATCTGGAAAGTCAAAAAAGCATGCAGAAGAGCTTGCTGCGCAAAATGCACTAGACGTTCTTGCTCAATGATTGTATAATGGGTTTTCGCAATTTACAAAAACTTTTAACTTGTGTAAGAGTTCACAAGTCTTGACACACATGTCATTGCGAGCGGAATGAAATGGAGCGCGGCAATCTAATTATTTAGAGATTGCTTCCCTCCAGAGGCGGGCGAGCGTCGCTGTCACTCCTCGCAATGACATATTATGATGTAGTTTTGTCAAAGAGCGTGAACTCTTACTTACTTGTAACTATTAATTAATTAAGTAAATATGTCAGCAACTATACGATTGATGCGCTTTGGAAAAAGAAAACAGCCGTTTTATAGAATTGTCGTCCTTGATAAACGAAAAAAACGGGATGGAGCATATATTGAACGCGTGGGAACATACAATCCTCTTCTTGAAGGACAGAATATAGAGATAGTAAAAGAGCGATTCGAAAATTGGCGTCAGAAAGGTGCTCAAATTTCGGATGGTCTCAAAAAACTTCTTTCCGACCAAAAGCGGATTTTGTATTCATAATCTTCTTCCTATAGCTTTTTTTGAATACCTTGAATAAAGGCAATATCTTCTTTTGAAATCACTGCATCTGTTGGGGAAGGCCCAGATGAGGATGCATCTGATAATGAATGAAATAGATTTATGTCAAAGGAAATACTGTCTGAATTCCCGGCAGAGTACGAAAAGTCTTCACTGGTCATAAGTCGTCCTCCATAATAATTGTAATTTGTCAAAAATGACTCGATGTTTTCGCGAGTTCCTTTTATGGTGAGGCTCAGAGACATTTTTTCCTCGGTTGTTTCGGAAAGATTGATACTATATGACTCTATGCTCACTCCGAGTCGAGATTCAAGCTGTTCGAATGCCGAAATCACCTGAAAGTATGTTTCGGTGTCGGGAATAAGTTTGTCGAGAGTTTCATTGTAATCAGCAATATTGTCTTGAAGTAGGTCTTTATTGTTTTTGATAAGCGCTGTAGCATTTTTCATTTGCTCAATTTCCTGCTTCAGAACTACTGTTTGATTGTATACACCATAAATCTTGTATCCAAGGAACACTATAAATACCAAAAATATTGCATCCAAAGAAATAAAGAGCATGAAAGATAGATATTTTTTGGTGAAATATTTTTTATATGAGTTTTCGTTTTTCATATTATTCTAGCTCTTTTAATACTCCGGTAAATGACAGTTGGTACGTTGGTGAATTTGGTGATATATTGAACGACTCGAGACTCAACGCGTCAAACTTCTCAAGCACCGATTCCTGCTCAAAAAAAGATATAATTTCAAGCCCACGCTTATACTCAGGTACAGCCAGAGAGAATGTCACTTTTCGGGACGTATCAATAGTAAATGACTCCAAATTGTCTGCAACATCAAGTGGCTGAATAATGGAAAGTACGTTTAAATAATACTGAAATCCCTTCACATCATTTTTTAGATAGCCATTGAGTAGGGTGTATTTTTGAAGAAATCGTTGAATTTCTTTATTGAAAATCGTATTTGCAAGAATATACCTATTGTACGTGCTTTTAGTTTTTTCAAGCTCAGTTACACTCCTGCTGAAATATACGTACAGCATTGTAACAACCACAAGAGCGACAACCCCAAACAACAGAACGCCATATGTGGCACGTATCCCGTACAGTATGAACTTTGTTGCTGTTTGGTTGTCGATTCTTTGAGAGAATAAGTTGATTCTCTTTTTCATCTAAGATGCGTTGCAATAACTGGTATAAATGTCGAAAGCAGTCGTGAGAATGTTTGAGTTATCGGATTTGGCACGAGAATACTCGAAAGCGGGAGTGGCTGGGTCGGAAGGGAAACTTTGCTCTGAATTGTCTCATTCAGAAGTGGTATGTATGATTCGTAATTAAATAGATATATATTTTTGATTTGAACATGATACTTTTCTTTTGTCATGAGAATGGTTTTTTCAATTTCTGAGAAAAACTCATTGAGCACAGGATAAATTGATGCATATATATTGATACTTCCTTTTGGATTGAGGCCAATACTTCCCAGTGCTTGAAATGCTTTGTCACTGGTGAGATTGGCATTTGCCATGAGATCTCTCAGAATGATATCAAAACCAATCCGTGACGTTCTTGTGATTTGAAAGTAGGGAAATGGAGGATTCATCACATAAAATGAGCTTGTGCCAAATCCAAAATTTATGATGAGGGAAGGAGTTTTTATGAAAGTATACACCTCTGACATGAATCTTCCCACGGCGCTAAGTTCATTTTCGAGAGTCGCAGGTTCAATACCTGAAAGACTTAGTGTGGTGTTTATGTGATCGACAATCTTCTTTTGCGCTGCGATAAACACGATGAGCAGTTTGTCATTTTTCAATTTTGAAATAACTTCAAGGTCGATATAGACATCATCAATAGGAAGAGGGACAAACTCATCAGCCTGAAGTCGAATAGATTTGACCAGCTCACCTTCTGGTAAATTGGGCATGAGGAGAAGCTGGGAATACGCCATTGAATCTGGGATGACGACATGCGCATCAGTAGCGCCAATATTGAGCTCCTTTCGAAGTTTGGAGAGTATCAGTGCTTGCGCTTTTGCAGACTGATCGGTGAGATTTGTATAAAAATTCAAAGCGGTATTGTCATACCCAAGCGAATACAGCTCGACTTTTCCTTTTCTAAGACCCAAGTCTGCTACACGTGTAAATTGATCACTAATATCGATAGAAAAGGATGATGCCATACTTTAGCATATCAAAATACTGAAGGAAAAATCAATTGGGAGTTTTAGCGAAGTTTGATTTTTGTTTGATAATGAAGAGTTACAACGCCTTCTTGGGCTGTAGGAGTCGTATCTACAAACGTCGCATCGAAACTAAAAGATACGAGAGGAAATGAGTAATCGTCACGTTTTCGGCATTCTATCAGAAAATTTGTGATCGCAACAGTCCCTGAATTATTCAAATTGAGAGAAGAATCTGTTTGATACACTCCAAGAAGTGGAGCAAAACTATATTTTTCAAATACGAGTTCTCCTGCGTTGACTCGAAAAGAAAACATGTCTGGAGTACTGGAGTCATCGAGGGCAAAATTGAACTCCCCAAGCGTGCTTGAATGAGTCGTATTAGGCGCAGAGCATTTGGCAAATCCCGAGGTACTGGCGATACTTCCCGCCTCTTGCGTGATTGTTTGCTTCATATAGTTCATGACCAGATCTCCTTGCTGTTTGGTTTCAGAAAGTTTGTGTGCCGCAAGCTGTTGTTGCATGATGATATACATCACACTAAACACGGTAGGAAGGAGTATCCCCATAACAGCCATCACAACAACAATTTCGATGAGGGTGAAGCCTGATTTCTGTAGTTTCATACGATTATTCCCAGACTGAGTAAATTGTTTCAATTTGTTCTACATACAATACACCTTCATCACGCCATGAAACGCGAATCAAGGCAATGATTCGTGTCGGGTTTGCCGCAAGATTTTTTGTCATTACTATTTGCCGTTGATAGATAAGGGGGTCGTTACCGACTACTCCATCAAAATTGCACGTGCCTGTCGAAAGTGTGGAAAGCGTTGAGCCTAGATTGAGTTGATTGTTCACACAATATGTCTGTCCACCTACTGAAGCAAAACCCTGAAACTGATCCCAGTCTGTTTCTCGCTCTCCATTGAGCCATTCTTTGACCTCATCTACATAATGGGTTGCAACGAGTTTGTGCCTATTGTGTGTCATGGTAAATACCAATCGGACCGTATATCCCACTGCAGCAACCAAAACAATACTAAGCATCGAGGTGAATACTATCACCTCGATGAGACTGAACGATGATGTTTGGTGTGTTATTTTTTTCATATCAACAAATGTACGGATCTCCGACAACAACAGAGCTAATCTTGGGAACGAGTACGCTCACGCACATGTTTGTAAAGGTATTTTTTAGTACGATGGTGAGCTCTGGGTTGATATGCTCACCTGTTGATGAGATAAACTGAAGTGTCTTGACAGAAGCTGGCTGGATAAGAGTTGTTTTTTCAAACACATAATTTTGAACCGTCACAGTGTTCCCATCACATAAAAATTGTTGAGAAACAGTATTTGCAACTGGGTTAATGACCAAGTTATAACTTTCAAACACACTGCACGTTGTCATAGGAGATATATCACGCGCACGAGCTCTCTGCTTTGTGTCTTGAATAATACTTTCCAATAATTTTATATCAATCGTCAGCCGTTTTTCATCGAGTGAATTTTTGTACACCGCTACACTGATTCCGAAAAATATAGTAATTATGCTTATGACAACAACAAGTTCGATAAGTGAGAACCCTTTTTTTGAGTACATAGTACGGATGCATTATGGGATAATTGTGCCTCGCAAATCTTTTGATCCTGCTTCATATCGATCTCCCTTTGCTTCTAAATCTACCACAATCAAATAGTGTGTACAAAAATTTCCAGCTAGATTGTTACACCCTGCAGGAAGTGGAGCGTATTGGTAATCATCTTGCTGGTCGGTCAATGGATCGGCAGGTCTCCTATCCAAATATCCTTGTGTGACAAGAACGTCTAAGTCCAACGGGTAGAATCCTCCAATTTGATTTGAATGATATCTTCCAAGGGCTTCTTGCAAAAGTTCAACATCCAGAATACGCCGATCGTCATGTGCTCTTTGGCTATACTTTGCATATGCGGTAAAACCAATACCAGATAAGGTCGTAATTATCGAAATGACAACAATGATTTCAATAAGTGTAAATCCGATATTCCATCGTTTCGTAAACATAATTTATTATAGATCAAAAACCATTGAGAAGTAAACATCTTCACAAGATGGTAAGAGTTCACGGTCTTTGACAAAACTGTATCATAATATATCAATTATTATTTTGTGTCATCCCCGACCTGATCCCCGTTTTCACGGGGACGGATCCAGATTGTTGAAATAGTCTGGAGAATGGATTCCCGCCGGAGCCTGCCCTCGACTCCGATCGGGGGCGGGAATGACAACGTGTGTCAAGAAGAGTGAACTCTTACGCAAGATGGTAAGCTCACGAAGAGATGAGGATGACACATTGGTCAACAGCAAGTTGCGGGTTCAGATTGTTGTGCTTGAGTAGATTCAGAATGGTACATATTTTTTGTATGGAGCGTGCGGCCAATATCTCTCCTTTTTGTGCTTCTCTACGAAGAAGAGAGATACATTTTACACATATCAACTCAGCATCCTCTTTTTTTGAAGCAGTAAAACGGGAATGAAATAGCGTATTGGGGGCAAAATCAGTCATGGTAAAATCTGATCCTTGATTCAAATCTCGCAAACTTTCTGAGGTAATAATTCTACATCGTGAACGAATCGTCGAAAGTACCTGCTCAATTGACTCAACTTGCAGAGCAAATCTGATCGATAAACCCTTTTCTTCGAGTATTTTTAGTAATGCATTTTGGGACTCGACCGATGCTTTATGAAACGAATAAAAGACTACTTGTCGTGAAGATCCTCCTGCATTGTACAAATAGGCTCGAAGCGATCGGATTTGGTCGATGCGTATACTCATGCCATTTGGATGTATCTTGATGCAATCATTTTTCAGGACATTCATACCTTCTTTTTTAAGGATTTCATGAAACGAACTGTCGGTATTTGATTGAATCAAGAGGGGGAGAGTTGTGTTCATACGAAACTATTGAAATTTGTTCATAATATACATATAGTGGTAGTATGGGTATAACTCCGAAACAATTCCTCGTAAAGCTCGTCGAAAATAATACAATAACTACCGAACAAGCTGGTCTGTATGAGGTTGATTCTGTAAAGAGAGACCTACCCATCGACCAATATTTACTTCAGTATACCACCATCTCCCCAGATGAGATTATGAAAATAAAGGCGGGATTTTTGAATGTGAAATATGTAAATATTGGATCAACTGCAGTAGATCCTCAGGCCTTGAGTTTTATCCCTGAGTCTGTAGCTCAACGACACAAGATCATGCCATATATGTACGACGATAAAGATAAAAGGCTGTATGTCGCGTCGTCAGATCCCTTGAATGTAAGTCTTCAGGATTTTATCGAAATGAAATCTGGTGTGAAGGCTACGCTCGTCCTTTCATTGGCTGAAGATATCGCAAAAGCAATAAGCATAGGCTACACACGAAGCATTTCTCCTGAAGTAGAACAAGCTATCGCACAGGTCGAGCCACAAAAAAAGACCGGAGAGGAGATCGGTATCAAGACGACAATGGAATTCAACAATGCGCCAATTGCTAAAATTGTCAACACCATTTTAGACTTTGCAATGAAAAGTCGAGCATCCGACGTTCATATTGAGCCACAAGAGTTGAAATCACGCGTTCGATATCGCATTGATGGGATTTTACAGGAGAGATTATCTCTCCCCACAAGTATTCATGAATCACTCGTTTCTCGCATTAAAATTCTTTCTGAGATGAAAATTGATGAAAAAAGAGTGCCGCAGGATGGAAGATTCAACTATAAAAATACGGAAGAGGAGATCGATCTGCGTGTATCCACACTCCCCACCGTAAATGGTGAAAAGATCGTGATGCGACTTCTTCGGAAATCAGGAGGAATGCCTTCACTTGGGGAGTTAGGACTTGATGGTATCCAGCTCAAACGATTTGAAGATGGCATTGATCGTTCTTATGGCATTGTACTCGTCACCGGACCAACCGGATCAGGAAAAACCACGACACTTTATTCTGTTCTGAGCAGGCTCAATACAAAATCCGTAAATATTGTCACTCTTGAAGATCCGGTAGAGTATCAAGTAGAAGGAATCAATCAAGTACAAATTAACTCGAAAGCGGGTCTAACATTTGCTACCGGGCTTAAATCATTTTTACGTCAAGATCCGAATATAATTCTTGTCGGAGAAATCCGTGACAAAGAAACAACACAGCTTGCAATTCAGGCTGCTCTCACTGGTCATCTTGTATTTTCGACTCTTCATACCAATGATGCGGCGACCGCAATCCCACGTCTGACCGATCTTGGAGGAGAGCCGTTTTTGATTGCATCGGTCCTAAGCATTGCAATGGCACAAAGAATTATTCGTCGCGTGTGCGAGACATGCAAAGAAATATATGAGCCACCGATTGAGATTCAAAATAGTGTGCGAGAAGTACTCGGTCCGCTTCTTCCAAAAGAATACCAGACCGACCGACCAATTCAACTTGCCCGAGGCAAGAAGTGTGAGGATTGCAATAACTCAGGATACAAAGGAAGAGTTGGTATTTATGAAATATTAAAAACATCTTCTGCCATTAATGATTTAATATTAAAAGAACGACCATCACAGGAAATCGTTGCACAAGCTCAAAAAGAAGGGATGGTCCTCATGAAACAAGATGGCTTCCTGAAAGCGCTCAGAGGTGAGACCACTCTTGAAGAAGTGATGCGCGTGACTGAAGCGGCATAATGAAATGATACTCCCCGATGAGAGAGCATCGGGATATCTCGTGTCATCCCCGACTTGATCGGGGATCCAGTCTGGATTCCCGTTTTCACGGGAATGACAATCGTTTTCGACGAGAAAACGTCGGAGAATGAGACCTTGATTGGATTAATGATTTTTATCCACTAATTAAAGTATGAATATAGAACAATTGTTTAAATTTACCGTTGACAAAAAAGCATCAGATTTACACATCACCCCGGGATATAAGCCTACTATTCGATTGCATGATGTACTCATACCAATTCACTCTGAACAAATTCTGCAAAACGAAGACACCAAACTTCTTTTGGGACAACTATTAAATAGTGCTCAGAAAGAAGAATTTGAAACGAACAAAGAAATTGACTTTGGATATGATTGGAAAGATGTTCGTTTTCGTGTCAATTACTACGTAATGCGTGGTGGCCATGCGGCAGCTTTTAGGGTCATTCCTCATAAAATACGGTCAATTGAGGAACTCGGTCTTCCCAATACCATGCATAAATTCTCAAGTATGAAAGAAGGACTCGTGCTTCTTACCGGACCAACCGGTGAAGGAAAATCAACGACGATTGCGGCAATTATTGATGAAATAAACAATAATTCGCCTCGCCACATCATAACAATTGAGGACCCGATTGAATTTGTATACACTCCAAATCAATCGATTATTTCCCAACGAGAGCTTCATTCCGATACTCATTCATGGTCAAAAGCCCTTCGATCTGTACTTCGTGAAGACCCGGACGTCGTCCTCATTGGAGAAATGAGAGATCATGATACAATCCAGGCTGCACTCACCATCGCCGAGACGGGTCATCTGGTATTTTCTACTCTGCACACCAGTAGCACCCCTGAAGCAATTAATCGTATTGTTGATGTTTTTCCAGGAGCTCAACAGAATCAAATTAGAAGCCAACTTGCATCAGTATTACGCTCAGTGATCTATCAAAGACTTATTCCAAATATTCAAAAAACGGGAAGAGTTCCCGCACTTGAAATTTTATTCAATTCCTCTGCAGTGAAATCTCTGATTCGAGAAGCAAAAGCCTTTATGCTTGATAGTATTTTAGAAACAGGAGAAGAACAAGAAATGATTCTTTTTGAGAAGTATTTATCACGATTGTACAAACAAAACATGATTTCACGTGAGTCAGCATTTGGATATGCAACCAGAAGTAAAGAAATCGAAAAGTTCATAAAATAAAATGCTATATCAATATAAAGCTCTCCAGAACAACCAAAAGGTAAATGGTGAAATGGAAGCAGGGAGCGAAAAAGAAATTACAGAATACCTAAAGTCAAATGGGTATTTCCCGGTTGAAATCAATGAAAAGAAAAAGTCTCAGCTCACGTTTTTAACCAGTATGTTTGAGCGGGTGGCATTTCAAGACATAGTTTATATGACGCGGCAATTTGCCATTATGCTTGATGCCGGGCTCACCCTCATTAACTCAATTGACATCATCAAAAAACAAGTCACCAAAGCACCCTTAAAAAAAATGTTGGAAGACATTGACCGACAGCTTCGTGACGGTAAGACATTCTCTCAGGCACTTACACAGTTTCCGGGTCAATTTTCACACTTTTATATAGCTTTAGTTCGATCAGGAGAAGCTTCGGGTAAACTTGATGAGATTCTTGAAAAGCTTGCAGAGCATCTGGAGAAACAACGTGCTTTTAAACAAATTATACGAAACGCTCTCATCTATCCTATCGTAATTATTTCGGCTATGGGCGCAATGATGTTTGTCATGTTTTCATTTGTGATGCCAAAATTACTCAGTTTATATGACAGTTTTGACGTTGAACTTCCTCAATCTACTCAAGTTATCATGTCTATATCTAACTTCATGGAAAAGAATTGGATTTTTGTATTACTTGGTATAGTTGGGTCCATTTTTGGAATCATTCGTTTTCTGAAGACGAATCAGGGAAAAACACTCTATGATAAACTCATTTTCAAGGTACCAGTCATGGGGAACATAACCCGAACATCAGGTCTTGTTGATGCGACCCGAACACTATCAATTCTTATCTCATCGGGAGTACCAATCCTTGATGGGCTTGTTATTGTCACTGACGTCAACCCAAACATTTTGTTTCGTGAAGCATTTGCACGGATCACGCGAAAAGTAGAAAAGGGAATGTCGGTAGGATCTGCGATGTCAAATGAGCCCATTTTTCCTGAGTCTCTCACTCAGATGGCTATAGTTGGAGAACAAACCGGCCATCTCGACGTCACCCTCTTGAAACTAGCCGAATATTATCAAACCGAATCCGAAATTGCAGTAAAGGGGATGCTCACACTTCTTGAACCGATGATCATTGTGGTTCTGGGTATTTCGGTTGGATTTTTAGTAATGGCGGTAATCACACCAATTTTCAGCCTTACCAGTTCATTGGGGTGACTTTTATAGATAGACTTGACAAAGAATGAGATTATGTTCTATATTAAACTTATATTGAAAGTATAGTTAATTTCGTATATTTTCTTTTTGTTATTAATAATTAAATTTCATATATGAAAAGAATCCTGCAGAAGGCTTTTACCCTTGTAGAGCTTTTGATCGTTATCGGTATTATTGGAATCCTCGCCGTTGTGCTTCTGGTGACATTAAATCCAGCAGAGGCTCAGCGTAAGGCACGGGACGCCAAACGCATCAAAGATGCAGGCGTATTGCAGGTTGTCATGGAGCAGGCAGTTGCAGACAGTCTGATTGTAGATGGTGCTGATATAACAGGAGCTACCGGAGTCAATTCCGGAGGAACAGTAGCATCTCGCAAACCACAAGATGTTTGTGGAGCTACCAATTGGCTTAAAATTGACATATGTAACTACGCCAAAAGCGCTCCCATGGATCCGCTCAATGGGTATTCAGCAACTCTTGCCAATGAAGCATCGGCTCTTTTCCCAACATACCGAGTACGGGTGTCAGGGATAGATTATGAGATCAATGTGAGACAGGAATCTGCAGGAAATGCAGGAAAATTATCTGGTGATGGAGGAGATAGTGCAAAATGGTTTGAGATTGCATCGGGACCATTTGATTTGCTTGGTGACTAGATTTCCATTTCACGCTCCTTTTATGATACTCCCCGACGCGGATCGTCGGGGAAATGAACTAACCCCGCAGCAAGCAGTGGGGTATCCGTCATTCCCGCGCAGGCGGGAATCCATGAATTGTCATCCTGAGTGAAACGAAGGATCCACTCTCAAACATGGATGCTTCGGCTTTGCCTCAGCATGACAAACTCGACGAGGGAGCGCCGGGGAATGAAACCCCAAAAGGGATTAATGTCGATATTTATTGATGCGTAATGAACCACAAAATGACAAAAAAAGCTTTTACCCTGTTGGAGCTTATGGTATCTGTGGCGATAGCAATCGTGATTTCAATAGTGGTACTTTTCTACTTGAACCCTGAAGAAGTCCAAAAAAAGGCTCGAGATAGCAAGCGCATCAAAGATGCAATGACTCTCCAGGGAATTTTGGATCAAACTCAACGATCAGACCTTGAGGAGAGTATGAATATCGACAGCATCAATGGGGTAACCAGTCAAAATGTTGCCCTCAATGACGTGAGCTGTGACAATACAAACTGGCTTGGATTTGACATTTGCAAATTTACTTCAACTGCTCCTCTTGATCCCCTCAATGGTACGATTTCCGAGATGGTAAAAGGAGATGGCAAAAAAACTGGCATCATGTATTATCAAGTAAAATTCCGTGGAGGTGATTACGAAATAAATGTCCGTCAAGAGTCCCTGTCCAATGCAAATAAAGTCATCAATGACGAAGGAGATAGCGATGAGTGGTTTGAAGTTTTTTCAGGAAATAATAATCTTTTTGATTGACACGGGCGACTACAAACTCCTGTCCAGCAGTTCTTTCGCATCAATATAGCATGGTCTCAATTTCAGGCTCGTTTGAGTACTTTCGATTGCCTTTGCTTTATATGAATCTTCACCAGTCTCTTGAGCAAGCACGCTATAAAAAAGACCAAGCATATAATAACTTTGTACATCGTTTGGGGCGAGTGAAATCACATGTTGCATACTTTCAACTGAACGTTCAAGATCTGCAACGTCACGAGTAACTTGAAAATAAAGGTAGTGATTTTTTGCCCGTGTTTTCCAATACTGAATATTTTTAGGGATCTTTCGAAGAGTATGTGCATTGGCATCATTTGATAACTTCAAAAGATTCAATGACCGTGTGCGCCCATCCTCACCAAATGACGAGATAAATGCAAGATGTGCCAAACTTGATGAAAGCTGATCCTCATATACATGCTCGTATTTCAATTTTATAGCACGAGTCAGAAGAAGTACTGCTTTTTGATACTCATCTTGATAGATTTGATCCTTTGCTTGTTTGAAAAGCCGATCTGCCTTGTGATACCTCTGAAGATATGAAACGCAAAGAACTGAAGAGACTATGATACCAACTATGATCAACTTTGATTGAAGTGTGCTATTGTGAATGTCTTCTATTTCAATATCAACAGGCTCTTTTTGGTTAAAAACAACTACCATTGCCGGAATCAAAAAGAGAAATAGTTGAATAGTCGAAGTAGAAAACCCAAAGAAATTTGTGATGAGAATGGTTCCATATCCGAGAGCCAACATGAATATGACCTGCTCATCTGCGTGATATTTTTTTGCATAGGAAATGAAAATAATCCCAGCAGACCCAAGGAAAGCCATATACCCCAAAAGTCCTATGTACCCTGTTGTTGCAAGATAATTCAAATATTCATTGTGAGCCTTGTTGTACACAAAATCCCACTCGGACGTATTGTTGTGCTCTACGGGTTTTGTGAAAAAATACGAGTATGCAAATGTTTCAGGTCCCGTGCCAAGAAACGGATACTTTTTTCCTAAATCCACTGCGCCGGACCACACAATTTTACGTATCTCAAATGAATCGGTAATTTCAAGATTCTCGGGAAGTTTTTCATCGA
>Ga0210044_10006089_pt1 | contig 16030 bp, 8 predicted proteins | sample CryGey13umfilter_2_FD_183959 | JGI IMG/M metagenome (GOLD analysis project Ga0210044, IMG submission 183959) | Groundwater microbial communities from aquifer in Utah, USA - Crystal Geyser 4/9/14 3 um filter (SPAdes) (version 2) | ecosystem: Environmental > Aquatic > Deep subsurface > Groundwater...
GTCGAAGCCGCCGAGGGCATAGCCCGAGGCATCGGCCCCTCGGGGGCCGAACATTCCCCAGCCCAAGGTGCAACCTTGGGCAACCGACGCCCGCCCGCGCGATCCCACAAGTGTACAAACTCCAGGCCCCCGGCAGCTTGCTGCCGGGGGTACGGTAGCCCCCTCGCTCGAGGCGCGGAGCGCCGACACAGCATTATTTGCGGCTGCGTAGCAGGAAGATCTGTACAAACTCCAGGGCGCTCCGCGCCTGCGCGGCGCAGCCGCGCGCGGCCCTGAAAGGGCCGACCATACCAGCCCAGGGCAACGCCCTGGGCGCGGATTCGGGCTCGCGTTCGCGCGCGATCGGTGGTTGGCAAGCGGCGCCAAGTTGTGTAAGGACAGTGCGGCTCGTCTTTCGGCTCGAGCGAACATGGCGAGCGGGCTCGTTGCGGCCGGCGATTCGGGCCCCACTGCGGCAAGAAAACAAGGAGAAACTCATGCGCCTGTCCTGCCTACTCCTACTCGTCCCGTTGGCCGTCCTGACCGCGTGTGGGCCGCCGCCAACTCCAGAGACCGTCGAGGGCGAGACCGTGACCGGCGAGGCGAAGGAGGGGACTGTGACCGAAGGTGAAGACGATCCCTACCTCTGGCTCGAAGAGATTCAGGGCGAAAAGTCACTGAATTACGCTCGGGCGCAGAACGAGCGGACGTTCGGTGTGCTCAAGGCCGACCCGCGCTTCGCCACCATCGAGACTGAGTCGCTGGAGATCCTCGAGGCCAAGGACCGCATCCCCTACGGCACGGTCAAAGCCGGCTTCGTCTACAATTTTTGGAACGACGACAAGAATGTGCGCGGCCTCTGGCGCCGCATCCCCGTCGCCGACTACCTCGCCTCCAAGGACGAGTGGGAGACCCTGCTCGACGTCGACGTGCTCGCCGAGCAAGAGGCCCAGAACTGGGTTTGGCACGGCGAGTCTTGCTTGGCGCCCGGGTACGAGCACTGCATGCTCGAGCTCTCCATCGGGGGCAAGGACGCTGCGGTCTTCCGAGAGTTCGACCTGAAGACCAAGACCTTCGTCGAGGGCGGGTTCGAGCTGCCAGAGGCCAAGTCGCAGCCGACCTGGCTCGACCAGGACACGCTGCTCTTGGGGACCGACTTCGGCGCCGGCACCATGACCGACTCGGGCTACCCGCGGACTCTCCGCGTGTGGAAGCGCGGCACGCCCTACATGGACGCCGCGCCGCTCTTCGAGGTCCTGCAGGACGACATGATCGCCTACGGCTGGGTGAACACGGGCAAGGCGCAACGCACCGTGATGTTGACCCGCATGATGACATTCTACACCAACAAGCTCTTTCTCGTCAGCGAGGACTTGACGACGACCCTCGAGCTGCCCCTGCCGGACGACGTCGAGCCGCGCGGCTTCTATGGCGACGACCATCTTCTGCTGATGTTGCGCAACGAGTGGGTGACGCGCCGCCAGACCTTCAAGCAAGGCTCGGTCGTGGCCGTGAATCTGAAGCCGGCCCGAAAGGGGTTGGCGGAGGGCGTCGAGTTCGAGCTCGAGCCGACCCTGATCTTCGAGCCCACCGACCACCTCTCGCTCAACAGCCTGGACATCGCCGGCGACCAGATCGTGCTCGGCCTGATGGCGGACGTGAAGGCCCGCGTGACGATCGTCCAGAGCTTCGACGGCCAATGGCAGAGCCGCGACGTCGACTTGCCGGGGAACGCAGGCGTCGCCTGGCTGACCGGGTCGAGCGAGTACGAGGACAATTTTTTCTTGGTGTATGAAGACCCGACGACCCCAGAGTCCCTCTACTACTGGTCCGCCACCGACCGCACGCTGAGCCCGGTCCGGTCGCTGCCGGCTCGCTGGGACGCCGCGGGTGTCAAGGTCGAGCAGCGCTGGGCGACCAGCAAGGACGGCACGCAGATCCCGTACTTCCTGGTGCTGCCCAAGAACTTCGTCGAGGGCACGCCACTGCCCACGTTCCTCTACGCCTACGGCGGCTTCGAGATCTCCATCACGCCCGGTTACCAGCCGCTCGAGGGCAAGTTCTGGGTCGAGAAGGGCGGCGTCTACGTCATCGCCAACATTCGGGGCGGCGGTGAGTACGGTCCGCGCTGGCATCAGGCGGCGCTCAAGGAGAACCGTCAGCTGGCCTACGACGACTTCGCGGCTGTGGCGCAGGCGCTGCTCGACACGAAGGTGACGACCGTCCCGCAGCTGGGCATCCGTGGCGGCTCGAACGGCGGTCTGTTGATGGGGGTGGAGTTCACGCAACACCCCGACCTATTTGGCGCGGTGATCTGCGAGGTCCCGCTGCTCGACATGATGCGCTACAACAAGCTGCTGGCTGGAGCCTCTTGGATGGCCGAGTACGGCAACCCCGACGTGCCCGAGGAGCGCAAGTACATCCTCGAGTACTCACCTTACCAAAACGTCAAAGCCGACGTGGTCTACCCGCCGATCTTCTTCACCAGCTCGACGGCCGACGACCGCGTCCACCCAGGCCACGCCCGCAAGATGTCCAAGAAGATGCTCGACCAAGGCCACGAGAACATCCTCTACTTCGAGAACATCGAAGGCGGCCACGGCGGCGTCACCAACCAGAAGCAAGCCGCCATGAAGGCCGGCCTGAAGTACGTCTTCCTCATGCAGCAATTGGGTGTCGAGTAAATGACCGATCACCGCCCCATTGGAGTCTTCGACAGCGGCGTCGGAGGCCTCACGGTGCTCGCCGCGCTTCGCGAGGTGCTGCCCAACGAGTCGTTGCTCTACCTCGGCGACACCGCCCGGGTGCCCTACGGCAACAAAGGCGCGGACACCATTCAGCGCTATGCGCGCGGGGCGGTGCGGTTCTTGGTCGAGCGCGACGTGAAAGCGGTCGTCGTCGCCTGCAACACGGCCTCGGCGTATGCGCTGCCGGGCATCGCCGACGAGTGGGAGATCCCCATCATCGGAGTGATCGAGCCCGTCGCCAACGCCGCCGTGGCCAGCAGTCGCAGCGGACACATCGGGGTCATCGGCACTCGAGCGACGGTGCGCAGCGGCGCCTACGTGCGGGCCATAGAGAGGGCAGGGCAGACCCACATTGTGCCGCTGCAGCAGCCCTGTCCGCTCTTCGTGCCGCTGGCCGAGGAGGGGTGGACCCAAGGGCCCATTGTCGAGGCGGTGGCGAGCGAGTACTTGTCGGCCTTTCAGGGCAGCGCCATCGACACCCTGATTTTGGGTTGCACCCATTATCCCTTGCTCAAAGTGACCATCACGCAGACTCTGCAGCGGCTGATGGGCCGTAGCGTGGAAGTGCTCGATTCGGCGACGGCGACGGCGGCCTATGTCCAAGAGGCGTTGCGACGCCAAAAAGCCTTGAGGCAAACCGAGTCGAACGCCTCGGTGGTCTACTTCGTCACGGACGAGCCGCAACGCTTCGCGGACACGGGGGCGCCGTTCCTGAACGAGCCACTCGAGCACGTCGAGCACATCGATTTGGTGACCTGAGCCAAACCGGCCGTAGGGGCGCAGTGTGCGACGGTTTCGTAGTGCTGCGCCCTCCGCAGCGCAGTGTAGCGGTGAGCCCCGCTCATCGACTTCACCTCGTCGCCCCCCATGGAATTGCGGGGCCCACCCAAGAGTTGGGTGTTGGCCAGGAATTCCGTCAAGACGAGTGATGACGACTCAATGGAAAATGACCTCGACGAAGAGACCGCTGTGAACGACCAGACTCTCCAAGAGACGTTCGCCACGTTGTGGGGGACGCTCGACATTGGAGGAGAAGACGCGACCGTCGAGGCGTCGGCGACGCTGGTGCCCGACATCGGCCGCTCTCTGGGCGGCCCGCTGGTGGGGACGGACTCGCTGCCACCGCTCGACCAGCCCGGCAGCCACTCCCTCCAGGCGGACCTGGTGATCGGCGCCACCATTGGCCAAGGTGGGATGGGCATCGTCAAGCTCGCGACCCAGTCGGCGTTGGGTCGAGAGGTGGCGATCAAGACCCTGAAGCAAGGGACCTCCCCCAGAGCCGTCACAGGTCTGCTCCGAGAGGCCTGGTTGATGGGCGCACTCGAACACCCCAACATCGTCCCCGTGCACCAGCTCGGGCGACAGACCGACGGCAGCCCGCTGCTGGTCATGAAGCGGATCAGCGGCGTCGTATGGTCCAAGCGATTGGAGAGCTTCGAACCTTCAAGACCTAAGAGGTCATCTGAGGATTTCGCGAAAAACCTGCGAATTTTCCTGCAGGTTTGCAATGCGGTCGAGTTTGCACACAGCCGCGGAATCATCCACCGGGACATCAAGCCCGAGAACGTCATGATCGGCCCCTTCGGCGAGGTTTACCTGCTGGATTGGGGGGTGGCCGTGAGCACCAACGAGAGCGACCGCGGTCGTCTCCCCCTCGCCTCCGAGATCTCCAAGCCGGCCGGGACTCCCGCCTATATGGCCCCAGAGATGGTCGACCCCGACACCGGCGACATCACCTCGCAGACCGACGTCTTCTTGCTCGGAGCTACCCTGCATGAGCTCCTGACCAATGCTCCCCCCAACCATGGCAACACCATCTACGAGGTCATGTTCGAAGCCTTCCGCTGCGCGCCCAAAGTCTACGCTCCCGAGCTCCCTCAAGAGCTCGTGCGGATCGCCCTGCGCGCCATGGCCAGGAACCGGGCCGACCGCTACGAAACGGTCGCGGCCCTGCGCCAAGCCGTCGATAACTTCCTCGAGCACCGCAGCTCGGCCGACATGGTCGCGGAGGTGCATGAGCGGCTCGTCGAGCTGAGAGTCCTCGTGGCCGCCGAAGAGGTCGCACGCGCCCCCATCCAGCGCATCTCCGCCGAGTGCCGCTTCGCCTGCCAGCGGGCGCTCAAAAGTTGGCCGGACAACGTCGCAGCGCAGTCCGCGCTGCGCGAGCTGACCCTCCTCATGGTCGACTTCGAGCTCAAGCTCGGGGACTTTCATGCAGCCTCCCATCTCCTCGAAGAGGTTGAAGACCCACCCGCGGCCTTGCTCAAAAGAGTGAGCACGTTCCTCTGCTCCCTGGAGCTCGACGCCGCACGGTTCGAAAAACTCGAGCAGATGGAGCACGAGGCGGATCTCGACGTCAGCGCCCGCGCTCGAGGCTTCCTCTTCCTGGGCCTAACCGTGTTCTTTACCGTCATACCACTGACCGTCGGTGTGCTCAGCAACCTCGGAGTCTTCCAGCCCGGCACGAGCTGGGGCGTCCTCACCTCGGTCTTCTTCGCCTTCTCGGTCTGCGTCGGGGCGCTCGTCGGGCGCCGTTATTTCAAGAAAAACCGAGCCAACCGCCGCATCATCCGCGCCCTCTTCGTGACCGCTGGCGGCTTCCTCGCCGATCGCCTGGCCAGCGCCCAGCTCAACCACGACATGCAGGCCGTCAATGTGCACAGCCTCATCCTCTTCGCGCTCGCCGGAGGCCTGGCCGCCGTGCTCTTGGACCGTCGCCTCGTCTTCGCAGGCTTCTTCTACATTCTCGGCTTGCCCTTCATGTTGATGCTCCCTACGCAATTCTACATCGTTCTGGGCGTCACGAACTTCCTTGCCCTCGGTTCGGTGACGCTGACCTGGATGCGGCCAGACCTGCGCCACTTCATGGGCCTGCAAGAGGAAGATCCGAACTGACCGAGGTCGGGCCAGACGGTGTGACGCTTTCCCTCGACAGCGTCGGGGACTCAGCCGATCATAGGGCGACGACAACCAGTCGTCGGAGAAGGAAGGGTCTCTTGCAAACGGCTCGAGCACGCCTGAATCCTGGCCTAGCTGCCCGGTCCATGGTGCACCCGCGAGTTTTGGCTCAAAGCGGGTTCCGAATGGTGTTCTTGTCTGCCGCTCTCGCCGCGATGGCTTGTCAGTCGGGAACCGACGGGGTGACCTACCGGGCTTCGATCGACACGGCGACCGACGCTGGCTCGACCTCGAAACCGTTGAGCATGGCCGTCCCGCGCACCGACGAACAAGCCCTGAGCGAAACCCCCAGTGATCCAGTCAACGTTGGTCCGAGCGACCTCTCGAAGCTGACCATTCGCCGTGAAGAGACCTTCGAGCACGTCGACCTTATCGCCCCAGAGCGACACATCGACGGCCTCGTCGCCCTGCTCGGCGCCGAGTCGACGACCCACGGCGGGGCCATCGACGACCTGGCGTTCGGCCCCGATGGACTGCTGCTCGCCTCTGGCGGCGGCCGCGTCAGCGTCTGGTCCGCGACGGGCGAGCAGGTGCGCGTCGACGAGCGCAAGCGCGAGGACGCGAGCGTGCGCCTCCTCAACGATGGCCGCTGGCTCTTCGAGTGGAGCGATCGGGACCTGATCGTCTATGCCGCAGGCGTGCGCGAGCCCAAACACATCCTGCGCGGCAGCAACATTCGGCTCATGACGCGCCCAGACGGCGACCGCATGTTCGCCCTCACGGACAAAGGCCTCATCGGCTTCGAGATGTCCACCGGAACGCTCCTGTGGCGCAACCAGGCGAGCAGCGATCCCGTCGCCCTCGCCGGACTCGAAGGGCTTCTCGCCGTGGCCTATGACGACGGCCGCGTCCACTTCCTTGACGGAGCGACGGGGGAAACGCGCCAGGAGCTCTATTTGGGTCCCCATCGCGTGACCGAGATGGCCATCTCGGGGAACCAGCTCGTTGTTGGGACCGACCACGGCGACCTGAGCCTCGTCGACTTGACCAGCCGCACCATTACCCAACTCGCCTACGAACACTTCGCCAGCATCGGGGCGCTGGCGCTCTCCGGTGACGGCCAGACCCTCTACTCAGGCGATCTCAATGGGGATTTCCGAGTCTGGTCCCTCGCCACCCTAGAGGTGGTCGCCCAGGATCACGTGCGGCGCGCGATTCACCACATCGCCATAGCCCCAGAAGGGGTCGCCGCCGCCGATCGAGACGGGCAGCTCTTCTTTTGGAGCTCCGAGATAGGAGCCTTTCGGAACAAGGTGCTGCGCCACCCGAGCAGCATCGCCGAGCTGAGGGAGGTCGGCCCAACGGTCATCGCCCGCTCGGTGGACGAGCGGATTTGCTGGTGGGACCTCGCCGCGCGCCGGCCGGAGCGCTGTTTGAGCCAGTATTTCGCTGCGACGGTCGGCATCGACGGCTCGCCGGTGGCCCTCGCCTACGCAGACCATATCGAGCTGCGCGACCCGAACAAGGGTGCGCTGCTGCTCTCCATCCCAGTGACCGGTCGAGAACGTCCCTTCGAGATGCTGTTCAGCGCCCGAGGGGATCTCATCAGCCTCACCTACGACGCGGTCGAGCGCATCAATCCCAGCACGGGAGAGCGAACCGATCGCATGACCTTCGACGACATTCCGGACCTCGGTCTGACCGTCTCCGCAGACGGCTGCCGGGTCGGCGTGCAGTTCGAGAGCTACCAGCTCTACGACCTCTGCACCCAAACTAAGGTCGCCACGTTGCCTGGCTTGAATAACGGCGCCTCCATGTCGCCCGACGGCCAGCTCGTCGTCGGCAGGGTTCAAGGCGATCTCGTCGCCTTCCGCGAGCCGTTCACCAAGAGCAAGACCCTCTGGTCCACCAACGGCGAGGAGATCGAGGCCTTGCAGTTCGATCCCTTCGGTGAGTTCTTGCTCGCCGGGGGCGCCTTGGGGACTCGAGTCTGGAGCAGCGACAAGCTCGCCCTGATGGCTCACAACCCCAAGATCATTCCGCCCATCGCCTTCTCCCGGGGCATCCTCATGAGCTTCGACGAGCAAGGCGTCGTCCTCTTCTACAGGGCCAGCGACCTGTCCCTCAAAGGCTGGCTCAAGAGCGTCGACGACCAGTATCCGAACACCCTCTTGGCCACCACGGACCACGTCGTCGTCGGCAACTCGGAAGGCACGATCAGCGTCTGGGACCGCAACTTCCGCACGGATCTGCCGACCTTCGACGTGGTCAAGTTCACTCCCATCGACGATTGGGGCGGCAGCCTCGGCAACCTACAGCGACGCATGAAGCTGCGCGCCGATCCCTCGAACCTGCGCGTCGTCGCTCTGGACGGAGAACACTGGCTCGTCGCCGGGGACGAGATGTCTCAGACCCCCCTGCTGAGCCTCGACCAGCTCAGCTATGCGCGCTGTCGCAAGCGCAACCCCAAGGCCTCCACCGACTCGCCGATCTTCCTCGGCGCCCCGGGCAACCCGCCCGCCGTCCTCGAGCTCGGCGAAGCACGATTGGCCTTGTGGAGCTTCAACGAGCGAAAGAAGTGCACCGTGCGCATGGCGCTGCCCTACGAACCCCAGCTCCACAAGCCGACGCGCTTGGACTTCGCTTTGAAGAGCTCCGCGCCGGTGCCCGCTGACATGCCGAAGACCAAGGAGATTGACCTGTCTCCGACCCCCGGCGTCGAGCTCATCCGCATGGGAGAGCACGGCGCCGCCTTGGTTTCCGCCAGTGCAGGCGAGCTCCTGCTCTTCGCCCGAAACGACTACCACGAGGTCACCGACGGCGCTCAGGCCTACGAAGACGTCAGCCCCGACGAACCCTTCGACTACCACAGCCGCGCCACCTTCGGGTGGTCCCGCACCGGCGCGGCTCTGCTGCACGTCGAGCTCGAACACACCAGCCACGAAACCGGATTGCAGAGCCAAGACACAGGCGAGGCGTGGCTCGTCTGGGACGGCCAGGCCGAGACCCGCCGCTTTGTGCGGCGCAGCTCGGTCGCCCAAGAGAGCAGCGGCGGCGTCGAGGAGACCGTGTCGCTCACCACGACGGAAGCCCGCTTCCCCATGCCGCGCGGCGAGTTCGTATTTGCCATGGAGGTCGAGCAGACCACCAACAAGACCGCGCTCTGTCGCGAAGATCCGGACGACCCCTGCTGCCAGTCCATCGCCTACGACTACTCGAGCACCCGCAGCTGGGAGTTCGAGTCCAAAGACGGCGTCATCATCGAGCTCGCCGAGCCTCTCGAGTCGTACTCGGGGCACTCCGATCCCCCAGGCTGCGAGTAGCTTGTCGGGTCACCACTCCGCCTTCGCCAACTCCCCCACCACCGCTCGAACCAGCGCGCCCTCGTCTTCCGCCTCGGTCGCGCGCCGCGTCCGCACCTCCAAAATCGACGGACGCTCGCCCCGAGGCCCGGCGAGCACGTCCGCCAGCCCGCCCACATCGTCCACGCCTCGGTAGTCGAGGCCAAAGCCCGCCGCCAGCGGCCCAAACTCCCACGTCTGCGGCGACGTGAAGTACTTGTCGAAGAGGTCGGCGTGCGCCGCGATGGGCAGCTGCCCGAAGATGGCGCCACCACCGTTGTTGATGAGCACGACCCGCACCGCTTGCCCGGACCGCGCCAGAAGCTGCAGCGAACTCAGGTCGTGCAGAAAGGCTTGGTCGCCGATGACCAAGGTCAAGGGCGCCCGCCGCGCGTGCGCCACTCCGCAGGCCGTCGCCATCAACCCCTCGATGCCACTCACTCCGCGATTGGCGAAGGTCTCTCCGACACCGTCGCCAGCGAGCCAATCGCAGAGCCTCACCGGCATGCTGTTGGAGACCACCCACGGCTCGCCCGCCCGACACGCCAGCAGCATCCGCAGCCCCAAGACGCCGCTGAGGCGGCGCTCGGGGCCACGCTCCGAATCCAAAACTCGGGCGACCCCTCGCGAGGCCGCCGCCGAGGCGCGCCGCCACCCCTCGAGCCAGCTCGCTCCCGCCTCGGTCGCCGTCCCCTCACCGACGTCCGACAAGGACGCGACAAAGTCCTCGAGCGACGCCTCGACGTGCAGGCGCGCGCTGCGCGTCGGGTCCACTCGCCGCGACCTATCGGACACCTGAACCCCCTCGCCACGCACCCTCCCAAGCAGCCCCTCGACCCGAGCCGACACGACGCGCCCCCCCACCCGCACCACCCCGTCGGCCTGCGCGGCCCAAGCCGCGAAGTCCTCCGAGTGCAAGAGCAGGTCGGCGTGCCCGACGCTGTTCGAGAGCTTGACGTCGGCCGACCCGCCAGTCACGTCGACGATCGCAGGCCACCCCAAAAACGCGGCGAGCCTACCGGCCGCCGCTCGCTCCGACTCACCACGCAGGCCGCCGACCACCAGCAGCCCGCGTTCGACGCCTCGCAGGCGGCGAACGAGGGGGGCGAGCGCGTCGCCGTCGAACCTCCGACGGGCCGTCAGCGTCTCGCAGAGCGGAGTGAGACGCTCACTCCAGCCAGTCAATGCGGGGGGCACAGCCGGCTGGCGCTCCGAGGGCGCAGGGCCCAGCGGCTTGCGGAACATCATGTTGAGGTGGACGGGGCCAGGGTTGGCGCCGAGCGCGGCGTGGAAGAGCGTGTCGAGGGTGCTCAGCAGCAGCTCTGCGGTCGCGCCGTCGTCTGGGCAAGGGAGCTCGGCGAAGGCTCGCACGTGCGACCCGAAGAGGCCCACCTGGTCGATGCATTGGTTGTCGCCTGAGGTCCGTGCCTCTGGCGGCCGGTCGGCGGAGACGACAAAGAGGGGCAGCTGCTCGGCCTCGGCCTCGAGGAGCGCCGGGTAGGCATTGGCGGCGGCGGTGCCCGAGGTGGTGAGCAGCACCGCGGGACGTCCGCTGGCGCGGGCGTGGCCGAGGGCGAAGTAGGCGGCGCCGCGCTCGTCGCCGATGACGACGGCCTCGAGCTTCGGGTTGCGGGCGACGCCTGCGACCAATGGGGTCGAACGGGAACCCGGCGCGACGCACACCAGCCGACAGCCGAGCCGCGCCAGCTCTTCGGCGAAGAGCGTGCCCCAGAGGGTGTTGGCGAGCTCGATCTCCGCTGGGCTTTTCATGGGGTCTGCCCCTGGGCTTGCCCGGCTTGAAGGGGGGGCGAGGCAGGGCGGTGAAACCCCAGCAACGACCGAAACACCGCCAACTTGTGGTTCACCTCCTCCCACTCGTCGTCGGGGACCGAGCCGTTGACGATGCCCGCGCCAGCAAACAAGGACACCGTCGAGCCCTCGATGTGGGCCGAGCGAATTCCTACGGCCAGCTCCGCTTCGCCGTCTCCGAGCCAACCGACGGGACCTGCATAGTAGCCGCGCTCGAAATCTTCGAGCGCGGCGAGCCTTTCCTGCGCGGCCTTGCGCGGGAAGCCGCAGACCGCGGGGGTCGGGTGCAGGGCGGCGAGGATGTCTGCGAGGCAGACACCAGGCCGCAGAGCGCCGCCGAGGCCGGTCCACAGGTGCTGAACCCGTTCGAACTGCACGAGCTCTGGGCCGTCTGTCGACCAGGTGTCGACACAGAGTGTCTCCAGCGCCTCGGCCACCGAGTCACGGACGAAGGCCTGCTCGCGACGGTCCTTGTCAGAGTTCAGCAGCGCCTTGGCCAGGGCCACGTCGAGGGCTGGGTCGGGGTCGCGGCGCCGCGTGCCAGCGATGGCCTCGCTGCGCACAATGCGTTGGCTCTTCAGCACCAACCGCTCTGGAGAGGCGCCGACGAAGGCCAGATTTGGACGCGGCCGCAGACAGAAGCGGTAGGAACGGGGCTCCGCCGCGCTCAAGCGCCGCAAGACCTCGATGGCATCGACCCCTTCGTCGAACCTCGAGGCAGCGCGCCGGGCCAACACGACTTTCTGAAAGGCTCCTGCTCTGATGTCGGCGAGCGCGGCTCCGACGGCGTGACCCCACTGCGCTCGGGGTCCGTCCTGCTCTAACCCCTCAATCGCGAGCGCAGGGGCGCGAGGGGGCTCGCCTCGAGCCACCTCTGTACCCGGAAGCGAGCAAAATCCAGCCGGCAGCGCCCTCGCTGCACCTCGGCGTCGGCAGAGCGCGTGGACGGCGGCGACGTCGTGCGCCCAGGCGGTGGGGTCGGTGGCGCGCACATAAGCCGCCATCCAGCAGCCTTCAGAGTCGCGTCCGACCTCGACGCGGGGCAACACGAAGGCGAACGGCTCAAAGCCTCCGCCGCAAGCGAAGCCAGGCCGAGCCGGGTCGAAGGCGATGGCGCCAAAAGCTCGCCAGCGCGGACCGCAGCCGCTCAGGTTGCGCTCGAGGTGATCCAGCGCCGCCCGAACTTTGTCGGGCGTGCGCTCGAAGAAATGCTGAAAAACCCCGACGCCAACGACCTCCAAGGAGTGGTCTCGGCTGGCCCAATAGACCGTTGGGGAGTCTGCTCGGTCGACGAGCCATGCCAAGGGGTCACAGCTCTCCAGCGGAACCTCTACGCGCACCCGCTCGGCCCCCTCGAGTAACGCCGCCCCTCGCGTCGCTTCGATGCGGTGCAGTAAGGCCGCGAAGCCCTTGTCGGCACCGCTCGGTACGCCGCCCTGCCAGCTCAACGATTGCACACGGTGACGGGGGGCAACGTCCTGGCTCAGGTTTCGGTTAGGCCTGTTCATCCTCAGCACCCTCGCCGGACGGCCGCATGCACGACTGCGCGCAGCGCCTCGGTCGTCACCCCAGGCGGCAGGCTGTCGAGCGCACGCGTGGCTCGTTGAGCGAAGCGCCAGGCCCGCGCCTCAGTGGCCTCCAACGCCCCCGTCGCGCGGACTGCGCTCAGGATCGAGGAAAAGTCGGGGTCGGGCTCGGCGGCGGCGGCTCGGATGGTCATTATCAGCGAAGGCTGCGCCTCACAGGCGCAGAGCAAAGGCCAGGTCAGCTTGCCCTCGCGCACGTCGCTCAGAGGCACCTTGCCGCTCTCGTCGGACACAGCGCTGAGATCGAGGACGTCGTCGACCAGTTGGAAGGCAAAACCCAGGTCTTCGCCCAGCGCCCCCAAGACCTCGACCTCCGCCTGCGAACATCCGGCGATCGCCGCCCCGGAAGCCAACGACCAGCGGAAGAGCGCCGCCGTCTTGCCGCGTACGACCCGGTCGTAGGTCTCCCGACTGACCGTGAAGGTGCCTCGCCGCTCGAGCTGCACGGCCTCGGCGTCGATCATGGAGTCGATGGCCGCCAAGAGACCGTCGAGGATGACCGCCGAACCCGTCGTGCGCACCGTCCGCAGCGCTTCCACGAGCAGGTGGTCGCCGCCCAGCACGCTGGCCGAGTTGCCGAACACTACGCGGGCCGTGGGCGAGTGCCGACGCAGGGCCGCGTCGTCGATCACGTCGTCGTGCAAGAGGGTGGCTGCGTGGGTGAGCTCAACGGCCCGCCCCAGCGCGGCGACGTCCTCGCGTCGAGGCACGCCGTAGCTCGCCGCCAAGAAGACGCAGAGCGGACGAATCCGCTTACCCGGTGCGCGCAAGAGATGCGCCGCGGCGCGCTGGGCCAGGTTGCCGCTCGCCGCGGCCGACTCGAGGTCGAGCAGCTCTCGCTCCAAAGTCCCCATCTCGGGCCGGAATTGGCGCTGCACCTCGGACAGCCTCGCCGCCAGCAGCAGCACCTCGTTGCGTTCGCAGCCGTGGCGCAACAGCTCCATGGCGTCGTCCTCGACGGCCTGGGGGGCGATTCCCAACACGTTTGATATCATGGGAGCCTCTTCTCTTTGGGGCGGCCGACCACCCCTACGACCGTTTGGAAATCAACGGCTTGCAGCAGTTCTGCGGGCAGGACCCGCGTGCTTTTGCCGAGCGCGCTGCTGGGCAGGGCCTCCAGCCAGAAGTAGGCGTCGGGGCAGCGCAGCGGCTCTAGGTGCGCCCGCATGAAGGCGTCCAGCTCCGCGCTCTCGGGGCGGGCCTCACTTGCGCTCGTCAGCAGAGCCACTGGCCGCGCACCCCACTCACGGCTCGGGACAGAAACCACGCGGGCCTCGGCCACCGCGGGGTGAGTGAGCAACACCCGCTCGATCTCCCCGGCGCTGACGTTCTCTCCGCCGCTGATGATGATGTCGTCGACGCGGCCCAGAAGCGTCACCCGGCCTCGCTCATCCACGGTGCCGCGGTCCGAGGTGTGCAGTCTCTGGCCTTGAACGATGGGGCCCGAGACCGCGAGAACCCCGCTCTCGTCGGCCTCGACGTCGACGAATGCCAGGGGCGCCAGCCCCGCGCCGAGCTCTCCCGGCGCTGAGGTCGCGACCTGCGAGGCCGTCTCGCTCATTCCCCAGGTCAACGCCACCGGCCACCTCAGCTCGGCACAGCGCTCGAGCAGCTCGGGAGAAGCCGCCGCGCCGCCCAAGAGCACGGCTCGCAGCGCGGAAGGCGGGGCTTCGGGGCGGGCGTCCAGGAGCCGCTGCAGCATCGTCGGGACCAATGAGACGAGGTTCACCTCCCCCGTGAACAGCTCGGCCACCACGGCTTCGGTGTCGAAGGGCAGGCAAAGCCGCACCGCGGTCCCAAAGAAGAGCGCGCGAAACAGAATCGACAGGCCACCGACGTGCTGAAGTGGCAAGCAGCACAGCCACCGATCTCCTGGCAGATGTCCCAAACGCTGCGCCGAGCCGAGCGCCGAGAACAGCAACTGTTGCCCCGTCAGCTCGACGAGCTTCGGAGTGCCCGAGGAACCGGAGGTCCAGAGCACGACCCGCACGGCGTTCAGGTTCCACTGAACAGCAGGGAAGGGCGGCACCGCTCGCGCATTTGGATTTCTTGCCTCGCTTACCACGACCGATTTTCGATTCATTTCTGATGACTTGCGGTTCGAAAATCGGTCGTCCGCTCGGCGATTCAGTGTCAGGGTCTGCAGTCCGACGCTCGGCGACGAGGTTGGGGCCGAGCCGTCGTCATCGACGATGACCAAGCGCGGACGAAGTTCCCGAAGCTGTTGTTCCCACTGCGGCCCGGCAGCAAGTGGAGCCGCGACTGCCCCCAGCACGTTGAGCGCGTGCAAGGCGACGACCCACTCGGTCGAGGCACGAGCGCTCATCACGACCCTCTCCCCAGGCCCGATGTCGAAGCGCTCACTGAGCAGCCAAGCCACCTTGCGGGCCTCGACCTCGAGCTCGGACCAGCACAGCGCGCGCTGCCCGTCGTCGACGGCCAAGGCCAGCGGCCGCGCCACGGCCGCGTTGTGCAGAGGGCAGGGGACTCGCAACGAGGCGAGTCTAGCGGAGGGCGCTTCCCTTTGGGTGCATGGCAGTGTCGCTTGCTCAGGGCCCGTATCCGCAAAAGGCGAGTCGAAGCCGCAGCCCATCAACGCCCGTCCTCGGCAGGAAGACGCCAGCGCCAGAGCCGTTCGCCGGCCGACCTCCGTCTCGAATGCCCCCGTGACCAACACCCGCAAACCCGCCTGAGCGGCGCGCTCGGCGAGCTTCAGGCTGGCTCTGGGTCCCCCATTGAACATCGGCTTGAGCACCACGACGTCCGCCGCACCTCGTTCGATGACGCGCTCTAGGGCGGCCAAGGTTCGGCACGACTCGTCCACACCGATGGCAACACCGAAGCGATGGCGCAGCTCGCTCAACGCCACCTCATCTGAGTCGACCAGTGGCTCCTCGAGGAGCTGCAGAGGCAGGCCCCGTGCGGCTTCCAGGAATCGCACCGCCGTCTCGAAGTCCCACGCCCGGTTGGCGTCGAGGCGCAACAGCACGCCCGTCGGCAATTTGTCTGCGAGGGCTTGAACACGGGCGAAGTCTTGTCGCCACGGCATCGCCCCCACCTTCAACTTGAAGGCGCACAGCTCGAAGACGTCGCTGTCGAGCCAAGCGTTGACCGTCGGAAGCGGTTTCTCGACGTCGGACACGAGGCGGTGCAGAGCGGCCTTCCCAAGCTCCCCTCGAGCGCCGAGGAACCAGTCTAGAGCCCTGTTCTCGACTCTCGCCGAGAGCTCCAAGAGCGCCTGGTCCAGCGCGTGGCTCACCTCGGGCGGGAGCTGCGTCACACAGTCGGCGAGCAAGGCCGCGCCCCCGTCGCTGGACTCTACCACCACGCCCCGCAGCCGCTCGCAGAGGGCTTCGAGCGCCCGCTCACAATCGGTCAACGAGGCGTCGCTAAAGCCCGGCAACGGCGCGCACTCCCCGACGCCGCGCTGCCCCTCGTCGTCATACAGCGTGAGCAAAATGCCGGTGCGGACGGACCAATCCCCACGGTGGGTCTTGCTCTCCCAACGCGCGTTCCTTCGGTAGCGGGTGTGGTGGGCCGATTCGAGCTTCAAAGCAGGACCCCGACGCTCAGGAGCACGGCGAAACCGAGCTCGAGTTTGGCGGTCGCGCCGAGCAGTGGGTTCAAGGCCGCCCCTTCCGCGCGATGCACTCGCCTCGCCAACCACCAG
>Ga0210044_10006099_pt1 | contig 16015 bp, 15 predicted proteins | sample CryGey13umfilter_2_FD_183959 | JGI IMG/M metagenome (GOLD analysis project Ga0210044, IMG submission 183959) | Groundwater microbial communities from aquifer in Utah, USA - Crystal Geyser 4/9/14 3 um filter (SPAdes) (version 2) | ecosystem: Environmental > Aquatic > Deep subsurface >...
AAAACCGGAAAACGCCGGAAAAATAACTCAACCTGGAGAAACCCGCAGGGAGAGCGATAATTAAAACGATTAATCCAACGGCTCAGGCGCTGACATTCAATTTTACTCAGGCTTTTGCAAGTGGCTCTAGAATGCGGATCATTTCCCTACCACCCGGGCAGCCTGTTTCAACAACAACCACCGCCTCATATTAACTGCTCAACAAGCGCTAGCAGGGCTTTACTTTCAAACTGGCTTTTGACGATATATGCATCCGCACCGGCTTCAACACCTCGCCTTTTATCCGCATCATTCGCCAGCGATGTAACAATAATAACAGGAATGGCCTTAAGCGCGGCATCTGCCTTGATTTTTGTAGTCAGCTCAAAGCCATTCATGATCGGCATCTCCACATCCGTAATAATGAGATCGAATGGCTGATGCTGGAGGATGTCCCAGGCCTGGGCGCCATTGACGGCCAGAGTCGTGGCATAGCCCCTGTTCTCCAGCACACTCTTCTCCAGTGTGCGTGTAGTGATCGAATCATCAACGAGCAAGATTCTCTGGCTGACTGCAGCTCTGCGCTCTTTCTCCTTGAAAGTGATGCCGGATCCGCCGCTCAATGCACTATTCAGCAGGTCGCTGGCATTAAGGACAATCATGATTCCCAGACTGGCATTGACCGCAGCGCCCATCACATTGGGCACTGAAGTAAGTGGCGGCATCAGAGATTTGATCACAATTTCCTGTTCCTGCACCACTTCATCAACCAGAAAGGCAACAGCGGCCACACCCTGTCTGATAATAATCAGCGATAACTCATTATCGTAGTCGAGGGCTTTACCGTTATTTAAGCCCAGAGCATGCGCCAGCGAGTGGATTGGCACAGCACGGCCATCAATCAGTACCGCTTCATTGCAGTCCACCTTAACGATATCCGTTGGGTGAATCGTCATCACGCGGTCAATCGACATACTCGGAATCACATAGATCTTGCCATTGATCCTGACAAGCAACCCACGCTCGGTTGCCAGCATACGGGGCAAAAGCATGCGGAATGACGTGCCATCACCCGGCCTGGTATGAACGGTGACACGCCCTTTTATATGGGTTAGTGCAGTGCGCACCACATCCAGCCCAACACCACGACCGGATATGTCGGTAATCATTTTTCGTGTTGAAAATCCGGGGTGGAATATCAGCTCCAGCAGGGCATTGGCATCCATATGCTGCCACTCATCGCTGCCAATCAATTTTTTTCTCACGGCAGCCTCAGCAATCTGCTGTACATCAATACCATGGCCATCATCGCTGACACTCAGACTGACTTCACTGCCAGCCCTGCTTAGGATAATGGAAATAAGCCCGCTCTCGGGCTTGCCCTTTTGCAAGCGCTCATCGGGAAACTCGATACCATGGTCGATTGCATTTCTAATCAGGTGGAGCAGTGGCGCCTTCAGCTCCCCCAGAACAACCCGGTCTATCTCTATCTCATCGCCAATCACTTTAAAATCGACTTTCTTGCCCAGCTCGCGGGCTATATCACGTACAGAGCGTATCATGCCCTGCATTAGCGTTGATGCAGAAACAAGGCGCAACGCGAAGAGGCTGTGATTCAACTCGGAGGTAACATAACCAAGCTCGCCCGCACTACTGCGCATGCCCGCTTGCAGTTTGCCACAGCGATCCCTGATCTCATGAGTCGTTTCAAACAGCTGGTTCAAGCTGTCACGCAACTGCTGCCGGTTGATACTCCGGCCATCATCCCTGAGCAATGCTTTTAACGGAGCCATAACTTCCGACAACTTCAGAACTTCATCATTGAGCTGCTGCACCGCTGACGCATTCTGTCCGATCTCTATCCGGCTCACCTGCATGTCTTCGCCCAGAGCGATCAGTTGATCAATCTTTTCAACGGCAACACGCAGTACCGCTTCGCCCTGTTTAGCCGCATCAGGGCTGAATTCAGCATGTTGCCCGGCATCTGCAACAGAGGCATCTTTTTGACTCGCCGCTACTGCCACGGCATCACCTTGTTCAGATTCCGTCGCAGGAGCTGATCCGGCAGTACTCCCTGATGCTTCCCCGCTCTTCTCTGCAACTGCTCGCGTATCATCTGCGGCAAGTGTACCGGCAATAGCCTGTTCAAGGCGCTGGTAGAGGTACGCCAGATCTATATCAGGCGCTTGCTCATTGACATAGGCAGTCATACTGAGTTTGACACCGTCCACTGCTTCCAGACAGACATCGATAACCTCTGCTGACGGCATGCTGTTTTCCTGTTTTAAATAACTGAAAAGCGATTCCAGCCGGTGTGCAATATCCGCAACATCGTTGGCATCAATGGCGCGAGCAGCGCCCTTAATATTATGCGCCGCCCTGAATATCGTATCCAGCTCTGTTAGCCGCTCGGCTTCCAGCGGCGCCTTTTCCAGCTTGAGAATACTGCCGGTGATAACCAGCAACTGCTCCTCCAGCTCGATGGAGAAGATCTCTACAATCTGCTTTAGCAGTTCAGGATCAAAATCCATAGCCATGATTATACCTTGTAAGCACCGGCGTACTCACGCAGCAGCATGGCAAGTGCATTCAGATCATTGGCCACCATTTTGGTCTGATCTGAAGCGGTCACAAACTGATTTGTCGCTTTATTGATATCGTCCATGGCAATGGCAATCTGATCAATACCGCTGGCCTCCTGGCGCACAGCCGCCACGATCTGCTGGCTGGATATTGCCGTACCGCGGATCAGCTCGAGCAGCCTGTTCAGGCGCTCACCGGATTGGTCCACAAGTGATGTGCCCTGATCAACCTCTTTCTGCCCCTCTTCTGTGGCCATCACGGCTTTTTCAGCGCCTGTTCTGATGGTCGTCAATATCTTGCCGATCTGCGAAGTCGCCTGTCTGGACTGCTCGGAAAGATCACGTATTTCGGCCGCTACGACAGAAAACCCTTTGCCTGCATCACCGGCCTTGGCTGCTTCAATAGAGGCATTGAGCGAAAGCATTTTGGTCTGCTGGGTAAGACCATTGACTGTGGTGATAATGTCACCGATCTGCTGGGTCCTGTCGCTTAAATCAAGGATGGTAGTAGCGATTGCACCCATCTTTTCACGAATCGAATGCATCCCTTCGATGGTATGACCAAGCATGCGCGCGCCCTGCTCTCCGGCCTCTGTGGTCTGGGCGGCCATGTCACCCATCTCTACTGCCTTCTCCATGGTTTGCGCCGATGTCGCCCGGATCTCCTCCAGCGTACTGACAGTCTCTGCAATGGAGGCGGCCTGTTCGGATGCGCCTGCCGATTGAGAACTGATCGATTCCTGAACCTGATGCATTGAACTGCTCAGGCTATGACTGGCTTCAGAGACCTGCCCGGCCATTTTGCGCAGGCTTTCCGTCATCGAGTTGAGGTTTAAACCGAGCTGTGACAGATCATCATCCGCATCAGCAACCTCAAGCCTCTGGGTCAAATCACCAGTAGCAACCTTTTCAACCAGCGACCGATAAGAAGAGACAGTCCCTTCCAGCTCACCCTTGGACATACTGACGCTCTTGAGGTCTTCCATCACAGCATGGATATAGGTATCAATAGCCAGTTGGGAATCAAGCGAGAATATCTTATTAATCGCCACCATGCTCTTTTCAGCCATCTTCGGCTTGAAGATGAACTTTCGCATCACCAGTGGCGCAATCAATTGCACGTAAACACTGTAACTGCCCAGATACCAGCGCGGGGTCAAACCGATTTTGTTATGCACAACACCAATCTTCAGCCTGCGTTCAAAATAGTCTTCACCATAATCGCCGCCGAACAGCTCCAGCAGATATTGTTTCTGAGCACTTTTCAGTCGTTCAATGGTAGACCCTGCTCCCCTGATGACATCAAGCAGGCTTTGATAGCGTGCCACATTGGCATAAAAGCCTTCGACAATCTCATCTGCATGCATGGCGATGAGCGGAGCCAGCTCTTTCAGGACCCGGACATCTTCATCGGTCAAATCGACAAAGGCTTTCATCGATGCCTGTTCGGTGCTGCTCATGGCCATTTGTGTCAGCATAGATTGTTTCATTTCCATATTCATATCAATTCCTCACCATTGAACTGTTCATTATCAGATGTTCGTTTCACCTATGCCAGATCCCAGCCCCTGTAGCAGCGCATTCAGATCCAGCAGGGTTACCCTTCCCTTATCAATACCATGTACATATGACTCGCTCACACCATTTGCACGCACGGCCAGAGAGGATTCAAGGTGCACAGGCTCATAGTTCTGGCTACCCAGCAGCTCACTGACGACGATCCCCACCATCATGCCTGCGGCCTGCACAACGATCATTTCGCGCACCTCTTGCTCGCTCTCATCCGTCAAACCGATTAATGCCGCCAAATCCAGTGCGCATAAGACTTTACCGCGTCGGTTAAACACACCGGCAACGCAGGCAGGTGTGCCAGGAACGATAGTCAGATTTCTGCCGGAGAAGACTTCAACAAGATAAGACCATTGAATGCCGTAGAGTTCGCTCTCACCCAAACGGAATAACAGGTACGATTCATGCTCTCTGCCTGCTTGTTCGTCATCCTTTTTTTCACCCAGCAGTGCCGCTCTTTCGAGTAGTATCCGTTGGTCGGCCTTCGATCCGGGCAGAAGTGACGGGCGCTGGCCTGCGGCATAGTGACTAGCGTCTATCGTGACCTGCTCCGCCGGAAGATCTGACGGGGTAGCAACCTTTTTGTCAGCCATTGCTATTTACCTGCTCATCACCGGCATACATATCCATCTCATGCTCCAGAATTTCGATAAAGCGCTGAAATGTCATACCTGCGGCATGATGAAGCTCACCTGCCGGGGGGGCACTCCTGGCCAGTTTCAGGGCATTATGCAAAGATTTATTGCCGGCAACGGCCTTCTGCTGCTTGATAAGCAGCATGCCCAACTGGAAGTGGGCCTCGACAAACGTCGCATCCAGGTAAATCGTTTTACGCAGGCTTGTTTCAGCGGCAAGATCATCTCCAATCTCAAGTGATACCATCGCGCTTAAAAAATAACTGTGTTTATCCAGCGGATCCAGAGTAAGACACTCATCACACAGTGCATGTGCTGCCTGAAGATCCCCCAGGTTGGCCATCACCTTTGCCTTATGTTGCAGAAGGTCAGCACTTTTACCCTGCTTGTTTATCATCATTTCGATGAGATCGAGCGCTTCAGTCCAGCGACCATCATGCAGTATCTCATAGAGCGCATCTGTCTCAGATACCTGCATCGGTGATTCTTCAGCCGCAACTGCACTGTTCTTTGTCTCGCAGCATTGGGCTTGTCCTGACTGACTGACACAGCGTCATAATTGTTTATACTTCCTGAGTCATAACTTTGCGGGCTGCTATTATGGTAATAAAAAATATTCTCGTGCTGGATCAGCCTGAGACTATCTATACCGGATGCTATCAGGTCCGAGGCCCCCAACATCAACACCCCTCCGGGCAGCAGGCAGCGGGAAAAGCGTTGCATCACCCGATCAACCACGGCTTTATCAAAATAGATAAATACATTCCGGCAGAGAATCAGGTCCATGCTATTGGTCTGGGTCAACATAGAGGGATATTCATCATCCGCCAGATTCAGATAGGTGAAGCAAGCCATGTGACGCAAATGATCGTTGATCGTGAAACCGTTGTTTTGACTATTGAAGTATCTATCCCGGACAGCATCCGGTGTAGCTCTGAATGACCATGATGAATAGTGACCTCTTAAGGCGTTGCTCAACACATCTGCATTGATGTCGGTACCCATCAGGTGGATATTCCACGCGTCCAGATCCGGCAGTGCCTCAGCAAGAAGGATAGCCAGTGTATACAACTCCTGCCCGCTGGAGCAGCCCGCACTCCAGATGCGCAGGCTCAGATCACCCTGCTTGCGTCGCTGATCGATCATTTGCGGCAGCCAGGTATCGCGCAACCATGCAATCTGGTTTTGATCACGAAAGAAATAACTTTCGCCAATAGTAACCGCGGCAATAAGTTGTTCCATTTCAGGGGATACGTTATTGCCATACTTCAGCGCTGCAAAATAATCTTGCCAGTTGCCATGGCCAAAGTAACGGCATCCTTCGTAAATGGCATTATGCAAACCGTTCAACTGGTGCTTCCTGATCACCAGTCCGAGCTTGCTGTAGAGAAAGTCCACGAAGACTTTTTCGCAAGCAGTTGTAACAAATGCCTCTTTTGGCATGACAAAAAACGCTTCAGGCATGATTTTGGTCATAGTGCCGGATTAGAAAAAGCATGGAATATGGCGTGATAATCGTTGGCCAGATAATCATCAGGCAGGGAGAAATCAATACCCAAAACCGCATCTAGAGCCAGCCATGCCGCCATACCGCTGGTTGATTCAACCATCCCCAGCAGTGGCGGCTTCTGACTGTGGAACAGTGTCTGTAATTGCACTGCATCCAGATCAATCGACTCGATCTGGTCGACATCATCGGCGATAAAACCCGCACGCGCGCCATCAATCTCGCAGAGGATGATACATGCGCTCACTTTATAGGCCTGCCTGCATGGCAAGTTCAAACGATAGACCAGATCTACAACCGGTACGTTTTCACCATGCACATTCATCACTCCGGCCAGATAATCCGGCGCATCGGGCAACTGCTGCAGTGCAACCAGCGGTAACACTTTGCAAACTAGTGAAATATCAACACTAAAGCGCATATCACCTATGTGGAACATGAGCATATCAACACAGCTCTTTTCCACGCAGCTACTCGTCATGTAGCCCGTTTCTTTGCATCTGCGCCCAGGCATGCGATGCTTTCAAAAATAGTTGAACTTTTGTCACTGACATAGGTTCCCGGCAGCTGCAGATCCGCGGCGCCAGCTTGAATCAGCTCAATAAACAGTTCGAGAAATTCCGGATCCCAATAGCCCTGTTCACACTCTGCCTGCATAATGCCTATCGCTTTTTCAGTAGAATACGCCTCTTTGTAAGGGCGTGTTGAAGTCAGAGCATCGAACACATCAACCAGTTGAAAAATTCTGGCCAGTCTGGGGATCGCCTCACCCTTCAGCCCTTTGGGATAGCCGGAACCATTCCAGCGCTCGTGGTGACAACTGATAATATCAGTTGTCAGCTGCATGGTTTTCAGAGCACTGCACAGGCGAGCACCAATCACCGGATGTTGACGCATGACCACCCACTCTTCATCAGTCAACGCACCGGGCTTAAGTAGAATGGCATCGGGAATGCCAAGCTTGCCTATATCATGCAATACACCACCACGGCGCAGAGCCTCCAGCTCTTCGTATTTACACCCCAGTTTTTTTCCAAATGCAACACTTCTGTGTGCCAATCGGTCGCAGTGATCACCTGTGGTTAAATCCTTTGCTTCAACCATGCGGGCCAGAGCAAACAGCACCGATTCGGTATCATCCAGTCGATCGGTCAACCGCTTGTGCGTAACCGCCGCATTAACTCTGGCGAATAGCTCAACCGGGTTGAATGGCTTGTGAATAAAATCATTCGCTCCGACTTCCATCGATTTTGCCACATCATCAGCACCGCTCAAAGAGGTCAGCATAATCACGGGCAGCAGAGTCAACTCCAGCTCATGACGAATTTTCCGGCAGGCATCAAAACCATCCATACCGGGCATCATAATATCCATCAGAACCGCGTCATAAGATCGCTCGCCCAGCATGGTAATGGCCCGCTCTCCCGAATCGGCCTCTTCAACTTCGAAGCCGTAACGGGCAAGCACCGAATGAGCAACGAGTCGATTAGTTGCCATATCATCAACAATCAGAACCCGGTAAGGTGCTATTACGGCACTGTGCATGCTTATTCCTCCCGCCGAACAGAAACAAAGAAGCAATACACATGCCAATAATATGTGCCGGTCCGTCTCGATCCACAATAAAAAAATCATCGCCTATTAGCGGCAAGGATCCATTGCCTTGCAGAAGCCAGTCATGATCTGTTTTGCATGTGCATACATGCACTTGTTCTTTCCTGACAATTCACTGCTGCTGGTGACCAGGGTCAAAAGCCTTTCACCGCAAAGGACGCGAAGGAAAAGCAAGGAAAGGAAATGGCTGTAATGTTGTGACTCTATCGCGAATGAGTCGTCGGGTTCATCGGTGACGTGCCGGCCACCCTCCTGTTCATAGACTTCGACTTTCCTTCGCGTCCTCTGCGGTGCATGCCTGTGATCTTGGCGCTTGAACCGGGCGGATTGGCAGCGAGCTAGCGGGGGATCAGGGCTTGATGGTACAAACCCAGGCATGCATGGGTGCACTTCCCGCTAGTCCGCGATAAACCAAAAAAAAGGCGACCACATCTAACCGGTGACAATCATGTAACTATTGATTACGCGGGCCGCATTGCCCGAAATGATCCCTCTAGCGTGCAGGCAGGAGTGGGCGCGGGAACGGGTATTGCACCTTGCCGGTAGCGCTGTCCCGGTTTAACGGCTTGTTAGTGGTATTGTCATCTAATATACGAACCATCATATCAGCTCCCTGTAGGTCAGCATGCGTTCACTGACCGATCACCGTACAATAACGATGCGTATGTCTTGTATCAGTGACCCGGAGCACAGCAGCCTGTTTAGGGCCAGCTATTCAATCTCCGGCCACAAGGACAGCGCCGCACCTGCCTGCACTATGATCGCTTCTTGCTCTGCGCACCCACCGACTCATCATCTGTCTGCACGGCACCACAGTAGGGACAAAAGGGAAACTCAGGAGCGATAGCCTTGTCACAGTCATGGCATTTCACCCCGTGATGCAGGGCCCGCGCTACCTTCACCGATACCACACCGGTCACTGCCGCAAACATACAGATTCCCACCACCATCAAACCGATAGCAACCATGCGGCCGGCCAGCGTGTGCGGCACCACATCGCCATACCCCACTGTCGTCATGGTGACGATCCCCCACCAGGCACCGTCAAAAGCACTGGTAAATGTTTCCGGCTCCAGCATATAGATAACATTACCGGCCAGAATCGCCCCCAGGGCGATACCGCCGATCACCATCACCAGAATCTCCAGTGTATCCCGCATCGAGGAGAGAAACAGGCGCATGGCGCGCAAATAACGCACCAGCTTGAGCAGACGCACTATTCTGAGCATACGAATTGCCAGATTCGGATCGCCTACCAGCAACATCGGCAATACAGCCAGCAGATCCACTATACCATAGAAGCTGAACAGGTAGGTGCGCATGCTGCGCGCTGCATAACAGCGGGCAGCCACTTCAATAGTGAACAGTATGGTCACCCACGTCTCAAACAGTGAAATGTATCCCACCCATGCCGCATCCAGGCCTTTGATGGTGCCGTACATGGAGATCAGTACGCTGACGACAATCAATATGGTGATCGAATAGTTGGTCCGCTGCCCAAGCGGACTCCGGATCTCAAAGAGCATATTATTCAACTGCTGCTGTAAACGACTGCGAAATCTGAAAGCGGAAAAATCCGGATTGGACTGACCTGTATCCAGACGCATGCATGCCTCCTGAACCCCGGAAAAGCATTTGAAGTTGTTGTGGGATTCTGTGATGTAAACAAGCAATTATCATGCCTTGATGACAAGCAGATAAGTTCTAAGAACCGGTGCTCCACCGCACACCGTAATCATGAATACACCCACGAATCGCATTCCATCGCTGGCTTTGTTATTGTTCGCAGGCAAGTCGCAGAACAAGGGGATACCGTGAGCAAAACAGATCAGACAGAGGCAAAACCCAAACGCATCCTTTCCGGCATGCGCCCTACCGGCAAACTGCATCTCGGCCATTACAAAGGTGTGCTGGAGAACTGGCTGCAACTGCAGGAGCAACATCAGTGCTATTTCTTCGCCGCCGACTGGCATGCTCTGACAACCGAGTACGCCAACCCGTCGATCGTCAAGGATACCATCTGGGATATGCTGATCGACTGGCTTGCTGTCGGCGTGGACCCGGACAAGGCGGTCATCTTTATTCAGTCGGAAGTCCCCGAACATGCGGAATTACACCTGCTGTTCTCGTTTATGACGCCGTTGTCCTGGCTGGAGCGGGTGCCTACTTACAAAGATCAGATCGAGCAACTGCGTGAAAAAGATCTCGGCACCTATGGTTTCCTCGGCTATCCGCTGCTGCAGTCGGCCGACATTCTGATGTATCGGGCTGACGGTGTGCCTGTCGGTGAGGATCAGGTACCGCATATTGAGCTGACACGCGAAGTGGCCCGTCGCTTCAACCACCTCTATCGTCAGGGCATTCCGCCGCTGTTCCCTGAACCGGAATCGATGTTGATGCCGGCGGCCAAGCTGCCTGGCCTGGACGGTCGCAAGATGAGCAAGTCCTACGGCAATACGATCGAACTGGGTGAGCAGTGGAGCGTGACCGAGAAGAAAATCAAAACCATGCCAACCGATCCTGCGCGCGTACGCCGCGACGATCCGGGTACGCCGGAAAAGTGCCCTGTATGGGATTTTCACAAGGTATATTCCACCGAGGCAGAACGCAGCTGGGTACGTGAAGGCTGCACCACTGCCGGCATCGGCTGCATTGAATGTAAAATGTGTATGCTAAAACACCTGGAAGCAGAGCTGCAGCCGATGCGTGAGCGCCGTGCAGCGATAGCCGCCAGGCCGGATGATCTGCGTGATATCATCAAGGCCGGCAACGAAAAGGCCCGCCATGAAGCATCACGTACAATGGAAAAAGTGCGCAAGTCACTGAAGATGGGCTACCGCGTATGATGCAGCCGGTACAGGCCGACCTGTTTCCCGCCGATGGCGACAAGCAGCCGGTCATGCCGCCTGTACATCTGGATCAGTTTGAGGGACCACTGGATCTGCTGCTGCACCTGATCCGCAGTCAGCAGATGGATATCTTCGATATCCCCATTGCCATGCTGACCAGCCAGTATCTGGCACTGCTGGTAGAGCCCGATCAACCAGCGGCTGCACAGCAAGCCGGTCTCGATCTGGATATTGCCGGTGATTATCTGGTCATGGCCAGCACGCTGATGCAGCTAAAATCGCGCATGCTACTGCCGCGCCCGCAACTGGATGATGAGGGCAATGCCATCGACCCGCGCGCCGAGCTAGCCGCCCAGCTTATCGCTTATGAACAGTATCGTCTGCTGGCCGAAGAGTTGAATGCGCGGCCCAGATTGGGCCGCGATGTCTTTGCCCGCTGCATTTTCCCCGAAGCCGAAAACGTCGAGCGCCCTTTGCCGGAAGCAGATCTGGATGCCTTGCTGCTGGCCTTTCGTCATGTGCTCAAACGTGTCGGTGGCGAGGTGCGTCATCAGATCCTTGTCGAAACAATGAGCGTACGTGAACAGATGCGCCTGGTACTGGAACGATTGGGGGCCGGAGGCATGCAACTGGATGAGATGTTGCAGGATTCGCCCGGTCGCGAAGCGCTGGTCACTACGGTACTGGCGATTCTGGAGTTATGGCGCCAACAGAGCATCAGCGTGGTACAGAGTGAATGCTACGGCTCTGTTACGCTATTGCCGAAACAGGTTATGCATTGATCGTGGATGATGATGCACTGACCTCCCGCATCGAGGCACTGGTGCTGGCCAGCGACGAGCCACTGACCATCAAACGACTGGTGGCTGTATTGGGTGATGATATTGCCAGCGGTGACATACGGGCAGCGCTGCTGGAGCTGGAAACACACTACAGCACACGTGGGATCCGGCTCGTACAAGTGGCAGACGGTTGGCAGTTTCGCACGGCCGATGAACACGCTGCCAGTGTGCAGCAGCTGTGGCAGATCAGGCCATCTCGCCTCTCACGCTCGGCCCTGGAAACGCTGGCTATCATCGCCTACCGCCAGCCGACCACACGGGCTGAAATTGAAGCACTGCGCGGCGTCAAAACATCCGGTAGTATCATCGCCACACTGCAGGAGCGGGAGTGGATCAAGGTCCTCGGGCGCAAAGATGTCCCCGGACGACCGCACCTGTACGGAACCGGCCGCCAGTTTCTGGTCGATTTCAATCTGAATTCACTAAATGATCTGCCCGAATCCAGTCAGTTGCTGGATGACGATGAAAAAGAACAAATGATCAGTAATCACCGAGGCGAAGAGCAATGAGCAGCAAAAAACCACCATATAAGCCGCAGAAACAGAAAGCGCAGAGGCCGCAGCGAAAGCCACAACAGGGCGGACGCAAGTCGGCAATGGAGCGACAGGCGGCCCCCATCTCGAACAGCCCGGAACGTATCAATCGCTACCTGGCCCATTGTGGTCTCTGCTCCCGGCGTGAGGCAGACCGCTGGGTCGAAGCCGGTCGCGTCAGCATCAATGGCCAGAAGATTGAAACACCCGGCGTCATTGTACAAAGCGGCGATATCGTCATGGTGGATGAGAAGCTGGTTGAACCGCAGGAGGGACATGTTTACATCCTCTACAACAAGCCAAAAGGACAACTCTGCTCGCGCCTGGACAAGAAAAAGCGCCCCCTGATCTATGACTTCCTTGATGTTGCCCCGAATGTGCAATCCATCGGACGACTCGATATGGATACCGAAGGTTTGCTGATGCTGACTGACGATGGCGCGCTGACGCGTGCGCTTACCCACCCAGCCGCCAAGGTACCGCGTGAATATCGCGCCCGCGTGGCCGGGATCGTGGAGATGGAAACGCTGGCAAAGCTGCGCCGTGGCGGCATGAATATCGGGCGCGGCGATACCAGCGATGCATGGGAAGTCACAGTGGATTCGGAAAGTGCGGGGCACACTTGGCTGAATATTATTATTCTGCGCGGTCGCTGGCGTGAGGTTCGTCGTACGCTGGAAGAGTGTGGTCACCCGGTTCGACGTCTGCTGCGTACCCGCTTTGGCCCCATCAAACTCGATGAAGACATGCCCAAAGGCACCTGGCGCAAACTCAACCGTGGCGAGATCCGCAAGCTCAGGGACCGCGTCGAAGATCCTGATGCAAAAACTGACACCGATTGAAGTCTATGAACGGCTTTTCGCCGTTTACGGAGCACAACACTGGTGGCCGGCAGAAACCCCGTTTGAGGTCATCATCGGTGCAATTCTGACGCAAAACACCAGCTGGCAGAATGTCGAAACAGCCATCGCCAACCTGAAGGCTCACGATATGATTGACTGCCAGGCTATTGCCACCAGCAATCTGCATCAGTTAGCCGAAATAATCCGCTCTTCCGGCTCCTATATGCAGAAGGCGCGTTACCTCCAGCACTTTTCGCAGTTCTATATTGAAAGCGGCATGCGCGGCGGACTGATAAAACGGCCGCAGAGCATGCTGCGCAAACAGTTGCTGGCACTGTACGGGGTCGGGCCGGAAACAGCCGACTCGATCCTGCTCTATGCACTGGATAAACCGGTATTTGTCATTGATGCCTATACAAAACGGCTGTTTGTGCGGCTGGAGCATTTCGACCACAGGCTTGCTTATGACAACATACAGCACTATTTCCAGCAACGCTTACCGGAGAGCCTGCCGCTTTTTCAGGAGTTTCATGCCCTGATAGTTGAACACGCAAAACGCTATTGCCGTACAAAACCGCTATGCGGCGAGTGTCCCCTGCTTGACCACTGCCCGACAGCAGCATGTTCAACGCTGGAGATCAGCCGGACCTTTATGCCTGATGTGGGTTGATCCACCCATTACATTATCGAGCCTGCCGCGCGAACCCGGTGTCTACCGTATGCTCGATAGCGGTCGTAAAGTGCTCTATGTCGGCAAGGCACGCAATTTAAGAAAACGGGTCAGCAGCTATTTCCGGCAGCGGCCCGCCTCTTCACGCACCGTGGCCATGGTGAAGCAGATAAGGGATATCGCTTTCAGCATCACACCATCGGAAGCCGAAGCACTGGTACTCGAGCATAACCTGATCAAGCAACTCAAACCGCGATACAACGTGCTGATGAAGGACTCAAAAACCTATCCCTATATCCTGCTCAGCGATGAAGCTTATCCGAAGCTGACCATGTATCGGGGTAACCGCAGTCAGACTGGCGAGTATTTCGGCCCCTTCCCCAATGCAGGAGCTGTACACCAGACACTGCATATCATGCAGAGCATCTTTCAGCTCAGGGATTGTGAAAATGCTGTATTCAGCAACCGCTCACGCCCCTGTATGCAGCACCAGATCGGGCGCTGCTCCGCCCCCTGCTGTGATATCGTTTCACAGGCCGAGTACCGACTTCAGGTGGATGATGTGCGGCAGTTCCTCAAAGGCCGGGACAACGATCTGGTCAAAACCTGGCAAGAGCAGATGCAGCAGGCCTCTGACAGACTATGCTTCGAACAGGCAACTATACTGCGTGATCGCATTCGTGCCCTGCGCACTGTGCTCGCCGGTTCCGAAAACAGTACCCTGCCCGATAATGCCGATGGCATCGCGCTGATCCGCCACACGGGTGCCGTCCTGGCCTGTATCGGTGTACGCAGGGCAGGACGCAACCTGGGCACGCACAATATCCGTGTTGATCAGGCTGACGACGCCGATGATCTGGAAATTCTGCAATCACTGTTTATCGAGCGTTACCAGCATGAATCACCACCGGCCGAGGTTGTTCTGAACACAGATGATGCGAATATCAAAGAGCTGGATCGTTTGTTTGCCATCATCAAACCCGGCAAAAAAACCGCCCTGCTCTCTCCCAAGCGCGGCCCCCGATTGCAATGGTTGCAGGAGATCACCTACTCCGGCGAACAGATTATCGCCAGCCGCAAACAGGAGAACCAGCAGCCGGCCTTTGCGGCACTGGCCGACCTGTTCGCTCTCGATGCCGTGCCTGAGCTTATTGCTGCCGTCGACAACGCCCATCTGGGCGGCACACAGATGGTGGCCGCCATTACCTATGCCGGCTGGCAGGGTGCGGAGAAAGCCTCTTATCACCGCTACAAACTCGATGGCATCGCAGGCCAGCTGATCGAAGGTGACGACTATGGCGCCATGCGCGCGGTGCTGGAGCGATTCTTCCGTGCTATTCGCGAAGATGCAGTTCCCTGCCCCGATCTGATGCTGATTGATGGCGGCCGGGGGCAACTCGCCATTGCGCTGCAATGTGCCCATGATGCCGGCCTGCATGAGCTGAAACTGGCCGGTGTAGCCAAGGGTGATGCGCGCAGAGTCGGAGAGGAGACACTATGGCCCGGCTGGCTGGAGAGCGGCGCTGCAGGTATAGGCCGACCGCTAAAACCCGGGCGCCATTCACCCGCCCTGCTGTTGATTGCCCGCGTACGTGATGAAGCACACCGCTTTGCCGGTGCCTATATGCGTAAACGCAAGAAACAGAGCATGTTCACATCGGCACTGGACGGCATTGACGGTATCGGAGCAGCCAGACGTACTACCCTGCTCAAGTATTTCGGTGGTATTGAGGGCGTCAAAAAAGCCGGTCGCAAACAGCTGATGCAGGTACCGGGCATATCGGAGAAACTGGCGGAAAAGATCTTCCTCGCACTACATAGATAGATCATTACCGCCGGGCTTCATAACCGCGGCCTGCTGCATCACCCAACGCACAAGAGCGGCATGAATATCGCTCTGATAGACCTGTTTATGCTGCAATATGAAAAATTGTCGTTCCAGTCTCATGTTGCGGATGCTTACCGCCGCAAGCGTGCCTGCGGCAATCTCTTTAGCCACTGTGATTCCGGACAGGCAGGCCAGACTATCGCCCGAGGCCACCAACGCCTTGATTGTCGGCACATGTCTTAGCTCCGCCACAATATTAAAACCGGAGAGTTGCCTGCGAAAGGCATGCTCAAAAATTGACCGCGTACCGGAGCCAGCTTCACGCATGATCCATTTACTGCCAGCCAGTACATTGATCGGCACAGGGGCGGTTGCCGACTGCACGGCCAGTGGGTGGTCGGGCTTGGCAATGATAACCAGCTGATCCGTCCACCAGGGTGCGTATTCCGGTGAAGTCGGCACCTGATTCCAGTCGAACGCGACACCCTATTCCGGTGAAGTCGACACCCCCTTTGGGAGCCTGTTGCTGATCTGGACTGGTGCTACTCTGCGGGGTGTTTTTGGA
>Ga0210044_10006107_pt1 | contig 16007 bp, 11 predicted proteins | sample CryGey13umfilter_2_FD_183959 | JGI IMG/M metagenome (GOLD analysis project Ga0210044, IMG submission 183959) | Groundwater microbial communities from aquifer in Utah, USA - Crystal Geyser 4/9/14 3 um filter (SPAdes) (version 2) | ecosystem: Environmental > Aquatic > Deep subsurface >...
TAATTAGTGATGATGTGTATGCTGAAGTTTGGGAATATTATATGGGGGCATGGAATATTTATGTAAGCTCAACTCAACTTACTACTTCAGCGGATTGTAGTACTCCAAATGTTGATATTGATATTAATAATCATCTTGCTGCTGTTTGGCAATCTTCAACAAATATTAAAATCTTAACTTGCAATATCACTTTTAGTAATATCTCTTATTACACATATCAAAATACGAATTTAAGTTTTGCAGAACCTGATGTTGCTGTGTTATATGATAACGCAAATACTTCAACATGGTTTAAAATTGTTTATAAAGAATTAATCAACAGCCAATTAACAATTCGTCAGTTTGATTATAGTAATCCTTTAACTTCAAATACTACGCTATATAACTATAGTCTTAACTCATCTTGGCAATATGGCAAACCAAGAATCGCTTCACCTATTTTTAACAACATATATTATTTAAACCAAGATTTCTCAGCAGTAATTTCAAAAAATGATGGGAATAAGTATGAAATAATTGATATTACTTCCTATGGTAATTCTATTATGCCAATTTTTGCTATAAATACTTATCCAGATATTACTACATCAGAATGTATTGACCCAGTTGTTACATATATTGTGGAAGATTTGCTGGTTTCATTTACTGCAATATTTCCAAATAACGATTATGAAATCTTACGTAAAAGAATGAAACCTGATGGAAATCCAACAACTTGGCAATATTACTCTATAGTAAATTATAATGCAATGGGTAATCAAATAAAATCATCAATTTGTGGCAACAGAACAGTTAGCCCATACGCATTCTACTCTTTTGTTGATGATTATAGCAGTGAAATTCTATATAAATACAGTTATGCAACAAATCAGAGTTTAAGAGTTGGCAAAACTGTAAATAATGATGTTTATCCAAATCCTGTTGAAAATTTGCTGACTATTCAAATAGAAAACACTTCTGATAATTCATTTTATTCTATTATTTATATTCAAGGTAAAATGATTTTATCTGGTAAATTACAATCTAATAAAAACCTGATTGATGTTTCAAAACTAAATACAGGATTATACTTCGTTAAAATAATTTGTAATGAAGAAACTATTACCAAAAAATTAAGCATCCTATAAATAAACATTAGGTTTAGCCAGTTTGAAATTAAACAGGATAAACCTATTTATTAAACTCCTTCAAAATGAATTTTCCTATTAAAATTACAATTTTATTACTTTTAATAATAAGTTGCTCTATAAGTTCTTATGCTCAAGCAAAGCAATATGGAGAAATAGCAGGAGACATTAATTATCATCTTAAAGCTGCTGATTCTATTCATATTAAAATATTAACTAGGAGTAATAAGTATGCTAATGTCACTAAAGGTTGGTTTTTCCCAACAAATATTATGATATTTAACCTTAATTTTAATATACCAACCAGCGTTTTACAATTCTCTTCAAAATCAATTAATTGTAATTTCAATAATTTATATTTTAATAATCTTTATTGGGGAATGGTTCCTTCGGTTGAGGGAATATATGTAAAGTTGCATACCATTAATGATACTTCAAATAGTCCCACTATAAACAGTCATATTACTTCAAATGGTTGGGTTCTTAAAATACCAGAATCTCATATGGATACTAGTGTTATAAATATTATTCCACATCTTGGTACTGGAATCTCACAATATTTTAACCAACCACTAATTTACACAAGGATTTATCCAATTCCTTCCTCTTTTTTCCCTTTCGAAGATTATTCTGCAGAATTCATTAACGACCCAATAATTTATTCTAAAGTTGGAGATACTGTTACCTACGATCCTGGAATTTATGATCTTGATGGTGATTCAATAACTGTTCATTGGCAACAACAATTTTGCGGACAGGGTTATATGTATACTATTTATAATCAATGGCCAATAGATAGTTTGCCAAAAGCAAATTCTGCTTTTCCAATATCACCTCCAGAAACTATATTCGACTCCGTCCACTACGCTCCAGGTTATAATTACAATAATCCATTGCCAGATCAAAATTTTAATGCTGGTAATATCCCTGCTACTTTGGATACCAATACTGGCGAGATATATTTCTGCTGCCATAATCCTGGGAATTATTCCGCAGCGGTTATGGTGCGCTCATACCGTGCTGGAGTTCGACTCTCGGAGACTGTACGCTGGCTTTTCTTTACAATCTTTCCTGCCGATTCAAATCACCCTCCTGTGATATCGCCTTCTAATCAGCCTTTTACAGATACCATCTATGCTGGCGATTCTATCAATATTCCTTTCTCTATTTCTGATGGCGATAATAGCGATTGGGTGAAGTTTAAACCCAATGGCTTCCTTCTGGATTCCTCACTTGTTTCCTCAACAGGCTGCGCCAAACCTCCTTGTGCTTATTTCACAACTTTGCCTCCCGATAGCTTTCATATATTTTCTGCTGGCGTTTTCCACTGGCAAACTTCCTGCAATCATATCAACCAAAACCAGAATTCTGTTACCTATAATTTTGTGCTAAAGGCAGAAGATGATCACTGTCCAATTCATGCAATCGGGCGCAACAGCATTAAGATAACTGTGCTGCGTCCTCCAAAACTTCCTGCACCAATATTACATTGTCGCTCGGTGGATTCCGCTGGAAATGTGCTGCTGTCATGGGCGCCAGTGGTGGATTCTCTAGGACGAAGTTTTCAAAAATATAACATCTATTTCTCACATTCGCCACATTCGGGCTTTGTGCTTATTGATAGTCTTTTCAACATCAACACTTCCTCATATTTGCATCTTGGTGCTGGCGCTGATGCCGATACTCTTTACTATTTTATGAAAACAATCTCGGGCTGCGATAATATGTTCTCGGCAGCCTCAGATACACTTTCCACAATATTTTTAGAACTCCAAAACTCTGGCACTGGCATCGCTAATCTATCATGGAACGACATTCGAGATTCATCAAATTTGAATTCTTATTATCAAATTTTCAGAAGTGTAAATGGCGGAAGTTTTTCTCTGATTGATAGTTCTTCATTTCTTCTTTATGCCGACACTATCTCTGTTTGTTCGCTTTCTGTGAGTTATTATATTGCTCTGATGGATTCATCTGGCTGTTTGAATAGCTCTAATATACGTAGCGATATTTTTACAGATTTAATCTCACCCTTTGGAGTTGTTATAGATACTGTTTCAGTTACAAGCAACAATCATCCAATAATTGGTTGGCAATCATCAAGCTCGGCAGATGTAAATGATTATGTGATTTATCGAAGTGGTGTGGCAGTAGATACTGTTACAAATTCTCCATTTGAAGATTTGCAATCTTTAGCCACTAACACATCTTTTTGCTATCAGATTGCTGCCTTAGACAGCTGCAAAAATTCAAGTCCAAGCTCCAATACTCATTGCAGCATAAGACTTTCGGCTTATCTAAATTCCTGTGATAGAGTTATTAAACTCTCGTGGAATACTAATCAGGATACTGTGGCATTGGGCTTTGAAGTCTGGACTTCGCTAAATGGTGCTGCTCCAATTTTGTTGCAAAACCTGGGAAATGGAACAACTTCCTTTGAGCATATTGGCGCTCTTGCTAGTGGAAATTATTGCTATTTCATCAGAGAGAAACTTTCTGCAAATCGCTCGGCTTCTTCAAACGCTGTTTGCTTAAAAGCTGACTTCACTCCCTCTCATGGTTTTGCTTATCTGAGACTTGCAACCATTGCCAATAGTGGCGATGTGAATCTGAGAATCTTTAGCGACACTCTGGTGGCATTGCGTTATTTTAAGATTGAGAAAAAAAGACTTGGCAGCAATACTTTCGACAGCATTGGAATTGCATATTGGCAACCATCGATCTCTAACTTTTTCTTTACCGACAATAAAGTTCAAACTTCCAAATATTCTTATTTGTATAGAGTTATCACTGTGGATTCCTGTTACAACAGCGATACAACAAATATTGGTCGCACCATATTTTTGCAAAGTTCTTCCCAAAATATTTATTCCAACAAACTGATATGGAACGACTACGGCGACTGGAATGCTGGCACAGATTTTTATCTTATTCATCGTCTGGTGGAGAATGTGGAGATTATGCCTCCGCTTTTTATTCCTTTTTCGGCTTCTGGCGAAAATTCATATCTCGATGATATTTCTGTGTTTGGCATCGATGCTTCGCTTTTCTGTTATTTTATTGAAGCCGTTGAAAACCAGGGCAACAGCATCACTTTCCAAAGCGACACTTCTTTCTCGAACCTGAGTTGCGACCTTCGCGATCCGCTAATTGTTGTCCCAAATGCTTTCACTCCTGAAGGCAAAAACCCTGTTTTCAAGCCAGTGATTCCTTATCTCAACGGTAGTTCATACAGCTTTAGAATCTTCGACCGCTGGGGTCAGATGTTGTTTGAAACCACCGACATAAACCAAGGCTGGGATGGAAAATTCAAAGGCCAACTGGTGAAAACTGATGCTTACGTTTATAGAATCGAAGTCATAGACCGCAACAAAAAGCCTTTTGTGAAAATGGGAAGCGTGGTGGTGGTGAGATGAATTTTGCAGGTTGAGGTTGAGAAATATTTTTCCATCGCTGCTGCATGACAATCGTCAATCTTCAATTAAAAATCCTCAATTATTCCTTTAATTTCTTCAACTTTTTCTTTGAGCAAAATTTCGTTACTTGCTTCAACAATAAGTCTGAGATAAGGTTCAGTATTTGAAGGTCTTATATTAAACCACCAATCACTATATTCGAGCCTAAAGCCATCAAAATCCATAAATTTTTTGGGTTTTTCTAAAGCGAAAAAATGATTCTTGACTGCTTCCATTGCTTCCGATTTATTTTCTATTACAAAATTCAATTCGCCAGAATTAGCATAAGCTTTGATTTTGGAAATCAGCTGTGAAAGAGTAATGCCTTCTGCTTTTTTCTGTATTACAACACTGAGAATAATCGACATCGCCATTAATCCTGAATCAGAATAATTGAAATCGCGGAAATAATAATGCCCTGCCAACTCGCCACCGAAAAGGCCATTAATTTCGCGAAGTTTTGGTGCTGCAAAAGATCTTCCTACACGCCAGGTATAAATTTCTGTTTCAGTGATTCTATTCAAATATTCACCAACAGCTTTTGAAGTTCTAATATCTTGGATAACAGTGTATTTCTTTTCGTTTTTTAAAAAGTAATGACCCATAAGTGCAATCATCAAATCTGGTGAAATAAATTCACCTTTTTCATCTATAAACATCACTCTATCAGCATCGCCATCGAAAATGATTCCAATGTCAGAAGAGTTCTTTATTACTTCTGCTTTAATATCCACAACATTTTCTGCCACCAGTGGATTGGCCTCATGATTTGGAAAATTACCATCAAGATTATCATAAAGATAGTGAGGAGAATTTCCTAATAAGTCCTTGATAAACAGTGCACTCATTCCATTGGAACAGTCAAGGGAGATATTTAAATTTTCATGATTTTTGGGAAGATACTTCTTTTGAAAATTCAAATAGACATCATGTTTCTCAAAATCAATAATTCTTCCTTTTTCCTCAACAGTTTCAACTTTTGCATTTCTGATTTTATCTTCAAGAATATTAAGCCCATTATCATAACCAACTGGCAAAGCATTAGCCTTAGATACTTTTAAACCATTGTAGTCCTTGCCATTATGTGAGGCAGTAATCATAATTGAAGCATCAAATTCGTAATGAGCTGTAAGCCAATAAATCATTGGTGTTGTGGTCAAACCAGCATAATAAACATCGGCACCACTATCTGTAATTCCTTTGGTAAGATAATCATAAATCTCTGGAGACGAAATTCTTACGTCGCGCCCAACTAAAACCTTTGTTGTCTTTAACAGAGCTGGTATAAAAAATCCAATCTTATAAACATCTTCTTTTGCGAAATCTTTATTGTATATTCCACGAATATCGTAAGCATGAAAAGCCCCCATATCATCTAATTATCAATTGTTTAGTAATTACCTTGTCCGCCATAGTTGCAGTTACAAAGTAAATACCTTTTTCTAAATTATTGGTGTTTATAACTATTTTGTTGTTGGAATTATAGGATTTTTCTAACAATTTCTTGCCGTCAATAGAAAATATTCTTAAAGTATATTTCTCCGAAAAATTTGTCAAAAAATTGATATTTAATAATTCAGTGGTAGGATTTGGAAAAATAACCAAGTCATTATTTGATGCTTTATCTTCCGCAATTCCAGCAAAAACTTTTATAGAATCAATGTACTCAACAGTAGTAGCAGCAAGTCTAACTGTAGCTTTTAAAATAGGAAAGCCAATGTTTTTTGCCAACCAATAATATTCAATATAATTTTGAGGTATAGCTGGAAATGGCAAAGGTATTGAGTCGTAATGAAAGCTATCTATTTGTAATACAGTAGATTTAATTCTAAGGCAGTTGAAAGTTCCATAAGGAGTTTTTACTGTTCCCCAACCATCGACTTCATTCACTCTATGTTTTTTCTCTCCAAGATAGCCGAGGTTCGGAATATTCACATTCCATTTGGAATCGCAACTGTCGCTATTGCCAAAATTTACTGGAAATTTATATAAGATATCGGGAGATTGAAACTGAACAGGTAAGGAAATTCCTTGAATTTCGGAACCAAAACCAGTCTGACGATAATCGGTGGCAGATTTCTTAAAAAAATCGAAACCATTGGTCAATGAGATTACTGCAACTTGCATATCTGGTCTTTCCCTGGCTATGGAAGCAATTGTAGAATTGAATACAAGTCTGTAAATCAATGGAGTAGCACTTAATGGAACATAGCTTTCCATTTTCTGGCTTGCTGCTGTCAAGTTGCTGAAATCCCAGTTATAAGTTGTGCCTGTAGCTGCAAAATTAAAATTGACTGAATTTGAAGCTGTAGAAATTCTAAAAGTATCATTTGCTACTGGCATATCAGCAGGAGTAATTACTATTTGCGCGTTTAGGATTATTGAACAAGCAAAAGTAAATAAAAGGGTAAATTTTGTTTTCATAATTCAAGTATATTGTGTGTGTAAAATTAATAAAAGAATATTTATGACCTGCAATTATTATATTAGTTGTCCAAAAGGAGTTTAAAGATTGTTCAATAATAAAAATATTCGATTGTCAAATTTGATAATTTTGCATTTCTAAAATACTCTCAATGAAAGTAAGTGGTTTTACCATTGTGCGAAATGCTGTAAATTATGATTATCCGATAAAAGAGGCAATTGAATCAATTTTACCTTTATGCGATGAAGTTGTTGTTGCCATTGGAAATTCCACTGATGCAACAACCGAATTGGTTGAATCAATAGATTCTCAAAAGGTTAAAATTATTCATACCGTTTGGAACGACAATCTAAGAGAAGGTGGTCGCGTGCTTGCAATGGAAACCGACAAAGCTTATGCAAAAGTTTCACCAGACAGCGACTGGGCAATATATATTCAAGCGGATGAATGCATTCACGAGAAATATATTGACACAATAAAAGCGGCTATGGAAAAATATAAAGACGATGAAAAAGTTGATGGTTTGCTTTTTAAATATCTTCATTTTTATGGCTCTTATGATTTTGTCGGCGATTCGCGTAAATGGTACAGGCGTGAAATTCGCATTATTAAAAATAATAAAAAAATTCATTCATATCGCGATGCACAAGGGTTTCGCAAAGAAAACAACAAGTTGAAAGTGAAACTTATTGATGCCTATATTTTTCATTACGGCTGGGTAAAAAGTCCTGAAAAACAACAAGACAAACAACAGAGTTTCAATAAGATGTGGCATGATGATAGTTGGATGGATAAAAATATTGGACACGACCCAACTTTCGATTACAGCAATATTGATTCACTATCCCATTTCACAGAAACTCATCCTAAATATCTCATAAACAGAATAAATAAGATGAATTGGAAATTTAAATTTGATCCCACAGTAAAGAAGATGAATTTAAAAGACGCATTGCTATACTTGATTGAGAAAAAAACCGATTTCCGCTTAGGTGAGTATAAGAACTATATTGAAATTTGAAAGAAGCAGTACTCATAGATTTTCCTTCAGAAATATGAATATTTCACAATTTCATACCTATGAAAAAGGTTTGCTTGCTTGCAATTTTTGATAATAGCATTAATAGTTTTAATACATTTGCTCCGATTTATAAGAATTTTCCCAATTTTTTAAATTTATGAAAGATTTCAAAAGACTCTTAGGCTTGATAAGGTCATATAAAGTTTATGCTGGTTTAAATATACTCTTCAATTTACTAACGATAATATTTTCAGTATTTTCATTAGGAATGATAATCCCATTTCTGAAATTGATTTTCGGCATGGATACTCTTGTAAATGCTCCAGCACATTTCGCTTTCAACCAGAAAGATTTTATTGATTATGTATATTATCTGATGAGCCTCGCCATAAAAAATCATGGCCACGAACAAGTGCTTTTTTATATTTCAGTCATAACTGCAATAGCATTTCTTTTTAAAAATTTCTTTCGATATATGGCCATGTGGATTTTGGCTCCGCTGAGAAATGGAATAATTAGTGATCTTAGAAACATGATTTTCAACAAGATAGTCATACTTCCGCTTTCATATTTCAGCGAAAAGAAAAAGGGCGATATAATCTCACGCGCCACCAACGATGTTCAAGATATTGAGTGGACTATCATTGGTTCCTTAGAACTTTTGTTTCAGCATATCATCACTCTCGCAGCATTTATAGCTATATTATTCATCACTAACTATAAACTCACCTTGATGATGTTCATCTTGCTGCCAGTATCAATTTTGATAATTAGTTATCTTGGAAAAATTTTAAGGAAAGAATCTCGAGTAGCTCAAAAATTGATGGGCAGCATTTTGTCTTCTCTCGAAGAAGCTCTTTCGGGACTAAGAATTGTAAAAGGTTTTAATGCCCAAAAAAAGGTTTATGGTAAATTTGTGGGCTTAAATAACGATTACAAACGCACTGCAACTTCGGTGATGCGAAGAGGTGATTTATCAGCTCCGATAAGCGAATTTTTCGGTATGCTGGTAGTTTCTATCATTCTTTGGTATGGCGGCAACTTAGTGCTTAACGGGAAAGGTGAGTTGACAGGCGAAAAATTTATCTTCTTCGTGCTGCTATTTTCTCAAATGATACCTTCAATAAAAGCTTTATCAACAGGATATTATAGAATTGAAAAAGGGATTGCTTCAGCGGAAAGAATTTTTGGCTTTCTCGATGCTGATGAAGTCATTACCGAAATAGAAAATCCTATACGAAAAAATGATTTCAACAACTCAATAATCTATACTGATGTTAGCTTCAAATACGAGGAAGAATTTGTACTTAAAAATGTTTCTCTTGAACTAAAAAAAGGAATGAAAGTAGCTTTGGTAGGTTCCTCTGGAGCAGGAAAATCTACTATAGCTGATTTATTACCAAGGTTTTACGACATTACTTCTGGCTCTATCACTATTGATGGGGTGGAAGTACGCAATCTTAAAATATCGGATTTAAGAGAGCTTATGGGAATAGTTACTCAAGAAGCAATCCTTTTCAACGACACAGTGGCAGCTAATATAAGTTTTGGCTCTGATACAAAAACCATTGACGAAATTGTAGAGGCTGCAAAAGCTGCCAATGCTCACGAGTTTATCACTGAACTTCCAAATGGCTACGAAACTATAATCGGCGATAGAGGCAATAAGCTCTCTGGCGGTCAGCGTCAAAGACTAACTATTGCAAGAGCTTTGCTAAAAAATCCTCCAATACTTATTCTCGATGAAGCCACTTCGGCTTTGGATACCGAAAGCGAAAAACTTGTGCAAGACGCACTTCAGAAATTGATGATAAACCGTACTTCGCTGGTTATTGCACACCGACTTTCCACCATACAAAATTCGGATATTATTTTGGTTATGGAAAAAGGCGAAATCGTTGAGAAAGGAAATCACCAAGAATTGATTGATAAAAGAGGAATATATTACAGACTAAATCAATTGCAAAATACTGATAGCTAATGCTTAGGCAAATTTTAAAATCGTTTTTTAGACAATATTTTTACTTCTTGGGAATAACTGAGCTTTTCAGACTAATATTTTTTTTAGTCTATTTCGACAAATGTATTCAATCCAAGTTCAGTGAAATATTATCATCTTTCATCTATAGCTTTTGGCTCGATAATTCCGCCACAGCATATCTTTTAGTTTTTCCTTTTTTTGTTTATCTCCTTTATTCACTTTTCCCTGTAAAAGCTATTTGGAATATCAACAAATATTATAGTTTTCTTGTGGCTATAATATTAATAATCATGGAATTATCTAATATTGCCATTTATGGTGAGTGGGGGATAAAGTTAAATTACAAAGCCTTAAGTTATCTTTCCGAGCCTCTTGAAGCATTTCGCTCGGCAAGAGCAGCTACCTTAATAATTGCTGGCTTTTCACTTTTATTATTTTCATTTACTGCAATAATTTTTGCTGAAAAGATGCAACTTTTTGCTTTTAAAAAATCAAAGCGAAATTTGCTATCGAGTTTTCTTTGGTTAGCATTTATGCCTCCATTAATTTTTGGTTCTATGCGTGGAAGTTTGCAACAAATTCCAATTTCCCAAAGCCAATCATATCATTCAAAATCTGATTTTATAAATCAAGCTTCGGTAAATACTATGTGGAATTTGATGTACAGTATCAAAGAAAATAGGCGGTATATAAACCAAAATCCATTCACCTTTTACACCCTTGCCAAGGCAAAAAAGGAAGTCGAAAACTTGTATAACATACAATCCGATAGCACTGTATATATTTTAAGCAAAAAAAATCCGAATATTGTTTTGATATTTTTAGAAAGTTGGTCGGGAGATTTTATTGATGATTTAGGTAGTAATCTTCACATTACACCAGGTTTCTCGAAATTGGCAAAAGATGGCTATCTATTTACAAATCACTTTGCCTCTGGAATGTTGTCGCACCAAGGTATTTCTGCTGTTCTGAGTTCATTTCCAAGCATTCCACTAACATCCATAACCAAGCAGCCAGAAAAATATCACAAGCTGCCAAGCTTGACACAAGAACTTAAATCTAAGAATTATTTTACATCTTTTCTCTTTGGCGGTCAGCTAAATTATGGAAACATAAAGGCATATATATATTTTAATGGATTTGATAGAATAACAGAAGGGAAAGATTTTGCTTCCAATATTCCTGAGGGTAGCCTTGGGCATCATGATGAATTTATGCTGGCAAAACTCACCGCCGACATAAATACTTACAAGCAACCGTTTTTTGCCAGCGCTTTCACTTTAAGTTCGCATTCGCCATTCGATCAGCCTGTTAGCAATTATACTTCAAAAGGCGGAAAATACAAAAAGATGCTTAATTCAATTTATTATTCCGACAGTTGCATTTATGATTTCATACAAAAGGCTAAAAAAATGCCATGGTATAAAAATACTCTTTTCGTTTTTGTTGCCGACCACAGCCATCCTTCGCCTTATGAATTTCCCTATTACTCAAAAGATGTGCGAAAAATTCCGCTTCTTTTCTATGGTGATGTTATCAAAAAAGAATACCGTGGCAAAACAAATAATAAAATTATGTCGCAAACAGATATTGCTGCAACACTTTTGGCACAACTGCACCTACCTTACGATAAATTTCGATGGGGTAAAAATATTATGAATATTCATGCTCCTGAATTTGCTTATTATGGTTATGATAACGGTTTTGGACTTATTAATCCTAAAGGAAATTTTGCTTATCTTATGGGTGAAAATCAGGTGATTGAATATAATTTTGCTAATAAAAATGACAGCATTCAACTATTAAAAACTGGCAAATCGTTTGTGGAAACTTTGTATCAGGAATATTTAGATTATTAGGCTAAGAAATTATTTTATCTACAATTTTTTCGGAAGCACCTAAATTATCATTCACATATTTTTTAGCAATTGAGGAAGCCTCATCATAAGCATTCTGATTGTCTAACAGATTGTTAGCTATCTTCGAAAATTCATTAAAATTATTTATGCTAAAAGCTCCACCCAAAGAGATCATGTCTATGGCTTCTTTGAATTTTTGATATTTTGGACCAAAAATTACTGGTTTAGCAAATACTGCAGCTTCAAGAATATTATGAATTCCAGCGCCAAAACCACCTCCAATATATGCAATTTTGCAATATTGATAAAGATGCATAAGCATTCCCATGCTGTCGATTATAAGAACTCGCGATTGGCGATTTTTTTTATCAGAATTAGTTTCAGAGAATAATTGAGGTTTGTATTTTTCAAAAAGCTTAAATATACTTTCAATATGTTCTTTATCAATATTATGTGGAGCTAATATTAATTTAATATCTGAGTCTGCATCTTCCATAAAATTTTTAAGAATTATTTCATCAGCTGGCCAGCTGCTGCCTGCTAAAATAGTCTTGTAATTAAGGGCAAAATCTGAAATGAAATCAACATGTGGGGGATGACTGCAAACTTGATTCACGCGGTCAAATCTCGTGTCGCCAGCAACAGTAACATTAAGAATTCCAATACTTTCAAGCAAAAATTTTGAATTTTCATCCTGACAAAATATATGATTAGCTTTGGCAAGATGCTTGCGAAACCAAAAGCCCCAAGATTTAAAAAACAGCTGATTTTTGCGATAGATAGAGGAGACAAAATAATATGGTATATTTCTAATAATTAACTCATTAAGGAAGTTATACCAATATTCATATTTTATAAAAATTGCGAGTTCTGGTTTAAAAGTATCAAGAAATTCTTTAGCATTCCTGTTGGTATCGAGAGGTAAATAATAAACAAAATCGGCTTTTTTATAATTTTTTCTTACCTCAAAACCCGAAGGTGAAAAGAAAGTGAGAAGAATTTTTTTTGAAGGATATCTTGATTTTATTAGCTCAATGATTGGTCTTCCTTGCTCAAATTCACCAAGAGATGAGGCGTGAATCCAAATTAAATTTTGAGTAGCTCCCAGCTTAGCAAAACCTTGATTCTTGCGTCCATTGATCCAAAGTTTTGCTTTATCATTAAAAAGAGAAAATAATAAAATTAGGAGATAATATTTTCTAATAAAAAGAGTATAAAGTATTCTCATTTAGATATTTAATTGTAATAAAATTCACTTCTTGTTTTGCCGTAAAGTGGCACAATCCAGCCAAACCTAAAGCCATTAAGCATATCTAATCTTTTAAAAGCCTCAGGAGCCATATCATCGGCATTGAAGGAGCGTCTATTTTTGGTGAATGCTTGCATGAATTCGAAGCCAGCATAAAAATTCCATAAGCGTTTGTTGCCCATAAATCGATAGCCTACAAATTCTGTTAGGCTTAATCCGTTAGTCAATCTGTCATAGAGTTTTGCATAATCTCCATTAACCTGAGGTGCGGTTTTATAAGCATTTTCTATCCGCACATAATGTTGCAAAAAACCTGTATGAAGTTGAATAAATGGACCTGAATTTGGGTTTAAATTCCATATATTGAATTGCTTGCCAATAATGGCAGATATATTATAACCACGTTCGTAAAGAAAAACTTCCGCCATCATGCCATTGCCATCAATCACATATCCACTTTTTCCAATAATATTGTGAAAATAATTATCTTTATTTAGTATTTTTTCTCCAAAAATGAAAGAATAATCAATCCCAAAAATAAAGTTATTTTTCAATTTATATGTAAAATCACCACCTACTGAATTGGAATTTCCAAATCTTTTGGCCATATCTCCTGCCGGAATATGAAAGGAATAATGAAACGCAAACATAGGAATATTTATGCTCGTATCTGTTACCGACTGCGCAATAACTTTATTATTAACAATAGGTATTATAAAAATAAGTAGTAAAATCTTCAGTATCATAAATGAAAAATTCGTGCAAAGGTAACGGAAATATTTTTGAATTATTTCTTCATTTTGGCAAATTCAAAATTAAAGAAATTGTTAATATTAATCTTGCAAAAACTAAGCTTTTAATTGTAAAGTTTCACCAAGTTGTTAATAGAGCCTTCCCTTTCCCTTTGCGAAGTGGAGCGTAGCGGAACGAAGCAAAGGGAAAGGGAAGGCCGCCAATTAAATTAATAAATTGCTTAATTTTGTAATCACTAAAAAACAAAAAATATGAAGCAAGAGTATCAGTCTAATTCAAGTACAAACGTACATATTCGTTTTGAAATTAGCAATAGTAATTTAACAAATTCGCAACTTGCTCATAAGTATAACATATCCGAACCAACAGTTAGCAAATGGAAAAATAGAGAAACTTTTGAAGACCAAAGTTCAAGACCGCATACTATCCATTAGGCATTAAATGACTTTGAAAAAACACTCATTTCATCAATAAGACAATATACATGGCTGCCTTTAGATGAAGTATGGGAGATGGTTCTGCTAACTAATCCCTGTATTACAAGAATTATTGTTTACAGAACTTTTGTTAAAAAAGGTATAAATAGTGCTTGCAAGAAAACTACTTGATACTATTGTTAAATGAATAGTTTATTTTGTAACAATCCTTAATGTAAAAACGCCTTTTGACGCTATTGAAAAATGTATTGAAATTAAACCAGAAATATTTTTACAAAAACCTTTAGAATTTAAAAATAAAGTTTTATCTTTGAAAATTATTAACACAAGTTATCATAAACAAGCTTGTGAAACTTGACATAAATCTGGTATTTACTTTTATAGAATAACAGGAAGTAATATTGAAACTGTAAGTGGTAAAATCATTAAACAATAATAACTAATTAAGGTCTCGGCTTTATGTCGAGACCTATATATTTTTATGAAATATAATTTAATTTCCATATTAATTTTGTTCAGTTATTATGTAACATCCCAAAATTTAGTTACTAATGGAAATCTTGAGGAATATTATTCTTGCCCTACAGCTAATGGACAGTTAGATAAAGCTGTTGGTTGGAATAGTATATGGCTGATTGGAGGGGGATCGTCAGAATATTTTAATTCATGTAATATAAATGATAATGGTATTCCACAAAATTTTTTTGGATATCAGTATTCAAAAAGCGGAATAGGTTACATTGGGTATGGATTTTATGTAAAAAGCTCAAGTCATGTTGTGGAATTTTCTGCAAACAACTTAAAAACCAAATTGGATAGCGGAATTACTTATATAGTTCAACTCTTTCTATCAAAAACAGAAGCAAGCAATTTTGCAATATCCGAAATTGGCGTACATATTACTGATTCTATTAATGCAGATGCCATTTATAACGGTATTGTATTACCAGAAGTTGTTAATCAAAGAGGGTTTATTTATGATACTTTAAACTGGGTAAAAGTAGAAGAAAAGTATAAAGCAAAAGGTGGAGAGAAATACATCGTTATTGGATGCTTTAATCCTAATCCTCAAGATACTATCATCAGTAACACTGGAGGTCCATACACATATTACTACATCGAAGACGTGGCACTCTACCCCATCAACGCCCCCATCGCCACCGCCCAAACCATCTCCGACACCAACTTATGCCTTGGCAAGTCCGTAAGCCCTGGTTTAACCCAAGTCGAAGACCAATACAAAGCAGAATACGAATGGCTTTGGTATGAGCCTGGCAAAGAAAAGGATACGCTTTCCATCGAAGAATTTCCTGTTTTTCAACCCGATACCACCACTACTTATGTGCTCAAACTCACTGATTTTAAGTATGATGTAACGTATGATACCGTAACGGTGAGGGTGGCAGATTGCAAAGAACCTACAAATCTAAAAGTCTTTCCTAATCCAACCAACGATAAAGTATATTTTGAGTTTAACTCTACCATACCAGCCAATATGAGTATAGAAATATATAATCTTATGGGTCAGAAAATCAAGGGATTGCACTATCTCTCAAACCGCGAAGCCAACTCTCTCGAAATAAATCTTCAAACCCAAGCCGCCGGAATATATTTTTATCGGGTCTTGGTTGGTGATGAAATTAAATTTATGGGGAAATTGATAAAGAATTGATCATACAAACTCGGGCTGTTTTTGATTT
>Ga0210044_10006109_pt1 | contig 16005 bp, 7 predicted proteins | sample CryGey13umfilter_2_FD_183959 | JGI IMG/M metagenome (GOLD analysis project Ga0210044, IMG submission 183959) | Groundwater microbial communities from aquifer in Utah, USA - Crystal Geyser 4/9/14 3 um filter (SPAdes) (version 2) | ecosystem: Environmental > Aquatic > Deep subsurface > Groundwater...
GCAACTGTTATTTTGGCCAAAGTTCCTCTTTCTGAGATGTTTGGTTATGCAACGAGCTTGAGATCTGCTACCCAATGAAGAGCAATTTATAGTATGCAATTTGCAAGTTATGAACAAGTCCCCAGCAATGTCGCACAAGATATCGTCAAAACAAGAAGTGGGAAAATGAAGGGTATGGATGATGAGTAGTAGAGAGATTTTGTGATATATCTGCTTGGAAGCATAGGTTGTTTTATGAAATAAGTGGGTGTAGTGGTAGAGGAGATAGATGCTTGAGACAAATGGCATAGTTCACCTATCTAATATCCTCACTATGATTTGGCAATGCCTCTATTTCTTCAAATCTCAATTCTTGTATTCAATCGAACTTATTGATAATCTTTTTTGCCGTCGTATCAATTTTCCCAAGGTCTTGAGTCACCTTCTCGTAGTGCTTCGTAAAATCATCCCACCTTCCTCTAAACCTCTTGAATTCATCTCACAATCATTTGAGATATCATTTTATTTGTATGGCATTTTTCTGTGTTTCTTGCGATTTTATACTCAAAAATATGATAGAGAGCATAGCCATAATAGTTGCCGGTCACACGATATTGATGCCTTTGGTATAACCATATTCGATGACATCTCTATGGTATGCATATACCTCTGCAAAGATAGCTTCAGCAGGTACAAACATAAAGGCACTTTCTATTGTGTCTATTGGTTGGATATATTTTGTTGTTTCATCTATTTGTCTTTTTAGTGCTGTTTTGAAATCCTTTTTCGCTTGCTTTCTTTCTTCTTCCGAAAGTTCTTCATTGTACATTCTTTCATAATAGCTGAGAGAAAACTTAGCATCTATAGGTATTAATCCTTGCTCTGTTTTTACAACAAAATCTGCCAAAGTACCGTCCTTCATTTTATATTGTGTTTCATATAATCCTGAAGATTCTCCAAATACTTTACTCATGATGTGTTCAAGTTGTATTTCTCCGAATATTCATCTTGTTTTGTTGTTACTCAGGACATTTTGTAGCTGTGTTATTTCTACTGATATTTTATCAAGATTTTTTTGTGCTTCATCAATCTTCACCATCTTTTCAAGAAGATTTTTGAAGGTCTCTTCAGTTTTTTTGAATCCACTCTCCAATCTTTCGTCGACTCTTTTTGAAATACTATCAAGCTGATTTTTTGTCGTGGTATTGAGATCATCAAATTTTTGTGAGAGAGATAATTTCATGGAATCTAAGGTCATAGCTATTTTCTCTAATGCATCTTTGAGAAATTTTGAAACTGTAGTCTCAATGCTGGTCCTTAAAGTCGTTTCATTCTCTTTATTTTCTTTAAAAAGTTTTTCGAATTTATCGTTTATCCTTTCGCTTATCTCATCTTTGAATGTATGTAAATCATCTTTGAGAGAAACTCTCAATGTATTGAATCAATCAGAATTTTTGCTCTTAATCAGACTAAATATTTGAATGGCAATAATAACAACAATTCAAACAATAATAATGGTATCCATACTTCTCAAAATAATATTTAAAACTCCATCTGCATCACTCCCAATACTTTCACTCAACTATATGTTTTAGTTCAGATGATTTTATTTCCAAACAAAATGTTAATCTCACTTGGTACATCAATTGAAGTGATCTCTGCTAGCTTTTCCTGCTTTTTTTCCCAATTTTTATCTATACCATCTCATTTTGGCTCAAGATAGACGACCGTAATGTCGGTAGTATTTGACTTATTGATAAACCAGAATAAAAAATCTGAATAAAAGTGAGCATATTCTCCGTCTACATTCTCATAACTCAATGCTATTCATTTTTTTTTACCTACAAGATTCCTCAAATAGAAAACAGTATATTTGTCTGATACTACTTTGTTGTTCCTGATTCTTTCGAGGATATTTTCTATTTTTTGTTCTTCGTTTTTATTTATTTCAATGTCTCTTGGTGCAATATTTAAATCACGGAAAAATCTATTATTATCATCTATATCATGTAGATATATTTTATTTCTTGTACCCAAATAATACAATCTTTCATATAGATGTAAGTCATAATTTTTTTGCATAAACATATTTTTGATAAGATCTTGTTGTGCTGTGTTGAGGTCTTCAAAAATTTTCTCGATAGTAAATTTTGCTGAATCTCAAAAAAATAATTGTATCGTCTCTTTATCTTCCTTTTTTTTGAGTGTGAACTCTAATCTTAGATCATCTATTAAATGTTTTATTTCTAGGTATTTTATAGTAGTATTGACGGATCTGAACTTATAGTTTACGACTCTTCTCTCAATGACGCTGAAAAGCTGTTCTAGGTGTTCTACAAAAAACCAAATAATCATTTGATGTGAATATATATCAAACATATGCTCAGGACTATCTCATGCTTTTGAAAATCTATCAGTTTGAATAATCATTGCTCAAATATGATCTACTACAATTTGAAAATCTTCTGGTTTGATTTTGATCACTTGTAGTGAATGAATTATTTTTGTAGTTAATGCAAAGATATTTTCCGATCAAAGCACTTCATTGTATGTTTTATTATAGATATCTCTTGTCACTACCTGATCAGTTTCTACAATTCCTCCTTCTAATTTTTTTCTCGTTACCTCAGACAGTATTTTATATTGTCATTGGAATACTCACAAAGTTTTTCTGATATTTTCTTCTCTATCTTCATAGATAAAATGGAGTTTCCCAGCTATCTTCTCTATAATTAATTCTTCTGCTTGTATATTCTCTTCCTCTCATTGTTCAAGAATCTCCTCCAAAAGAGGAAAATTATTTTTGAAAAGAGCAACGACCTTAGTGTCATCTGCCGGAGTAATATTATTTTCTCCTAAATATTGTCTAAAAGTACTTGCATACTCTCTTTTCTTGATAACAGCTACTCTGTAGTCATCTCCTGCCAATGCTTCTATGAATTTTTCAAACTCGTCGATATCATATCTAAACAGGCAAATCTGTTCCAATGGTTTGAGTTTGCTACTTGGTGAATGCTTTGTTGGGTAATTGAGATGTCTATAGCCATCTCCATTGATTCCATACAACCTCAATCATCTCCCCAATATTTGTGTAGCAATAACAGTGGATGAACCTCACATTTTGAACAATAATATTGTGGAAGGTCTTTTACTATCCCATCATTCAATAAATTTCTTTGATCAAAATAAGAATAGAATGTCTTCATTTTTATCTACCTCATGGAATAATCTTTTTGATTGTAATAAATCTTGATAGGAAAACGCTGTGGAAAGCTGAGGATCATCTTTAAGTCTTTCTGCTATTTTTGCATTTTGTCAGGTATTGATTAGCATAATTGATTTCCCTAACCATAGTTTAATTTCATCGTTTTGTTTATCGTACCATATCTGCAATCATATACTAGCTCCAGGAGAATAATCTAGACTCGTCAATAAGTGATAAAATTCTGATACTTCAATTTGAGATCATACCATTTGCTCCTGAAACTCATCTAGATGAGTAAATATGTATGCAACATTTCTCAAGATTGCAGTGAGTGTCGTCTCGCTCTCTTTTCCTTCTTTGTTTTTTGGATCACTATCAAGTTTCCATGATAGTCAGAGAAACATTGGTTTATATAACCTCAATCAATCATGTACTCTTTCCAAATAGGTATTTTTTTTGACATAATGTTTCCTTTCTGCTCAACTTTGTGTATATTCAAATCATCTTAGCTGTAAAGCAAAGTTGATTAATGCACTACAGACAAGTCTTCTTTTGTCAGTCACCTCATCTTCAGTTGTTTTTTTGACTGCCTGGACGAGATAATCTTTTCCAAAACCATCAGCATTAAAATCAAAAAGGTTATATTTATACAGTGATGAAAAGTGGTAGTAATCGAAAATATTTTCCTTTGAATTTATATTACTTTCTGCTTTAAAAGCTTCTTGAAATGTTGCAGAGAATTCAAAAAGCATTGTATTGTTTTGTAAAATATATTGATTTTTAAGTGATTCTATCGCTCCTGCTTCATTACTAGCTCCTTTGTGCGCTTCGTCCATTAGTAAGACTGAATCTGAACTCAATTGTGCTCATTGAATACCAGCTATAGTTGTCAGTTTTCCTGACACTTCATAATCGCCAAACAATGATATATTACTAAATTCTACAATCACACCATCTTTGATAGGAGCTAATCATGACTGAGCAAATTGTTTGATGAATTCTTTGTGTTGTTTCCTCAATTCATCACTAGGAACTATCACATATAATGTTTTGGTATCAGGGGAAAAGAGTTTGCAATACATATACATCACTGCATACATGAGCAATGTCTTCCCACATCATGTCGCCATCCAATACCCAAGTCTATTGAAGCTAAACTCCACAAGAGAATCTACATGTATTTCTCCACCTTTTACCAGTACTTCTTGATCTATATACTGGAGGTATTTTTCTTTGAAATCTTTGTCTTGATGCAAGACAAAGAAAATATAGGAAAAAAATAAGCTACTATACTGATACCATCTAAAACTATGAAATTCATCTGGCATAATCTCTTGGTAGTATGTTTCTAGTTGATCCAAAATACTGACAAAATCTGATGTATTGATGTCCTGATATTCTTCCAAGAGATAATGATTGAGATTATCTTTGAATTTATTCACTGTCTCATATGATTGATCCAGTTCATTACTTGCCAATCATTTGAGATAATCTCTACGGAATTCCTGCAATTTCTCATAATTGATCACATGGTGAAGAATATAAGTATACAAGATGCTCTCTCAGAAATATTTTTGATCTATTTGTGACATACATTTCAAATAAGAAGTGAAAAATGCCTATCGTTTGTTTTTCTTCTTTTTTAACTTTTTCTGCTGAGATGAAATTCTTTTCTTTGCTTCCTTGATATGATCTGTTGCAGGTAGGTTTTCTGGCATCGTCCCTCAGATTTTCTTGATGGTATCTCTGACTTCTTTACCCACCTCCAAATGTGTTTTTTGAGCTTGGGTTTGTCATGAGATTCACTCCCTTTTGATCTTGGCTTCAGCTTGAGTGGCACGGAAAAGGTTGGCTGCCAATTCTTCGCTTCCTACGTGATCCATCAAAGATGTTTTGGGGGCTAATCACTTGGTTTTGAGTATTGCTTTGTTTCTCATACCATACAGTCACAAATAACCATAATCGACAAAATTTGCAAAGTTGACTACACCTTTCTCTTTTGCTGTTTTTGCAAGAGTTTTATTGTGTTCCGTCACTTGCCCTCTCAAAAACACTCTCTTTTGGTCCTCCAAATATTTTTCATGTACTTCTTGTTTTCTTGTTTGAATAGCAAAATATGTTTTTGCCAATCACACTTCTGATTTGCTACCGTCCGCTTCCATAGCTATCAGGTAGCAGGCATAGCGAGAAAGTTGATAACTGGGGAAGGATCTACTGGTTCATGATCAAATTTCTACCATCTCGGTGATGTCACCGAAGTGGTCTTTGATCGACTGTCATGAAGTTTTGCAGGTCATCTTTGCTTTTTTAATCACATTTTCAAAATTACCAAAATCGCGATAATCCAAGATCTTAGCAAGTTGACGAGCTTTTCGAAATTCTTGTCCGTAGTCGTTGATATGTTTGATAGTATCAAACAGAGACATCATGATTATCTTACAAAATAAAAGCTATCAGATGATTTCATCATCTAGTCTATAAATTTTGTCTTTGAGTTGGGAGAGTGGGAAAAGAAGTTGTTTGATATCTCATATAGTTTTTATATCTGTGTTCCCCAATTGATTCATCTCACCTTCTATGATATCGAGGTATCATCACACTTTAAATCGATCTTCGTATTGATTGAGATAGAGATAAGAGAAATATCATCATCATGTGTATGTTACATCTTTTTCTTTTGATATGCCTTTTCCTTCTCATGCAAGAACTCATTTAAGTCTAGGGATATCATACTTTTCAAATTGATTTCATATTTCAATACCCATCCGTTTTCTACCAAGTTTTTGAGCGACCGCCTGAGAAGTTGCACTTCACATGAAGTAATCTAAGATTATATGATTTTTGTAGGAGATCGATTTTATAACTCTATAGAGAATACCTTCGGCATTCTCCGTAGGAAATCATGTAGAAAATGAATATCACTGCAAATCTGTCCGATTGGAGTCTAGTGCAACCTCATCAGATTCCAAATATTGTGGTATATTAGTATTCTCATTTATCCTTATTCTTCAACGTGATTCTAGTAAATCCATTTTTTTTGAGAAAATCTTCGATGTTGTCATGCAGGACAAACATATGTTTTGCCAGATACTTCGATAGTGTTTTTGCTTTTGTTTTCTTTTGGAGATAAACAATTTACTCGCTTTACTTCTCTTCATCTTTCTTTTAAGACTGGCTCAAAAAATGATTCTGTCGTTTTTGAAAAGAAGAATAAACTTTCTGTAGATGTATTGAATCAGTTTAGGACTCACTGACTATTTGCTTTTCTTAAAATAATTTCAGATTTATATAAATCTGATCCAAATATATTTCACATAGTGGGTTTAAGTATATGACTTCAATGATAGTCACATCTAGCATATATACTTCATTTATTACTTAATAAATCTTTAGATAAAATAAATCTATCACTAACTAATGTTGCTCGACTTCCATCCAAATAATCAGTTTTATAAAGAAAATCTCCATTTTCTCAGAGGTTAAATGGTGGATCTATATAAACTCATTGTATTTGATTTCTGTAGTCATCAAGCAATAAATTCAGCCCTTGATAATTTTCAGATTTAATAAGAAGGCCATTAAGTTTCGCTCATTCTTCATACAATTTCTGTTGCCCTCGTTCATGGAGCGTCTGATATAATTTACTAGATTTATCAAAATGTTTCGTATCTACCACCATATTGATAGCCATATTGATGAATCATGATTCCAGCTCTGCTTTGATCCCCTCGAGAGTAATTTTATTCAAATATTTATGTCCTGCTTGTAATAGCTCCTCTCGTTCTTTGATCTGATCTGCATTATTTAATATTTCTTTTAGCATATCATTTTTTCTTGGTATGAGGTTTCCATACTCAATTATTTTTCACACCGTAATACAATACTCCTGCTTGATCACTTTTCTTTTTTTATTCCATAACCTTGCTTTAAATTCTTCCAAATCCGCAAGGATGTTGATAAAATTGAGTATCCATAAATAAGCTGTTTCATAGAGACTCAATTTTGTATCTCACTGAGATTCTTTCATGAGCTGTCATATTTTGAAGTCTATCACATCAGGATCATCATGATACTTTGCTTTGATTTCTTCTATCGAAGCTTGGATATTGAGGATGTCAGTTTTGGCTTGTATATCTGTTTTGAGCATTTGGAAAAAGTATCGTTCTAGCTCTTCAGTAAGAAATGCTTTGAGTCTTTTGTGAATAAAATAATCTCTGCCTCGTTTTTTCAAAAATTCATCAATGGATTTTTTCACTGCTGGATGGGTGTATTCTATGTGTTTTGATGCCAATGTTTCAATGATTTTGGATTCTTTTTGTTTCTTACTCTCTTTGGACTCTTCATAGTTGATAAAAATAATCTTGTAGCCAGTCATTTCTTCATTTTCTTCATCTATGATATCTTCTATTTGCACATCAAAGACAAACTTCTCATCTCCATTTTCGTTGGTGTCAGATTGTGTTTTTTTGAATAATTTAAGAGACGTTTCTTTGCCACCAAAGAGTCATCAGAGATTGACTGCCATATCATTGACGACATCAGAGGTTTTGACATAATAACAATCTTTGGTGGCTCGCCAAAATTCTGTATCTTTGCCAGAGTAGGGGATACGGTATTGATAGGTGCTAAACTTATTTTTGAAATAGCCAAAATCTCCATTGCTATAATACAAAGAAAAGAAGTCAGTAAATAATCAGAGAACTTTCTCTGCATCTTGCTCTGTAAACTCTTGGAGGTGATCCATATATTGATTGATAAAATATTTTACCAATGGTCTATAAAGCTTATTTAATCTGTATTGTCAGAAGTCATATGAAACTCCATTCTTTCTCTTGGAGAGGTTGAAGCCAAAAAAGTCATCGATTTTATTGATAAGATTTTCTTTTGCTTTGTCGAGTTTCGCCATCTGTGAGAAGTGGAAAATAAATACTTGTTCTTTATACAATAGATCGTTTGATAGTAAACAACTGTTTCACTGATTTTCCTGCTTGCATTCTCCTTTCTATTTCTTGAATGAGCTCTCGCTTTTGATCTTCTATTTCTTTGACTTGCTTGAAGTATTCTTCCTGCATCTTTCTTTGCTTGACCTCAAGTTTCATAGCCTCATTTCTTAGTTGCACTTTGGCGTTTGTATCATTGATTTTCAAAGATTCTCTCCTTTTGAATTGTATTTCATCTTTGATTTCATCCATAGCTTTGAGTAAAGAGATTTTTCTATCCTCTTCCCATGCATCAAGTTTCATGATTTCCTCCTGGAAAGATTGACTATTGCGGTCCAATGAACTGTCATAGGTCATCTGTATAATGTTATCAGATTCTTGTTTCATCTGTTTGCTAAGGACATCGTTTAGATGAATATTTCATTTATATTCTCCTGGCATATGAAAAATACTCTTTGCCAGATCTGGATGGAGGACTTCTCCATGATCAGTCAGAGCAGTCACGAGTAAATATTCTTCATTTTCAAAACTCTTGATAGATAATTTGTTTACCTGTAAATATCATGATGTGCCAATATGATCTCTAAATCAAGTAATTCTCGGATTTGTCGCATTGTAATTAAAAATTATTTCTGCTGGCTTCAAAATTACATCCTTTGATGTATCTATCACCTGTTGTCAAAGTATACTTTGTAATCTATAAAAATATGCAGTATCGAGTTTAGTTTTATCCAAGGTATATCTTCCTTTGTTGAGGGGGACATGAAATGGATTTTCATGTAATGTGAAGCTAAGATTTTCTTCTTCAAAAGTAGCATTATCTCATAACACAATCTTACTCAAATACCAAAAATATTTTTGAAAAATATCTAACTGATCCAATCATGAAGTTTCAATATCCTTGAGTCTTTTGAGTACTTCTGCATCAAAATTTTCTATAACTTTTCTTTTTGCATCTGATCTAGTCGCTTCTATCACCTCTTTGAATTCTTCTTCTAACTTTTTGAACTCATTATCTATTTCATCTTTCGATCTACAATTCTGATATACACTGAGTATTCTTTGTTCAAAATTACTACCATCATCTAGAGCTCAAAGTATCTCATCACTCGCACCAAACACTCCATCGAAAAGATTAAACTTCTCTGACAAAAGCTCATACACCCTTTTGTCTGCATAATTTTTTGTATTGAGAAAATTCACTACCAAGACATCTGATTTTTGTCAGTATCTATGACATCTTCCTATCCTTTGTTCGATTCTTTGTGGATTCCAAGGAAGATCATAATTGATAAGCAAACTACAAAATTGAAGATTGACTCATTCTGATGCACTTTCTGTCGCAATCATAATTTCAGCAACATCTTTGAAATATTCGACCAAAGATGCTCTAATATCTGATTCTTTGGATCAACTAATGTGGCTTGTTCATTCATGCTTTTTGAGTCGTGCTTTGTATATTTCTTTTGTCTCTGGACTGTTGTTTGAGCCATTGAATAAGACAATTTTTCATTGATATCCATTGGATTCTAAAAATAATTTGAGATAATCTTGTGTTCTTCTTGATTCCGTGAAAATGAGAGCCTTTTGGTTGGCTCATATATCCTTCACCTTTTCAAAAGATATTTCCAACGCTTGAAGTAACGCAGATGCTTTTGTGTCTACTTTGATGTTTGATGCTAATTGCTGAAATGATTTCAATTCATTGATCTCTTTTTGAAATTGGTGAAGTTGTTGGAGAAGATCGTCTTGTTCTTCTGAATCATCTTGATTTTCTTCATATTCCTCCAAAAGGTCAGATTCATCGGTAAATTCGGTGAGATTTTTCTTGCTCTCTAACCTTTGAATCATGGTGTTTAATGTTCATGCAATAGCATGAGATGATGAAGCCAAAAGTTTTCTCAGGATGAGCGTTATAAGATGTTTTGTTTTGTTGTTGATCGATAGAAGATCTTTTCTTTGTAGAAATTCACTTACTTTATTATAGAGATCCATTTCACAATCTGATGGTTCAAAGTTTTGTGTGATGGAAATTCTATCAGTGAATTTGACATACTCTCTTACTTGTGACCTCAGTGTCCTATTAACCAAGGGAGTAAGTCTTTTTTTGAGTTCTTCCAATTTGTATCTATCGGGTTTAGAAAATTGAGCCTTGAAGCTATCAACATTTCCAAAAGTATATTCATCAATATAGCTTACCAACCCATATAATTCCAACAACGAATTTTGTAATGGCGTCGCTGTCAATAATATTTTCTTGTGATTTTTGATGACTGCATGTAACTTACTCGCTCTCGTGCTATGATTTGTATCTTTATAAATATTTCTCAATTTATGTGCTTCGTCCAATACAACAGTGTCTCGTTTAATTTTTGCCACATCTGTATCATTCTTGGTAGCAAATTCATATGAGGTGATAATAATTGCATCTTGTGCAAATGGATTCTTTTTTCATTTTTTTTTATATTGCTTATATGTTTTCCCATCAAGAATTTTACTCTCCAAAAAAAACTTTTCCTCCAATTCTGATTTCCATTGTTTTCTTAATGATGCGGGCACTATAAGAAGGATTTTCCTCTTATACTCTGATCGGAGTTGGCAAAGGACAAGTCATGCTTCGATTGTTTTTCAAAGTCCCACTTCATCTGCAAGAATCACTCAATGATGTAATGGATTTTTGAAGAAAAATAATGCTCATTGTATTTGATGAGGATTGAGATCTATTTTTGCATTGAGTAATGTGTTTCACAATCTCTCTGTTCATAAGTTTGGTTGCTGAAGTGAGAGAAAGTTTGAGTAGTATTTGGCATGATATTGCGTCATATAGCGATTTCAAACTAAAGTCTCCTCCATCTATACAGAAAAGATGTTCACATTCAAAGAAAGATGCATTTTTATAGCCAACTTTGACAAGCTAACGATTGGATGGTTCTGCTTTGGGTGATGGGATAGATTGTATAAAACGAAGGCAATGTTTCTGTACTTGCACAATCCGTCTCTCTCAATTTTCCATCGGGAACATGTCATTTCAACTGTCCGAAAATTTCGGACAGTTTATTAATGTATTACATCATATACGATTAGTATACTGGTCATATTATAACGAAATACAGCAAGAAGAGACTATCCCCCTCGATCACCTCCCCAGTCAAGCTGAGGACAGGCTCTTGGGAAAAGAGGGGAATTGTCATGGGAGGCCTGGATGATGAGATGTCATCTCGGAAACGAATAAAGTGAGTTGTCCGTGATCCATTTTCCCGTGCTAGTGGATCCCCGCATTCGCGAGGATGACGGTGAGTGAGAAATCGGTGATAGGCAATGTGAGTAAGATCCTTCGGGAAGACTCAGGATGACAAGTATTGGATGATGCTACAAAACATCAACCACTAGCCTTCGTAAAAATCATGCGGTGGTGGAGCCACTGGCTTCCATTCTTTTGGCGTCATGGTTGCCCATTCGGACACAGAGGATCAGGTGATCATCAAGTCTCATACCACAGGTTCGGCCATCGACAAAATGTCTTGAAGTCCCTGTTTTGGTAGCTCGACCTGGAGGTGAAATATAGTTGTCTTGACCATATCAGCGTACTTTGAGATAGGCAGTACTCAGAGCCGTCAAGATATCTTGTTTGAGTTTGGTTTGACTTGGATTTGTTTTCAATGCAAAGATGTGTCGAAGTTGGGCAAAAGACAGTGGTGACATTTCATAGGTTCACAGTGCTAGTGACAATCATAACTTGTAGACACTAAACTGTTCTGCATCTGCTTGGATATCTTTGGGATCATGTCAGATGAGCTTTCTTTGTTCACTCAAAAAGCTGAGGAAACCACGAGGTCAAGCTTGGTGGAGCAACTTCACTGCGGGGATATTGAGACTGGATGCGAGTGCTTCTGCCAAGGTCAATTCTCCATGGTAGGTCAGATCATAATTTTTGGGCTCATAGCTTGTTCCACCTCCCCCATCAAAACTTACTGGTTCATCTACGATCGTATCTTGCATCGCCAGTCAGAGTATGGGCAGTGCGTACAGATAGAGAAATGGTTTGATCGCAGATCATGTTTGTCTTTTGGCCAAACAAGTATTGACCTTGCCAGCGATAGGATTGCTTCGGTCTCTGCAGACATTGAGTGAACGCACTTTCCCCTCTCCGTCCAAAATAATAATACAACAGTCTTCAGCCTTGACATTTTCTCTCGCAGGATAAGAGGTGGCGATGATGCTTTCTATTTTTTCATGCAGTTGGAAATCTAGAGCTGTCAGATCATATCCTTGTTGCTCCATGTGTGCGAGATGTTGTCTCTGGGGAGCTTGGTATCGTGAGAGATCCCAGATGTCTTTGGGTGATGCAGTATCAATACCCTCGCATCGTTGATAGACCTCAGGATCACGCTTGTAAAGACTTTGGCAGAGTTGTTTTCTTCTCTTGATGATGGCAAAAAAATCTTGCTGGTGAAATCCATTGGCTGATAGTTGGGCAGATGCGATGAGAAACAATAACTGTTGGTCGAGCAGTTGATTACATGCTTTGTCATAATACAAATGACATCCACCCTCCATTCCCTGATAGCCGTAGGGGAAAGGGATGGCATTGAGATAAGCGAGAAGAATATCGTCTTTGGAATATTTGGAATTTAACATGAGTGCTCCTCGGTTTTCTGAGATTTTTTGTTGTCGGGTTCTTTGATACGCTTGCGCCTGCAACTTAATGAGTTGTTGATCGATGGTGGATGCTCACTGACGTTTTCATGGCTTGGTTGTATTGTGTCGTGTTGCTCTTGCTAGTGCGATGATATCTATCCCTGGATGGATGGAGAATCTTTGATCTTCTATACTCACAATGAGATCACGGAGAGAAAGTGGAATATCGCCTGGGCTAGTGTAGGTAAATGTTTTGGAAGAGATGATGTGGCCAGAGCCATTAGATTGATCTTTGAGATCTGGTAGAGAGTAATGCTGGTATGTCAAAAGATAGCAGAGAAATACTCAGAGACAGAGAATAATGAGTAAATATCGGTGTTTTTTGCGAAAAATTTTCATCATCCGTGCTGTCTAAAGTTGCATAAGTTTTGCCTCTTTGTCATCGCGAGGAGCGTTTCAGCGACGTGGCGATCCACTCATATAAGTACTAACAGAGATTGCCACACCTGCAGAAAATGCAGGTTCGCAATGACACTATAAGACTACGACTATTCCTCTTTCCAGGTGCTTGTAGCTCGTACATTTGGTTTGTACATTTCTCGTAGTCTTGTTGGCATGACATTGACCTCCCCTTCATATGCTTTGATGCCTTTGATGGCAAAACGACATGCTTGACCTGCTGGCAGGGTGTTGTAATACAAAAATAATCTGTCAAATCTCACTTCGGAATGGGTAGGATAACACTGTCGTTGATTGTTGGAATCTATGATCTCAAAACTTTTTGATTGTGTTTCTCACCATCATCATTGATTTGATGAAGTGGATGATCTTTGGGAAATGATATCCAATAGTTTTATGGTGGATGGGACAAAGAATTCTACGGCGACTTCTTTTGCTTCTTGCTCTACTTCAAAGAATCATTCAAGTGTCACTTTTTCACCAATATCAACTCACTCCCAATCTCCTTTGAGTGAAAGCTGTCTGACTCAGTGGAAGCTGTCTTGTATGTCTTGAATGTTTTTGAGAAGGTATTCGGCTTGTCATTCGACCAAAACATCATCGTCACAATTCCATGCAAGTGATGCACTTTGATTACCACTAAAAATGATTTCTCCTGATTCATTGATATGGCCTGTGGTCAATGTAAATGTTTTTTGCTCATTGTCTAGATGTATAGTACAGTTAATGGATTTTGATGATTGTTTTTTCCACAAGAGGTAGTCACCCAAGGCCAAGGTGATTTGGACATTTTTCTGGGTTGAGTGAGTCCACAGTCAGCTTTGATCTCTTTGTTGTAACAGTTGCATCAACATAGCTTGGAGATCTGTCGAAAGTTTTTCTTTGGTCCACGAACCCGTTGCGTCATTGCTCAAGAGGGAGACTAGTGCTCTCATAGACACTGCTGTGAGAATGTCTTTGTCCACATAGTTGTTGTAAGCAAGATAGTCATTTGCTTGACCAGTATTATTTTGATTTTTGATGAGATTGTAATAGGTGCTGGCTATCGTCCAATCCTTATTGTTGACTGCTATGGCAAAGGCAAAGAGTTGTTGTTTCGGTGTTTTGACCAGAGGTGAAAGTAAAGAGAGATCAACAGCCTTGCTCCATGATTGATTCCACAAAAAGTAGAGATAGTCATCGACATTGTCCTTTCCTCCATTACTTTCCAAATAATATTCTAAGCTAGCCAATTTATCAGTGGGGATAGTGAATCATTGTTGTTCATACAGCTTGATCGCACCATAGACATAAGCTGAGAGTGGATAACTAGTAGTATCGTTGGCCCACAATCCCATGCCTCCATCAGCTTGTTGATTTTTGAATATTTGATCCAATCAATCTGCTATGACATCCTTGATGGGTGTTCGCTCTGTTGCAGAACTCCAGGAGGACAATTTGATTTCATCATTTTTGATATATTCACTGCCCAACAATCACGCCTTGGTCAATGTGTGTGCTGTGATGATAGGATACAAAGAACTCATCAACTGCTCTGTACAACCATAGGGATAGTGAAGGAGGTAGCCAAAGACTTTGGAAAAGGCTTCGATAGGGAAGGTGGAAATATCATATTTCACTTTGGTAAATTTCGTTTTGATCTGGGAATCCAAAGACCAGCTGCCTGATTTTTTGCTGGAAAAGAGGAAGTCATGCATGAGGAACCCTTGTGTCCTGAGTGGGATTTTGTAAAGGAATGCGTCATTGTAGTCTTTGTATTGTGTGGCAAAGGTGATGGTGAGCCACTCTTGATCGAAGACATCGTCAGGAACCTTGAGTGTGAATACTGCTTTGCTATTGGGTTTGGTAGTGATGGGATCCATGATCCATTCTCTATCCTCTGTTGTAATCTTTCCTTGTACTAATATCTTGGCATCCTTGGGGATGTCATCCGTGTTTGTCACTACTTTGATGGGCATAGCAAGTTGATCGCCCAAGGTCAGGAAGAGCGGTGGATTGGGATCTATGAGTAAGGGTTTGGATGTGGTAAAATTCTTCCTCGCCGTGCCAAGTTTCATGTTTTTGCTGACAGCTATGGCATCTATCATTCGTGTGGTGAGATTGTCTGGCAGTTTGGTTTCTATTTCTACTTTCCCATTTTTGCTATACAGTGCACCTTTTCGATAGGCAAGGTCTTTGAATTGTTCTCTCAAAGAGAAATTTCTTCATCCTCATCCTCCTCATCATTTTTCTCCACCAGCGACAAAGACTCTCAGTGTCTGATACAACAATTTCATATTAGTATAATTGTTCACAGAGCTCAATACTTTGTTGTAATAGTAAGGTATGGGCTCTTTGATGATATCATATAAATAGGTAAGTGCTTCATCTACGATCGCTACGGACAGTCTTGTATCGATGGGTTTGCCTTCTCGATCGGTGGTGGTGATGGTCACTTTGGCCATTTCACCTGGCTGATATGTTTCTTTGTCTGTCTTGATGGCGATATTGAGCTTCACGGAAGACTCATCAATATTTGCATTGGCATATCAGATGAAAAATCTTGGCTCTTTTCTTTTTTCGGACAAAGCTATTTGTTCACCGATAATTTGGATGACGGAGAAATTGACATTGGGAAGGAATGATTCACGAACAGGTATAAGGATGGGAGATCCATCCAAAACCATTTCAAAACTTTCGATGATTTGATCTCCTCTTTCAGCTGTGATCAAGACACTTGCGCCTTTGACATATGGTTCGATATTGATTTGTATCTTTTCTCCCATTTTGTAGGTTTTTGCATCG
>Ga0210044_10006112_pt1 | contig 16001 bp, 18 predicted proteins | sample CryGey13umfilter_2_FD_183959 | JGI IMG/M metagenome (GOLD analysis project Ga0210044, IMG submission 183959) | Groundwater microbial communities from aquifer in Utah, USA - Crystal Geyser 4/9/14 3 um filter (SPAdes) (version 2) | ecosystem: Environmental > Aquatic > Deep subsurface >...
ATATCTTTTTTAGGAAGACCAACGCAACATACTGAAAAACCAGCCTTCATGGGAAGGCCCATGGCAAGTGCCGAGAAGAAAACATTTTCAGGCAAACAACCGCGTCAATCACGAAGTGGTGGTTCACATTCAAATGCACGACCATCTCAACCTGCAGGTACTGGGTATGCATCAAAAGCAGGAGCTTCAAAAGTGCCACCTCTCAAGGCAGGTACGTTTCGTATTATTCCTATCGGCGGACAAGAAGAAGTAGGCCGAAACATGGTGATCTACGAATACGAAGACGATATTGTTATTTTGGACATGGGACTTCAGTTTCCTGAAGATGACATGCCTGGAATCGATTATATTATCCCAAATGTGAGTTATCTCGAAAAGAAAATAAAAAATATTCGAGGGGTTGTATTTAGTCATGGTCATCTCGATCATATCGGTGCAGCACCAATTCTTCTTGAAAAACTTGGGTACCCACCGATCATCGCGATGCCACTGACTTTGGCCATGATCAAAGATCGTGTGGAGGATTACAAAAAAGGAAGCGCAAAAAAATTGAAAACGATTACTGTAAAATCGATACAAGATCGTGTTCGTCTTGGAAAATTTCGTATTGGATTTTTTCAGGTAGAACATTCTATCATGGATGCGATGGGAACGATTATTGAAACACCGGTTGGAACAGTATTTCATCCAGGAGATTGGACTATGGAACGTGATGCCAATGATCATACACATGTTCACTACGATCAGCTGTTGAAAGAAAAACGGCCAAGTGTGCTCATGCTCGAGAGTCTCGGCGCGCTAAAAGAAGGTCGTCATGCAACACACGAAGAATTGTATGAAAATTTGTACAATCTGTTGAAAGACGCACCAGGAAGAATAATCATTGCAACATTTTCTTCACAAGTAGAACGTGTCAAATGGCTCATCGAAGCGGCAAATAAACTTGGCAAAAAAGTGGCACTCGATGGCTACAGCATGAAAAAAAATATCGAAATTGCGCGCGAACTCGGATATGTAAAACCTGCAAAAGAAACATTGATCGATGTTCACAATACAGATGATTTTCCTGAAAACAAAATTGTTATTGTTTGTACTGGTGCGCAAGGAGAAGAAAATGCAGTTTTGAATCGTATCTCAAGTGGCAACCATCGCAGTGTAAAATTGCGTAAAAATGATACAGTAGTATTTTCGTCCTCTGTCATTCCAGGAAATGAACGATCGATCCAACGTCTCAAAGATAATATTTATCGTCAGTGTGACAATGTTATTCACGGAGATCTAATGGATGTACACGTCAGTGGTCATGGAACACGTCGCGATATCATCGACATGATCGATCAGGTAAAGCCGGATTATTTTATGCCAGTGTATGGCAATCATTTCTTTCTCAAAGAAGCGCAACGCCTTGTGGTAAAACACGGTTATCCAGAAAACAAAACAATTGTCCCAGACAATGGTTCTATTATTGAAATGGATAAAGACGGACTGAAAGTATTGAAAGAAAAAGCAAACAGTGACTATGTCTTTGTTGATGGTCTTGGTATTAGTGATTCACAAAATGTTGTTCTCCGCGATCGACAGGTATTGGCAGAGGATGGTATGCTGGTCGTGATCGCAACGGTAGAATCAAAAACTGGCAAGCTGATCCAAAATCCAGATATCATTTCACGTGGGTTTGTATTCTTGAAAGATAATAAAGATTTGATCGAAGACATCCGTCACAAAGTGAAGAAGATGATTATCGCATCTGATCCAAAGACATGGGCAGATACAAATCAGATTCGTAATGATGTACGAGATAAAATTGGACAATTTGTGTTTACAAAAACACAGAAACGTCCGATGATTCTGCCTGTAGTGATTGAAGTGTAAAATCAATTAGCCATAAATCCCACAGAGACGTGATCTCGCCTTGTGGGATAATAAACATTTTTTGTATGGGAGAACATAGTGAAGGTGTGCCATTGTATATTGAAGAACCTTCGGATGGTTTGTCTAGAGAAAAGCCAGCAGCAGTACCTTCTTCACGTGTATATATTGGAAATATTGGTGGGGAACCTGTGGGAGGAAAAGATATGGGAGAAAACCCTGGAGAAGATGATTTTGGTGTATTGGAAATTCCAATGAGGGATGAAGACAAAGATGATAGCAAATAACTTTGTTATCCACACACCACTTTGACCAATCGTACGCTACATAGTAGAGTAGACTCATACAAAACGTATATGAATATTTCACGAACAAGCTACTTTTTCTGGTTTTATTTTCTGCCCATTTCCTGAGTAGTTTGTTTGGTATCCCAACATCTAGAAAAACTGCTCAGGAGGGCAGTTTTTTGTTGGTACAAGATATGAAAAAAAGAGGGGACATATCTTGTGTCAACAATCATGCTTTGAGGGGGTACACATGTTTGCTACACAACAATCGCATCTCATTCGGTGTCTCGAACTGCTTTGGTACTTGCGGCATATCGCTGTGTATACGGGGAAAAAGCCGGAGGAACTAGATCAACTTCAGGAGGTCCTGGGGTTGAACATGACCGATGTTGTTGGAGCATTGGATGGACAGCGGGCTTACGAGCTTCAGCTTCATGCGATGATGTACAGGTGAGAATTCCGTACATTGAATGACCATGCGTCGCGTGGTCATTCTGGATTCATCACTAGAGGGGGTGCGGGCGTTTCTTTGGAAACGCCCGCATTCTCACCAAAAAATCTTGTTTTCGTCTTCTATTCTTGCTAGAGTACTGGTATGAAAAAACTATATCGAAATACAAAAAAAGGAATACTGTTTGGGATTCTTGCGGGGATTGGTGACTATGTCAATCTGGATCCAACGGTTATTCGTATTATATTTTTAGTACTCCTTCTCGCCACGGGCGTGTTTCCTTTTGTTATTTTATATATTCTTGGACATTCCTTCATTCCGGTGAAACCACCGTACAATGTTGTGGATGAACAATAATTTTTATGCATTTTTCTGCTCGTACACATATTTCTCCATCACTCACGGTGGCCGTGAACAGTCTTGCACTCGAAAAGCGTGCTGCTGGGGAGCGTGTCTACAATTTGAGTGCTGGCGAACCAATGCTCGATACACCAGCGATAATTGGTGATGCAGCATATCAGGCGATTCGTACAGGCAAGACACATTATGGGCCTGTTGCGGGGATTCCAGCGCTTCGTGATGCCGCTGCGGTGTGGATGAATACGACGTATGGTACTCATTTTTCTCGTGCCGAGACCATCGTCACCGCAGGAGGAAAGCATGGTGTGAGTTTACTTTTCGATACATTGTTGTCACCGGGAGACGAAGCGTTGATTGTTGCACCATATTGGGTGTCATATATAAGTCAGGTAGAAATGGCAGGTGCGACGCCAGTGGTGATCGCAACCATAGAAGCGCGTGGATGGAAAGTACTGCCAACAGATATTGAAATGCATATCACACCACATACAAAAGTACTGATCTTGAATAATGGTTCAAATCCTACAGGCGTGTTGTATACCACCGAAGAATTGCAGGCAATACTCGACGTCGCAGCGGGGCATGACATTCGTATTATCTCTGACGAAGTTTACAGTGGTCTGGTATATGATGGAGCCGAATATATATCGTGTGCATCATTTGCAGAACATACCGATAGAGTGATTGTCGTGCAGAGTGTGTCAAAGCATTTTGCGATGACAGGATGGCGAGTAGGATTTGTGTTTGCCGATGAAGAGATTATTCGTGTGCTCACGACACTCCAAGGACAGACGACGTCTGGCGCGAGTACCATATCGCAGTGGGCTGCTCTCGCAGGTATTCAGGTGGCAGATGAGATTGTCCCAACGCATTGTGCTGAGATGCAGGCACGTCGCGATGTCTTTTGTCAGGCATTCACCGATGCATTTGGTGTGTCTCTGATGCCAGCGATGTCTGGGTTATATCAGTTTTTCCCTATTGCTACGTTTGGGAGTGCAGAGACAGATTCTGCAGCATTTTGTACCAGTGTGTTGGCGGACGCCAATGTTGCGATGGTCCCAGGAGTGGCATTTGGTATGGACGGCTATGTGCGATGTTCTTTTGGTGAGACGGCAACAGAGCTCAGAGCATCGATTGCTGCATTGCGCGCGTATCTTGTGAAGTAGGGTATATTTTGTTACAGTTGTTTCACCGCATCATAGTATAATCACTCATTGTCTTTTTATGAAAAAACCAATTATTTTGTCAGGCATGCAGCCAACAGGGAATCTTCATATTGGAAATTATCTTGGTGCGTTGAAGCATTGGGTAGATCTTCAGAATAGTGGCAAGTACGACTGTTATTTTTTTATTGCAGACTTGCATTCGCTCACTGGCGACATGACGGCAGAAGAACGACGTCGTCAGATCACCATGCTCGCAGCAGAAATTCTCGCTGCAGGGATTGATCCCGAAACATCAACATTGTTTGTCCAGTCGCATGTGCCTGCCCATACCGAGCTTGGGTGGATATTTGATTGTGTGACGTCAATTGCAGAGCTCGAACGCATGACGCAGTTCAAAGACAAGTCAGTGTCACAAGAAAAAAATATCAATGCTGGCCTTTTCACCTATCCAGCCCTCATGGCAGCGGACATTCTGCTCTACAAACCAGAAGCTGTGCCAGTAGGCGATGATCAGATACAGCACCTCGAACTCACGTGCGACATTGCAAAGAAATTCAACAAGCGATATGGAGATTTTTTCAAGGAACCAAAAGCCGTCCTGACAAAAACACCGAGGATCAAGAGTCTCCTCGAACCAACGAGTAAAATGAGCAAGAGCAAAGGCATGGGACATGTGATAGAACTTGCAGATGAGCCAGCCGTGATAGAAAAGAAATTGAAAAAAGCGGTGACAGCGACAGAAGGTGGCGAAGGTTCACTGGGCGTAGAAAATTTATTGTTGCTTCTTGAAAATTTCAGCACAGATGCTTCATACAAATCATTTGTTGCTGCAGAAAAAGATGGGTCGATTCGATATGGCGATTTGAAAAAGGCTGTTGGCGATGCTATCAGTACACACTTTGAATCATTCCGAACACGCAGAAAAGAACTCCTCGAGAATCACAATGAAATTGCAGATATTCTTATCAATGGCGCACATCGTGCGAGTGAGATTGCAAATAAGACATTGGCGGATGTGAGGAAGATGGTTGGGATTCGATAAGAACAAAGAGCTAGACTTATACACTCTTGATAGATTTTTATGGAGCAGGTATAGTGGCGGCCTATAAAAGAATCTATGAAAAACATATCTGTAGAAGAATTTAAAGAGATGCAAAAGAATGGAGAAGATTTTTTTCTTTTGGATGTTCGCACAAAATCAGAATGGGATGGGGGACATATCGACGGGTCGATACAGCTTTCTGTCAGTGCTGTCCAGGCACAGATAGAAAATATCATTCCAGACAAACATACACCTGTGGTGATCTATTGTGCGACAGGGAGCAGAAGTCTGATTGCTGCCACATTCATGCAGATGATGGGCTATACCGATGTGACGAATATGGAAGGCGGATATATGGAATATCGTTCTTAATGTGTATAAGGTCCTTGACCCATCTCATTTCCTCGTATATAGTACGTCTACTATGAAACACACATTCAATACCAATAATAATTTGAATACGCCCCTCGGGATGTAGGTTTCATGTACAACAATGAAATTGCTACGTCCCGAAAGGGACGTTTTGATTCTCATAGATTTTTCCGAGGTAGTTTCCGCCCAAGGTGGATCCCCCTTGGGCGGATAGTGGTATCCTCTTGTCATAGCAATTCATACAATATTCCGAGGTAGTTCAGTGGTAGAACGCAGCGCTGTTAACGCTGATGTCACAGGTTCGAATCCTGTCCTCGGAGCTCAAAAAAATCAGCTATATACGCTGATTTTTGTTTGACGAGTTCAAGGGGAAGGGGTACTATCGCTATATCTATTGTAGCAGTTTGACTCCACAGCCCTGCGGGACTATGGAGCCGGCTGAGATGATTCATAACTTTTTTTCTTCACAAGATGATGAAAAAATATTTGTATCGAATGTAGAAATGTTTGTGATAATTGGCGCGACTCTTCTGACTGTGTTCTGGGATCTCAATTTTGCCGTTGCTATTTTTACAGCATTCTTTTATTTTTGGAACAAGGTCTTCATGAAAAAGAAACCAATGTATGACCTTCAACCATATGTTGAAACTGAAAGTGGTATGGAAGAACTCTAATCATTCGAGATTTTTTCCTGTATAAAAGTAATATGTATCAGAAAAATTTGCCTTAATAAAGGCATTTTTTTCTTTTGAACAGAATGATACATCTCCTATGTTCATTTTGTATGTGTAGATATTCAAAAACTTGGTAACACAATATGTCACGAGTATATTTTCTGTGTATATAGGCATTTTTGCCTAAACTCTGCTGTATTATGCGTTTTTCATGGACAATGCAAAGTATATCTAGTAATATATACACACAAGTAATTGAGACATATGAAAATCAAAGAAAAAACAAAAGTATTAGAAATTACAGAAAAATTTGATATAAATATTATCTTTGCTCAAAGTTTGCTTTTAGCATCTGATGGGGATATCGATACAGAAAAGATATCAAACATTATAAAAGACAGACCAAAACCTTTTGTAAAGTGGGTAGGAGGAAAGCGGCAGCTTTTGAAACAGTTTAGAGAGATGGATTTATATCCACCTCATGATTTTGATCCAATACATAATACGTACTTTGAACCTTTCGCAGGAGGTGGCGCTGTGTTTTTTGATTTGTTACCAAAAAAAGCTATTTTGTCAGATTTGAATTTTGAATTAGTAACAACGTACAACGTTATTAAAAATGATGTAGAAGCGCTCATCCGTTCATTGAAAAAACATGTATACGAAAAAGAATATTATTTGAACATACGATCAAAAAAGGTAGAATCTCTCTCTGATGTACAGATTGCTTCTCGGTTCATTTATCTCAATCGTACGGGGTTCAATGGTATGTACAGAGTGAATAGCTCAGGTGGATTCAATGTTCCTTTTGGAAGATATAATAATCCTCTTATTTGTGATGCAGAAAATTTGCGTAAAGTTTCAAAAGCATTGCAGCACGTTACGATACAACATCGTGATTATAAATATGTCTTAAAAAAAGCAAAAAAAGGGGATTTTGTGTATTTTGATCCGCCATACTATCCAGTAAATAGAACATCAAATTTCACAGGGTACACATCAGAGGGTTTTTTTGAAAAAGAACAAGAAGCATTGCGAGATACATTTGTAGAACTTCACAAACGAGGTTGTTTTGTTATGCTTTCCAATTCGGATACACCGTTTATCAATAAACTCTATTCTGGAATTGATAAAAAAATAAAATTGCATAAAGTGAGTGCGGGGAGGAATATTAATTCAAAGGCTTCTGGGAGAGGGAAGATAAAAGAGGTTTTGGTTGTTAATTATTAGATTTTATGAAAGAAAATGGTTTTGGCGGTGGAAACACAATGACAGGTCTCAATTTTGAAAAAGAAATTGATATTCTAGAGTTGTTAAAATCCAAAAAAGGATATGAAGTAAAAAATTCTATTATTTATTATGAAAAAAAAGAAGTTGCAAAAAGTTTGAAAAAGAACGGTTTGTACAAATATTTAGAAACTAGAGGTGTAGATTATAAGAAAATATTATCTAAAAAATTACTTCCAGATGAAGCTCTTTACGTAGTTACCAATAATACCTTGTTTGTCATAGAAGTAAAATTCCAAAAAGTTGCTGGTTCTGTAGATGAAAAACTTCAAACCTGTGATTTCAAGAGAAAACAATATGCTAAATTATTAGCGCCTCTAAATATAGAGGTAGAATATATTTATATATTAAGTGATTGGTTTAGAAAACCAGGATATAAAGATGTGCTTGATTACATAATATCTGTAGGTTGTCAGTATTATTTTAAATATTTACCTCTGCAAAAACTGGGATTACCAGTTCCTAAATAGGGTGTGGGCAAGATGTTTGGATCCAAATATTTGGATCCTTGACATTATTCTTCAAAGTATACCAAGTTTGTTGAAGATGGGTTGGAAGGATTGATTGAATAACTATAATTTGTATAGAAAATACACATATATTGTATGGAACTTCATCCAGATAAATTTGATTTGGAATGTACGACAGTCTGGTCTTTCCCAAGACGCGGAAAGTGGGCAACGCACAAATCAGATTGGAGGGGAAATTGGGCACCAGAAGTGGTGCGTAATTTGATTTTGCGGTATTCAAAAGAGAGCGATCATTTACTTGATTGTATGATCGGGGGAGGTACGACTGCGATAGAAGCAAAAATTTTGAATAGACATATCACGTGTATTGATGTAAATGAGGAGGCACTCGAACGAACAAAAAAATCTTTGCAATTTGACGTAGATAATAATGCAAAGCAGAGAATTAAAAAATGTGATGCCAGAAAAATGGATTTTATAAAAAATGAGGAGATTGATTTTGTTCTTACACATCCTCCATACGCCGACATTATAAAATATAGTGAAGGAAAGATAGAAGAAGATTTATCAAGTATTCATGATATCGATACATTCTGCGATGAAATGGAAAAAGTAGCGAGCGAACTATACCGTGTACTCAAAAAAGGGAAATACTGTGCCATACTCATGGGAGATACTAGAAGAAACAAAATGTATCAACCCATGGCGTTCAAGATTATGGAAAAATTTTTGAAACAAGGGTTTGTATTGAAAGAAGATATTATAAAAAAACAGCACAATTGTAAGGCTACAGGTTTTTGGGTGAATAAATCAAAAGATTTGAATTTTTTACTTATCATGCACGAACATTTATTTGTCTTTCAAAAAGTATAATGGCTAAATGAAATATTCGGTAGAGAATTGTATTCAAAATAGTAAAAAAATAGCATGCATATCACAAAAACCGACTACCTCGAATACACCTACTGCAAAAAAAATCTCTGGCTAAAAAAACATAAGCCAAAGCTTTTTCAAGATGTGGAACTTTCTGAATTTGAAAAGAAAATTATCGAAGAGGGGAATATTGCAGATGAGGCAGCACGGAATTTGTTTCCAGGCGGACAGCTGATCGATGTCGTCGGTATGAATGCTGTCCCTATTACAAAAGAGATCCTTGCGACAAAACCACATATTCTGTTTCAGACAGCATTTTCATACAACGAATTTTTTGTACAGGCAGATATCCTCCGGTGGAATGACGAACAGACCGGATGGGAACTGTACGAAGTAAAAGCGACCAATGCCGTGAAGCGAACTATTCCTCATCATCATGTGAATGATCTCGCCTTCCAAAAAATTGTACTGGAAAAAACTGGACTAAAGATAGTAAAGGCAGGGGTGATCCATCTGAATGGAGAGTATCGACAAAAAGGGGCGCTGGATTATACAGAGCTTTTTGTTATTGCAGACCTCACAAAGGAAGTCCGAAAGGCAGAGCAGGGAGTAGGAGATCAAATGATAGATATACAGGCATACATGGCAATGGACGAAGAAAAAAACTGCGAATGTCTGTATCGCGGGAGGAATGCACAGTGTACGACATTTCACTATTCCAATCCAAAGGTCCCAGAGTATTCTGTCCACGATATCAATCGTATCGGGGGAAGCAAAAATATATTTTTTGATTGGATCGATCGCGGGATATATGCGCTCGATGATATCGACAATCCCGAAGCATTGAAAGGCGCAAAAAAATCACAGTATGATGCGTACATGGCAGGAGAGCCACTCGTCGATACCGCAAGTATAAAAAAACTTCTCGGTACATTGGTATTTCCATTACAATTTTTTGATTACGAAGGATACTCGAGCGCGATCCCACGCTTTGACGGCTTTGGTGCATACGAACAAGTGCCATTTCAATATTCACTGCACACACTCCACGAAGATGGCACACTTGAACACAAAGAATATCTTGTGACAGAGCCAGAGCGTGATCTGACTCGTCCACTGGTAGAACGCATGAGAAAAGATTTTGATGATGAAGGAACTGTGATCTCTTGGTATAAGTCGTATGAGTCACAGCGCAATGACAAACTCGCAGAACTCCATCCCGATCATGCAGAATTTCTCATGGGACTCAATGACCGCATGTTTGATCTCATGACCATATTTTCAAAAAATTATTATGTCGATGCACGATTCAAGGGAAGTGCGAGTATAAAAAATGTGTTGCCAGTGATCGTCCCAACACTCACCTACAAAGCGCTGGGTATTCAAAAAGGAGATCAGGCAGTAGAGCGATGGGAAAAGATGATAGATAAAAACACCTCACAAACAGAGAAAGACGAGATAGCACGAGATCTGCTCGAATACTGTGCCCTCGATACCATGGCGATGGTGGAGATCTATAGATTTTTGAAGAATGTATAAACAGTGCAAATAAAAAGACCGTTGTATAGACGGTCTTTTTTAAATGTTCTGCACTATTTTTTCATCCATACATAGCCTGCATATAGCCCAGCGAGAATTCCTACGACAAACAATAACGTTGTATATGGGGCAAAGAGATTTGACCATGTCGCCCCGATGGCAATACCGATACACCCAACAGCCAATTTTATGAGCCCTATGTCCCAGGTACTCATAAGTGTGTTTTTGAGAAGTTTCATATAGTTAGTGGTTATGTAATACACACGACTATACATATAGTATACTCTCTTTCAAGGGTTATACTACAACGCTTTCTTGTTTACTTAATTTTGTGTATGCTAGTCTTGTAGAGTTATTAATTATACATATATGGGCAGAGGAGATACCCAAGGTCCACCAATTGATCCCACTATCATTGGAGTCGTACCACAACCAGATAAACCAATATCTCCAGAGGAAGCAAGGGAAAAGCGAAAACAAGAGATTTTTACATTGGCATTGGAACTTATAAAAAGCGGAGAAATGTTTGATTTTCCTGGTGTGAGCAAAAAATTTTATGATCAATCAAAAATAGATGAAGTCCCTTTTGTCGAAATGGGGTGTGTCACGTCTATAGATGATGTATTGAAAAAATTTCAAAGAGAGGGTATGCAGGTTATTTTGGGGGACGATCCTATGGCTATAAATGTATTGGTGGTTCCTGGTCCAAATAGTGATAGTATTGCTGACAGTTTTCTGATTCAAAATTTGGATATCACTCGTTTTATGGATCCACGAATTGTAAAATTGATCGAAGTCATACAACGAAAGGTTTGATTTTTTTGAGGAGGTCTCTCCATATTGCAATCTTTCCCTTTTTGTGTTATAGTGATCAACTCCTTTCTGTCATACACATATATGCTCCACAAAGTATTCAAACACATGAAAAAGATACAGGGTACATCTCCGGATGCAAAGCCTGTTCCTTATAATACCAGCCAATATACAAAACCGCGTGGACATAGTGGTATTCATGCAAAAAAAGATAGTACCAAAGGGGCATCAAGACAGCGTAGCATGGGAAATAGAGATAGTAAGTCGGGAAAATAGTGTTTTGTATGTATAAAAGCCGTGCAGAAACAATTACCGCACTCCTGGGCAATGTCCCAACATTTCGTTTTGATCAGATCAACAGGGCGCTTTTTGATACCGCGGTATCGTCTTGGCAAGACGTGACCACACTGCCACTCGCCATGCGAACAACACTGTCAGAAGAAGTACCGTGGATGAGTATTGCCTTGGTAGAGATGTTTGAAAGTAAACTAGAAGATACATACAAAGCAGTATTAAAAACTGCAGACAACAAAAATTTTGAATCAGTCCTCATGGCAAATAGAAAAGAGCAGTGGACGCTGTGTGTCTCGAGTCAGATCGGTTGCGCCATGAAATGTACATTTTGTGCGACGGGGACAATGGGACTAAAACGGAGTATGCATAGTGATGAGATCATGGATCAATATCGTTTTTGGCGAGAATTTTTGCAAACAAAACCAGAATTATCTCAACGTATTTCCAATATTGTGTTCATGGGCATGGGAGAGCCAATGGCAAATTATGACAATGTAAAACAAGCAATTCATACGTGGCTGAAGTATACTGATCTTGGTCCGACAAAAATCATGGTATCCACGGTAGGCGTGCTCACACAAATGGAAAAATTGTTGACCGATCCAGACTGGCCACCCGTGCGTATTACTATTTCACTCCATAGTGCAAACCAAGAACGACGTGAAGAAATCGTGCCAACGACCGTGCCTGATTTTATCAAAAGACTTGCTGCGTGGTCACATCGATATCAGGAAACACTTGGTAATCGACGACATCATCTGACGTTTGAATATACCCTTATCTCTCATATCAATGACACGCCTGCCTTGGCACGAGAACTCGCAAGCTATATCGTCAAAACTGCGGTAGCAAAAGTAAATGTGATTCCATACAATCCGGTGTTGGGAAAAACGTTTGACCGAGCCGAACGCGTACGTATCGATGCCTTCAAACAAATCTTGCGAGATCATGATATCAATGTGACGGAACGCAAGACAATGGGGGACGATATTGCTGCTGCATGTGGTCAATTGGCGCTGAGTAGTTCGTAAATATATATGAAATATCCTCTTGGATGGTATCTTGGTTTGCTCGTGGGCAGTATATTTGGGTTATATATCCTAGGACAAGGTTTTGTTGCCCTAGATACTGCCTATACTATAGAACATAGTGCTGCATTGACGACGGCAGAAACGGTAACATTGTCTGATGGTTCTTCTGTAACAAATTATGCCTATAGCCATACTCCGTACTTTCTTCCTCTTCAGGCGATAGGCCTCATGTCAATTTTTTTGCCTGTGGTCCTCGTGTTCTATTGGAGTATCCGATATATGTTGGTAGAAAAAAACACCCGGCGGTTGCTATACAGTCTTTCTTTTCCTTTGTTGTATGCGCTGTGTGAGGGGATATATTTTTTCGCTGTTATGGATCCATCATCTGGATGGGAATATATGATAGGTATGAGTCTTTTGTTTGTATGGTCTGGTATAGTATTTTTTTCGATAGTATTGATAAATACGATTCTTTTACTACGGTCCAAAAAACGTGTTTCTTCTGATAGAGAGAAATAGTTCGCTTTGCCCCTTGCTTTTTCCAAAATATTGTGCTATGCTGTGATTTACGTTATCTATTCATTAAGTACCGATCAGATTATATGGGCAATTTTAACTCATTCAAGAACGACCGAAGTGGTGGAGATAGAGGATTTGGCGGTGGCGGACGTTCATCATATGGCGATCGGGATCGTGGATCACGACCTAGCTATGGTGGCGGACGAGACAGTGGGTCACGTTCAAGCTATGGTGGTGGACGAAGTGACGGACCAAAGAAAATGTTTCCAGCAACCTGTGATGGTTGCAATGAAAAGTGTGAAGTACCTTTTCGACCAAGTGGAACTCAGCCAGTATATTGTAGCAATTGTTTCAAGAGTCAAAAAGGTGGAGACAGTTTTTCATCACGAAAGCCGGAACGAAGCTTTGAAAAAAGTTTTGGTGGAGCACCATCAGCTAGTGCATCACAAAGTAGCGGTGTCTCACAAAAACAGCTTGATTCGTTGCATTTGAAAATGGATAAAATTTTGTCTCTTCTCGAAAGTGGAAAAAAAGCTCCTCTTTTTGAAAAATCTTCAAAGAAAGAAAAAGGAGCTGAATCCACCCAAGGCGGATCCGTCGTGAGCGGAGAAAAACCAGTAGCAAAGAAAAAAGCAGAAGTGAAAGCAGACAAAAAAGCTGAGAAGAAAGAAAAAAAGACCGTAAAGAAAGCAGTTGCTACAAAGAAAAAGTAAATACACATTTCAACGCACGCACGTACAATAAAAAATGACACCGCACGGTGTCATTTTTTATATTTGGCAAAACTGCTTTTTTCTGATACGCTTAGCTATATTACATATATGACTCTATGATGCAGCGCATTGCTATCATTCTCCTCTTCTTCCTCTCCTGGTCTTGTTTTGGTTTTAATATTGGAATGATAGGACATGAGTTTACGGATGCTACAGAAAAAATTGCTGCCCATGAAGGTATGGGCATGTCACACGAGTGTTGTGGCATACAAAATCAGACAGCAAACGAAACGCCTAATGGTATACAAATTGCACATCATGGTATTGTTGCTATTCTTACTGGGCATGCCACACTATTTTCTTCTCTGGTTGCATTTGTTTCCAGCATACTATTGATTACCATACTTTTTTTGTGGAGCCTCGTTGATCATACCTCATTGTATATGCGTCGGTGGGGAGAACGTTGGGCGTATTTTGCATTATTTTTTTCTCGTCTTTTTTCATCAGGCATTTTGCATTCAAAGACGTGGTAGCGTGACATAGGGCGTGTATGTTTTTTAGCATACTCGTTTTTTTATTGAAAAATTTCTTTAGTCACAACAATATACTATATGTCTGAAAAAAAATCTCTCTTGGAAATGTTGCCCAAAGGTCAAATTTTTATGCTTGGAGCAGTAGTATCCTTTTTTGCAATTACGTCTATTGGATTCTTTGTGCTCTTGTCACAACAGGTTGCTTCTCCTGATACCATCGAACCTGTTGTTGCTCGTGGTGATGCCCAGCAGGGTGTTCCCTCTGCTGTGGTTCCTCCGTCTGACACCAATATTGTATTGACCCCTGTGACGGATGCCGATTGGTATAAAGGAAAGAAAGATGCCGATATTACGATTGTAGAGTTTTCAGATACGGAGTGTCCGTTCTGCAAACGATTTCACGATACGATGAATCAAGTTATTGCTACGTATGGAGATTCAGTAAAATGGGTATATCGTCATGCGCCACTTGACAGTCTTCACAGCAAAGCGCGAAGAGAAGCACTGGCATTGGAGTGTGCAGGTGATCTTGAAGGTAATACAGGATTTTGGAAGTTTGCCGATGAACTGTTTGCAAGAACACCGTCAAATAATGGACTTGCCGATGCAGAACTTTTTGCTATTGCAAAAGATACTGGAGTAAACGTCGCAGCATTTACAGACTGTCTTGACTCAAAAAAGTTTGCTGGCAATGTACAGACAGATCTCGACGATGCACAAAAGGCAGGTCTTCGTGGAACGCCATATTCAGTTCTTCTTGTCGGCGATCAAAAAATTGTTATTAGTGGCGCGCAACCATTTTCGCAAGTAGAACAGATTATTCAGTCGGTATTAAAATAATATTCTTATGAAGAAAAAAAAGATCTTTCTTTGGATATCTGGGTCACTCTTTGCACTTGTTGCTCTCGTGGTGATAACAAATGGATCTGGAAAAGAACGATTTGTGCCAACGGTATCTGCAAAATCAATGACAATCTACAAATCACCAACCTGTGGTTGTTGTGGAAACTATGTCTTGTATATGAAGCGAGCTGGGTATGATGTGCGTGTTGTCGATACAGAAGATATGGCCAAGATAAAAAATGAATACGGTATCCCTCCTGACATGGAAAGTTGTCATACGACGGTGATAGAAGATGGGTATGTTGTCGAAGGACATATCCCAACTGAAGGTATAGAGGCTCTTCTTGCCAATGATTCTGATGTTCGTACCATTGCATTACCAAATATGCCTGTAGGATCTCCTGGCATGCCAGGGAAAAAGCGAGAAGCCTTTTCTATCTATGCTATAGATGAACAAGGAAGTGTTGCTGAGTATATGCAATTGTAAACGACCGCCTATGAAAAAAATATATGGAATTATTGCACTCTTCACACTGATCCCTACCGCAGCAAAAGCGCATTGCCCCCTCTGTACTGTGGGTGCAGGTGCACTTGCTGTTGGGGCTTCATACATTGGGGTGAGTACATATGTAGTAGGTATTTTCTTGGGGGCATTTGCGTTGGCTCTGGGTATATGGATGTCGAGAATAGTCAAAAAAGAATATATATCATATCAAAAACAGATTCTGACAGTGGTAATTTTTTTGAGCACTCTTCTTCCACTCATCCCATTACTTCAGGACTACACGTCAATAAATATCTATTGGTTTGGAACATATGGAACATTCTTCAATAAGACATATCTCATACATAAATTTCTTGTTGG
>Ga0210044_10006113_pt1 | contig 16001 bp, 18 predicted proteins | sample CryGey13umfilter_2_FD_183959 | JGI IMG/M metagenome (GOLD analysis project Ga0210044, IMG submission 183959) | Groundwater microbial communities from aquifer in Utah, USA - Crystal Geyser 4/9/14 3 um filter (SPAdes) (version 2) | ecosystem: Environmental > Aquatic > Deep subsurface >...
TATTACCTTTAATACCGACAGTTTTGCCGATAGTAGCAATATGAAGTAGTTGTTCTTTAGACTGCTTCGACATTGATACGGTAACTTACACCATCTTTAGCTTTACAGCCGGAGATAACTGTTTTTATCGCTCCAATCATCTTTCCCTCTTTACCAATCAACTTTCCAATGTCAGCTTGATTAGCATAAAGAACGATTTCTGTTATTTCATCGCTATCTTTAATCTCAACTCTTATATCTTCAGGATATGAAGCGATCAATCTTGCAAACTGTGCGACAAAATCAGCTATCATAATTAACGACCAGTTATCTTTTTAACACGATCACTCATTTTAGCGCCAACGCTTAACCAGTAATCTAATCTCTCTGCATCAACTACTAAAGTTTTTTCAGCTACCATTGGGTTATAGTGACCGATTAGTTCAATCCAACCACCATCTCTACGTTTACGACTATCTGTTACCGCGATTCGGTAAAAAGGTTGCTTTTTTCTTCCCATTCTTGTTAGGCGAATTACTGTTGCCATGTTTTGTCCTTCTCTGCGCTAATCATATTTCAATTAGCTGTATATGTTAAATTTTACACCTAAGTGCAAATATATAAATTTCTAAAAGTTCATATATTTACACTCATACCGGCATGTGGATTATCTTGGAATTGCTCCAGCTCCACCCATTTGTCCCATCATAGCTTGAAGATCTTTCATGCCTTTTGGTCCTGAAAATTTCTTTGCCATTTTCCCGGCATTTTTAAACTGCTTTATCATTCTGTTAATCTCAACCTGAGTAAGACCACAACCTGTTGCAATTCTTTGTTTTCTAGAGTTGTTTAAAAGTTCCGGATTTTCTCTCTCTTTCATAGTCATTGACGAAACCATGGATTTGATGTTTTTAAGCTCAGAAGAATTTTCAAAATCAAAATCTTTGATTGCTTTTGACATATTTCCCATACCGGGAATCATCCCCATAATAGAGCTCATGCTGCCCATTTTTTTCATGCCTTCCATCTGCTCTAAAAAGTCATTGTAGTTAAACTTACCTTTTTGAATCTTTTTAGTAAGTTTTTTAGCAGTTGCTTCATCTATGGAAGAAGCAGTTCTTTCCGCCAGACCTTCGATGTCTCCAAAGCCCATAAGACGGTTTACAACACGCTCAGGAATGAAAACTTCTAAGTCTTGCATCTTTTCACCACTACCGATAAAACGAAGTGGAACTTGAACTTGACTTGATAACCCTAGAGCTACTCCGCCTTTAGAATCACCGTCGTATTTACTTAAAATAACTCCGTCAATTCCTATTTTTTCTTTAAAGCTTGTTGCTGTTTTGATAGCATCCTGACCGGTTAGTGAATCAGCAACATAAAAAATCTCATTTGGCTTAGCTACTTTTTTCACAGCTTCAAGCTCATCCATGAGTTCGTTATCAATAGCTAAACGACCGGCGGTATCTATTAGTACAACATCATAAATTTTGCTTCTTGCGTATTTCAGCGCTTGAGAGACAACATCAACCGGAGTATTTAAGTCTGCAACTTCATATAGTTCCACTTCTATTTGAGCTGAAATTTGTCGCAGTTGTTCAACCGCTGCTAAACGCTGTAAATCGGCTGCAACTATAAGAACTCTTTTTTGCTTGTTCTTGAGATACATTGCTAACTTGCCGGTTGTAGTTGTTTTACCGGAGCCTTGGAGTCCAGTCATCAATATAACAGTTGGAGGGTTTGGCGCAAAAGTAAAACCTTTATTACCGCCTATCTCCAACAGCTCATATAAAGCTTTTCTAAGAGCATCTAAAAACTGCTCTTTGCCGATTCCATTTGCTTTAGTGTCAGCCTGAACTTTTTCTATTAAATCTTTTACAACTTTGTGGTTTACATCTGCTTTTAAAAGATTTTTCTTTAGCTCAAGAAGTGCTTTAGAGAGAGCCTTGTCATCATCATGAAAACGGATTTTTTTAATCGCTGCCGTAAACGAATCTGTTAAAGTATTAAACATAAACTCTCCTTCTTGTTATTTATTTTAGATGTAAAAAGTTGCGAATTATATCGAAACCTTACTTTAAGTTTTCTTTAAACTATTCAAAGTTAACAAAAGCTTTAGGTTCCGGTGCTACAAACTCCATCCCTAAAAGTTTAACCTTATAAGCATGCAACATAACTCTTTTTGCTCGTCTTCCGCCGTATTGTTCATCGCCTACTATTGGGTGGTCTATATAACGAAGATGCGTTCGTATTTGGTGCGTCCTTCCATGATGGATAATACACTTAATTTTTGTTTTATTAGCACTTACGATATCAGGAAAAAACTCAGATTTTGCCGGTTTTCCTTTCGCTGAAACATTTGAATAGGCTTTGTTGTTTTTCTTTTGAGTAAGAATTGGTTTATCAACTTCTATAGGCTCACTAATAATGCCCTCAACCCATGCTATGTACTCTTTATAAACTTTGTCCTGTTTGAACTCTTTTATAGCCTTTTCACGAAATTCATCATTTTTGACAAGCATCAAAACACCGCTTGTTTCACGGTCAAGTCTATGCAAAAGCACTGCCGGCTTAAACTGTCTCTCAACTTCATCAGAATTTAAAAATGCTGGTTTATCCACAACAATAATGTCATCATTTTCAAAAATAGGTTTAATTCTTTCAATTTTCTCGGTTCTAAAGATAGTTTTAGCATCTAAATCACCTCGAGCTATCATAACTTTTTTATTGCCTACATATACGAGGCCTCTATCAATCATCGATTTTGCAGCAGAGTTTGAAACGCCCTCTTGCATTGCTAAAATTTTATACGCTTTTTCTGTAGCCACAATGGACTCCTTTATTTTATCTCTAATATTTTATCTATTACGGGTTGTAAATTTATTATTTGTTCAACCATTGACTCGGGTAAATTTCCACATGCCATAAGCGCTTTATGAATTTCATCTGGCTCAACATACTGAACGTGATGTACATATTTAAAAAGTTCTTTTTGATGAAAAAAGTGTTTCCCTGTAATTATTTTACACCCAAAATAGGCAGGTTCCAATGGATTATGTCCACCAACATTCTCTTTAAAAGCACCGCCCAATATTGCTATATCACTAATGGCATATATATTATTTAGCTCTCCCATGGCATCCATAAGCACTAAATCTGATTTCAAATCCTGGCATGTGGAAAATCTGCAAAGTGTTAATGCGTTAGCTTTAGAATAATTTTGCATTAATTCATACACACTATCAAATCTCTCCGGATGTCTTGGTACAATGATAAGTTGAGCATCTTGGTGTTTTATATACTCTCTAAAAGCTTTTAAAATCCATTCTTCTTCACCCTCGTGAGTACTTCCTGCAACTATACACTCTCTATCTGGCTTTTGGTAGGTTTTAGTTTTAACTATTTTACCGGCCAATTTTATATTTCCGATAACTTCAATATTTTTGGCACCAAGAGCTAAAAAACGGTTTTTATCAGCTTCACTTTGAGCATATACCATCTCCACGGAGCCTAAAATTTTTTTATAAAACCACGCAAACTGCAAGTATTTATTTACACTTTTTTCAGAAATGCGTGCATTTAAGAGTATGATTCTTCCGCCTTTTGCAGCCACCACACTAAAAAGCATAAACCAAAATTCAGCCTCTAAGACTATAAGCAGTTTTTGCTTTTTTATCCAAAAGGGCAAAAACATCTCATAGGGCAAATATCTAACATCTGCCTTGTATTTTCTAGCCTCATCTTGGCCTGTCTGAGTAATAGTTGTGATTTTAATATCACTTGTCTTTACTAAATCAAGAATTGGCTTTAAAGCTCTCGCTTCCCCCAGTGAACAGACATGAAACCATATTCCGTTTTCATTGTTAAATCTTGAATTGTTAAAAAGAAAAAAACGAGAGGGAATTGAACGTCTGTATTTTTGTTTAAAAGAGAGGTATATTAAAAGTGGAAGTGCTACGAAATATAGCACAACACTTAAAATATAGTAGAGCAGTGCAAACGGCTTCAAGCCTTAGTCTTCAGATGCTTCCACATGGAGAATACGGCCACAGTGAGGGCACGTTGTAATCTCTTCTGCTTTTACAATATCTGCATAAATTTTGTCGCCTATCATCATGTGGCAACCCATGCAAGCATGATCTTCCACTGCTACTACAGTACTGTTTTTAGCCCAACGACGAATTTTTTGATAAAAAGCTAAACTCTTTTGGTTCATAGTTGCAAGCAGTTTTTCTTTTTTAACAAATACTTCTTGTCTTGCTTTAGTAATTACTTTTAACTTTTCATCTACTTCAGACTTTACAGTTTCAAGATTTGACGCTATATCTTTTAAAGAAGTTTTAGCTGCTTCAACTTGTTCTTTTTTTGATTCAATAATCTTCTCTAGTCCTGCAATCTCTTCATTTGCAAAAGTGACTTGCTCTTTAGCAATCTCTTCTTCAAGTTGTAAAGATTTCATCTCTCTTTCTGTTTTAATCTCAGAGCTTTTTCTAGAATTATCTTGCAACTTTTGTGAAAGCTCGTGCAAATGCAACTCATTTTTATGCTTTTTAACTTCTTCTTCTTTAATCTCTTTTGTCAAGTTTTCTATATCTGAATCAATACTCTGCTTTTGTGCAAGAGCCGCCTCATATTTATAGTTCGCTTCTTCGATTTGAGGTTCAAATGCATCGATTTCGATATCTACTTTTGATAGGTCAATTAGTTGTTTAAGGTGCTGGTTCATTGGTCTCCTTTTAGATTGCTTTTTTTGCCATTTTTTAACTATAAAATTGCTAAATATAGGTAAATGGATTTTCAGATGATGCAATTATAACTTCTAAACCTAAATTTTTCAAATGCTTCGCTAAAATTTTTGCAAAAAAGTGCTCACTTTCATAATGACCTATATCAATTAGTGACAATTTTATGCTTTTTGCTTCCATCGCATCATGGTACTTTACATCACCGGTTAAGAAGCAATCTGCTTCAATAGAACGCATCAAAGAACAACCTGAACCTGTCGTGAGAGCCGCTGTTTTAACGACCTCGTTGCACTTCACGCATCTGGCATGTGCAAGTCCAAAAGCTGATGATACTTTCTTTGCAAATAGATCGAATTTTTCATTCACTTCCAAATAAGCAACGAATCCATCTTTTTTTGCAATTTTGTACCCTAAGACCTCTGTTGCTACATACTCATTTAGGTGTGTTTGGTCAAAGTTGGTGTGCATTGCAATATTTGAAATATTTTTCTGAATCATTTTTTGAATTAAATTTGCAGGGTATTTACTAAATTCCAACTGCTTCAATCCACCAAAAATAAGTGGATGATGCGTGATTAAAAGTGTGTTATTTTCCAGTGAATTTATTAAGTTTTCATCCACGTCAATACTTAGAACTACTTTAGTTACATCTATGGAAAAATCTCCGATTAACAAGCCTGAATTATCCCATGATTCTTGAAGCTCAAATGGAGACAGGGTGTCTAAAAACTTGTATATATCTAAAATTTTCACAGCATTGCCTATTTAAGTTTTGCTAATTCTTCTTTAGCTTCATCAAAGTCAGGATTTATCTCTATAGCTTTTTCATACATAACAATCGCTTCTTCATTATGCTGCATATCTACTAAAAGATTTCCAAAATTATAGTAAGTTATAGGATTCTCATCATCTATTGCAAGCGAAGCATGAAGATGCATTTTTGCTGACGTAAATTCGCCGTTTTTTCTATATATACTAGCCATAGCATTATGAATAAATTCATTTTCTTTATCTAATTCTAATGCCTGCTTGTAATACTTGATTGCCTCGTCATCATCTCCGCTACTTTGGAGTATATATGCAATTTTAAAGAGAATTTCTGCATTATCTGCTTCTTTTGCGTTTGCTTCATTCAGCAGTGCTAACGCTTTTTTAAAATCTTTTTCTTCATAGGCTACATCTGCCTTTTGCATTAAGGCTTCAGGAGAAAAAGGAGAAAAACTATTTATTCTTCTTTCATCATTACTTTGAGATATAGTATCTTCATTTTGGGGTTCTGTTAGTGTTTGTATATGTTCATAAATTTTAAATGCAAAAAAAGCAGAAGCTCCTAGCATCAGTAGTTGAAAAACCGTCATATTGTTATTCCTTGTAATTTTGTTTTATTAGTAGTTTCTCATTCATAAGTAAAATAAGCTGCATTGGGTCAACTTGTACGCCGCTAACTTTAGCCGAAAAATGTAAATGAGGACCCGTAACTCTTCCACTTTTTCCAGATAAACCGATTATTTGAGCTTTTTTGATTTTCTGATTTTTTTTAACGCTAAACTCACTCATGTGAAAATAACACGTATAAATTCCCTGCCCATGGTCAATAATAACTGAGCCGCCGGAGTAGAATCTGTCTTTAGCTAAAACGACAACTCCATCATTACAAGATTTTATGGGAGTTCCCACATCTGCACGAAAATCTGTTCCGCTATGGTAGCCTTTTAGTGTCTCGTTATAGACTCTTGCTTTGCCAAATGAACTGGTGATTTCACTCTCCATTGGCAGTATAAAACTTGATGATATATAACTTTTGTCTGTTACAGAATTATAAATATCTGTAGCTTCTTTGTTCTCTTTTGCAGAGCGTTTTAAATCTTTTTTATTTAAATTGACTTTTGAATTACTCACTTTGATAGTCTCTTTTTGATATTTTGCATCTTTTATATGAAAGAACAAAGTTTTACTAACATCACTGTTTTTTTCTTTATAAGTCAGTTTAGCTTGCACATTTCTGGGTTTTTCATAATAACCTATTGGAATCAAAACATACATTTTTTTATCATTAACAGGATTATTAAAAATTTTATATTTTTTTTTACCTATGCTTATTTCATTGTATTGTATATTTTCATCTTTTTCTAACTCAATTAATGCTGTTTTGCCGTTTAGAATAGTTGAATCAGAAATATTGACATTCAAAGCCGCAAGTGTTGAGATAAAAAATATCGATACTAAAAAGAACCTCATCAAGAGTCCTTCATCGCTCTGTCAATATCACGCTTTTGGTCTTTTTCTTTTAAATCATGTCTTTTGTCGTGAAGTTGTTTACCTTTAGCAATCGCAATCTGGACCTTCACAATATTTCTATCATTAAAATAAAGTTGTAGCGGGACGATTGTGTAGCCGTCTCTCGTCACTGCTTTTTGCATTTTCAGCAACTGCTTCTTGTGTAGCAACAGTTTTCTGCTTCCCCTCTCTTCATGAGCATAAAAATGATGGGTAGTTTCCAGCCTTCCAATATGTGCATTAAATAAAAATGCCTCCCCTTGCACAAAACGGATAAAACTATCTTTTAAATTTACCTTTTTTGCTCTAATACCTTTGACTTCACTTCCGGTAAGGACTAAGCCAGCCTCAAATTTCTCTTCTAGATAATAGTCAAAATAAGCTTTTTTATTTTTTGCTATTGTTTCACCCATTATATACTTCCTTGCGTTTAAAAAAGCTGCTCCCGCTACCGCTAAAATGCCAACCATATCTATAGTACTGTTTTAAATCTTTGTACTCTTGCAGTGCCGGTTTAAAAAGATCGTTGGCTTCGCTTGCGCTCATATTATTTAAGATATCTTTTGACAGAGTCTTTTTTAATTCATTCGTTTGAAAACCGTCAATCGGTGCATAAAAATTTTCTCTGTATATTTGGTAAACTTTTGGTGTACTTATTTTAAGATCTGGTGTAAAAACTTCAAAGTCTAAAATCTCTTCATCAAAAGCTTCAACAACCTCACCTACACCGCTCACATTTGCACTAGAGTACCCGTAAATAAAAAATGGAACATCCGCTCCTACTTTGAGACCGATACGCGCAAGTTCATTAAGGCTAAGTCCAAGATGCAATACTTCATTACACATTTTTAAGTAAGTAGCAGCATCACTGCTTCCTCCGCCTAAACCTGCAAATGCCGGTATTGATTTTTTAACATGAACAGCATGTGTTCTCATTAATTTTTCTAAAGATTCGGCTGAAGTAGCTTGCTTAAGAGCAAAATATGCCTTATAAATTGTATTTTGTTTTGTTTCACAAGCGAAATTCCCATAAATTTTGAAGTCGCTCGCTCTATCGCCACTCTCCTCTTTTGCAACAAAAGAGAGCTCATCATAAAGAGAGTTTACTCTCATAAATCTAGAGATAATTTCATGATAATTATCTCTTTGACCGGTAATTTTTAAAAAAATATTTACTTTAGCGTAAGCCTTATAGACTTTCATAATATCTCTTACTTCTTTAAAATCTTGCTAAGCAGGCTTAAATTTTCAAGCCCAACCTCTCTTGATGCAGCAATATTCAAATTTTTTACATCCTCGAGGAGTTCACTTCTTACTATTGAAACATCTTTTGGAGCCTCAATTCCAAGCTTAATAACACCCTTGTCGATAGATACAATCTTTACGGTTATATTATCTCCTATAACAATAGACTCATCTAACTTTCTAGCTAGTACTAACATGTATATATCCTACCTAGTTCATATTTTACTTCGTTCAATTCTATATTTAAAATAGTAACGTTATCACCATTGTCTAGCCAATAATAACCATTTTCTTTAATCTCTAAATCTTCTAAAGCAAGAACTCTTCCATATTTTATATTTTCTTTGTCGCCTACGTAATAGTTTTGAGGAATATTAAGAGATTTTTTAATATCTAACACCTCCTCATTATTATATCTAAACTGCCCCTCACTTAACCTCTCTAGAGCACTAAGACTTCCATTTTTAACTCCAAGCCGGTTTGATATAATGCGACCTAGAGAGCGTATATAAGTCCCTTCAGAGACTGTAGCTTCAAAGGTTACAAAGGGATGTGAATAATTTATAAGTTTAGTTTCATAAATTGTAGAGTTTATTTTGTTGAGGAGCACTTCTTTACCTGCCCTTGCCAAATCATAGGCTCGTTGACCATTGATTTTTTTTGCACTAAAGATAGGAGGCTCATACTCAAGCGAACCCTCTAGTGATTTTACTATCTCTTGCACCTTGGCATGTGGAAGTTCTTTAAGTATTTGCACATAATCTATCATCTCTGTATCTAAACTGTCACTTTTGGCACCCAGCCAAAGAGTAGCTCTATATGTTTTAGGTGCTTTATTTAAAAAACGAAAAAGTTTTGTATGAGTTCCAAAACCTATCAGAAGTACACCTTTTGCAAAAGGGTCAAGAGTTCCAGAAAATCCGGCTTTTTTATTATTATATTTCTTTTTTAATTTCCACAAAAAAAGATTAGAGCCTATTCCCGCCGGTTTGTATGCTACAAAGAGTTTATTCATAGTCTCTCTACGAACGAAGCTAATATGTCTCTTTTAGTTCCTGCAAAGTTAATATTTAGTTTAAACTCTCTGCCGGACTTACTCACGCCGTTAACTCTTCCAGTGCCAAATATTTTATGGCGGACTAAGTCGCCTTTTTTAAAGGCAGTATTTTTCTCAACTATAAGTGAGCCTTCACAAAGACCGGCTTCATTAAAAAACCTGCTTTTTTGCAAGTCACTTCTTCGACCTTTATAAAATCTACTCCCGGCATGTGAAAGGGTTAAAGTCTCTTTTGCTCTAGTAAAAGAGACGTAACCAAGTCGTCGCTCTTCTTCTAGGTCACTTCCATCACCCACGAGTGGCAAGAAGCCCTCTTCAATACCGATGATGAAAACATGATCAAACTCTAAACCTTTTGAAGCGTGAATACTCATCATATAAATACTCTCACCTTCTACTTGATCTTGTTCACTTTGCAGAGTGAGTTCATTTAAAAACTCATCTAAACTCGCCTGGGGAGAATTTTTAACAAAGTCACGGAAGAGGCCGTAAAATTCGTCCATATTTAAAATTCTATCCGACTCATCTTGCATACCCTTGTAAATTTCTTTTAAATGAAAGGTCTCTTCTAGCACGTCTATAAAGTCATAAGTAGCACTTCTTGCAACCTCTGATACCTCTTCAACTGATGCTATAAACTCTTTTAAAGTTTTAGCATTCTTCTTTTTAACTAGCTCTTCCAACTCGGCAATAGGAACATTTTTAATATACTCAAAAATTGATGTCTCATTTACATGTGCCGCTAACTCTATTTTGTCTAAACTAGCTTTTCCTAAACCTCTTTTTGGTTTATTCGCTATTCGTTTAAAGGAAAAATCATCATGAAAATTTGTTATAACTCTTATGTAGCTGATAAGGTCTTTAATCTCTGCTCTATCATAAAAACGAAGTCCTCCGACAAGTTTGTACGCTATGCCAGACCTGTTTAAACCCTCTTCTATAGAGCGGCTTAGAACATTTACGCGGTATAAAACTGCAATATCTTTCCCGCTCACACCGGAGTCTAAAAGCTTAGATATTTTTTGCGCAATTTTTCTTGCTTCTTCGTTTTCATCATTGGAGTTTAGAATAGTTACATCTTCACCGGTTCCGCGGGTTGCAATAAGCTTTTTACCAAGACGAGAGCGATTATGTTCAATCAAAGCATTGGCAACTTTAAGAATCGGCTCTTTTGAGCGGTAATTCTCTTCGAGTTTAAAGATAGAAGCACCTTCAAAATCTTTGTCGAACTCAATAATATTTCTAACATGAGCGCCACGCCATCCGTAAATGCTCTGATCATCATCACCGACCACACACAAGTTTGTATGAGAGGTGCAAAGTTTCTGTAAAAGTTTGAGCTGCAGTTCATTTGTATCTTGGTACTCATCTATCATAATGTATTGATATTTTTGAGAAGTTTTTAACGCCAACTCAGGATTTTGCTCTAAGAGTTTATAGGTAACAGAGATTAAATCATCAAAATCTACAAGATTGTTTTCTAATAGATATGCCTCATACTCCTCATATACTTTAGCAATTTGCTGATAGTTAAAAAGTTCTGCCTGCTTATACGCTTCATCAGGAGTCATAAGAGAGTTTTTGTATCTTGAAATTTCGCTGGCTATCAGAGGTGTCGGCAACTCGGAATTTATTTTTTTAATAATTCTTTTCTTATCATCTGTATCTATTACTACAAAATTATTTTGCCTGTTTAAAAGATGAATATTAAATTTTAAAAATAATAAGCCAAATTTATGAAAAGTACACAGTAAAGGCGGATAAGCATTCTGGCTAATCATATTAAGAGCACGATCACGCATCTCTTTTGCGGCTTTATTGGTAAAGGTTAAAGTCAGTGTGTTTGAGGCCGGTATGCCCAAGACTTCTATCAAATACGCCAAACGAGAGACAATTGTAGTCGTCTTGCCACTACCTGCCCCCGCTAAAATCAAGACCGGACCTTCTGTAGTTTTTACAGCCTCAGTTTGCGCTTTATTTAACTTTTCAAATATTTTTTCCATTACAACCACTGTTCACATTTTAAGATGTTTGATATTTGTTTTATTATAACTAAAAAGTTATAAATTATTACAAAACTATTGCAATAATTATAATTTTGAGTTATACTTTTGGTATTATCAATACTTATAGGAATTATTATGCTCAAAGATTTTGCCAAACTACAAACCTTTTTAATGGTTATAAAAGAGAAGAGCTTTTCCAAGGCCTCAGCCAAATTAGGTATTTCTCAACCCGCCGTTACTCAGCAAATAAAGTTCATAGAAGACTATTTAGATACAAAAATAGTTGATAGAAAAAAAAATGGTATTTTACTCACTAAAGAGGGCGAAGATTTATACAGAATCGCCGTAAAACTTGAAAAAGCAATTTCAAGCAGTGAAAAAGATCTTCTAAAAATTATCAAAAAAGAGTTTACTTTTGTTATGGGTTCGTCTTATGCGATTGGCAACTATATACTCCCGAACTATCTTAGTCAAATTAAGCACAGCATCGGCAATGAAGTTTATATGCAAGTTGCTTCATCTGCTGAAGTAATTGACCAACTTCAAGACAAAAAGATAGACGTGGCGTTAATTGAATCACCTGTTTTTAGAGATGGCATTATTTATAGAGAGTGGGTTAGTGATGAATTGGTCGTTTTTTCTAACCAACAAATTCCAAAACAGCTAAAAGCTGAAGATTTGCTAGAGTTTGACTGGATTTGCCGTGAGGAAAATTCACATACAAGAAAACTGACCTCTGAAGTTTTTGATGAGATGGGTGTTCAGTGTGGAGGTTTTAATGTTATAGGGGTTCTTGCAAGTCCGACTTCTATAAAAGAGTCTATTATGCACGCTGATAGAAATGCGCAGAGACCTATGGTGTCAGTTATGTCTCGTTATGTCATACAAAGCGAAATAGGTAGTGGAAGACTTTTTGAAGCTAGACTGAAAAACTATAAAATTGAAAGAAAATTTTATATAGCATATTTGAGAGAGAGAAAACATGATGCTTTTGTTGACAATGTAGTAAACTTTCTACTATCACTCAACAAAATATAAGTTAACTACTTTTTTTACTGGCTACTTTTTTACAAACTTGGAATTTTCAGGGTTTGATAAAAAAGATGCCATAGAGTTATCAACTCCGTTATTATCTACTTTTTTTACACTTTTCTTCACTTTTTTAATACTAGCCAAGTTAATAAAGACCGGTGTTTCATCAACAATTATCTGCATAATACTCAGCAGTGGGACACTGACTAAACTGCCAAAATTTTCACTTCCAAAACCGGCTTCAAAAATCAATGTATTGTCGAGTATCTCTGCGGTTTCAAATGTGTATCCTGCTAAAAAGAAAAGCGTTAAAGAACGAAATTCTGAATTAATTTTTTCGGGGAGCAGCGGCTCAAATGAAACATCTTCTATTCTACATAAAATTCCAAAATTTTGTTCTTTATTAAAAAAGTGGACTATCAACTCTTGCATATGATTTTGCATTAAAACGGCAAAATTATTATCTTCTATTACATTTTCTAACAAATTGTTTTCCTTTATTTTAATGTAATTATAGCAAAAACTCACATTTATCTAACACATCAAAGTCTATCATCGCATTGAGAAGCGCAACTTGTGAAAAAGTTCTAAGCTCACTCACTTTAATGTCTGCCTCTATTATCTTTGCTTCTTCTATAAGTCTTGCTCTTGTAGTCCCTTTTAAAAGTGGAGTTTTAGGAGTAATCCACATGCCGGAGCGGTACAAAGCGATATTGGCAATGCTCGTATCACATACTAATAAATTTTTGATTATAAGTATATCATCAGCATCGTCTCTTTGAGAAAAAAGTGTGTCTATTTCATCTCTATAAGTAGATTTTTCAGAGTATTCAATATCATTATTAAAAATCAGTTTTAAAGTACTAATATCTCTTTTTTTATATTCATGATATGTCACTGTAATCTCAGACGGTGTATATACCAAACGACATCTATATAAGCCCTCTGCGGGAGCATTAAGGTAATCTTCAAGGTTTTGTACATTCTCAGCACCAAGAGACTCTAAAACAGCTGCGTATCTCTTTTGATGGTATGGCATGTGGAAATGTTTACCATCAACACACTTGATGGTTTCAATATAACTATGCGTCGTCACTAAACAATGCCGTACTGAGGTAACGCTCACCCGTATCACACAGAATAGTCAGTAGAGTTTTACCCTGAAATTCTTTACGTGATGCTACTTGCATAGTTGCCCAAACATTTGCTCCGGCTGAGATTCCCACTAGTAAACCCTCTTCTTTTGCTAACATTTTGGCTGTTTTAATAGCGTCTTCATTGCTTACTTTTATAACCTCGCCGTAAATTTCAGTATCCAAAATACCCGGTATAAATCCTGCACCAATACCTTGAATTTTATGAGGTCCGGGGGCTCCTCCGGAGAGAACAGCAGAATCTTGCGGTTCTACTGCAATAATAGCTATATGAGAAATCTCTTCTTTTAATACTCTACCCGTGCCTGTTAAAGTTCCACCGGTTCCAACTGCCGCTACAAAAGCGTCAAGCTTTTTATCTGTATCTCTGAGTATCTCTTTTGCTGTTGTGAGCATGTGGATTTCGGGGTTTGCTTTGTTCTCAAACTGTTGCAAAATCAGACTGTTTGGAGTCTTCTTTTGCAACTCTACTGCTTCACTTATAGCACCGTTCATACCTTTGGCTGCCGGAGTTAAAACAAGCTGGGCACCTAAAGCTTTAAGAAGATTACGTCTTTCAATACTCATAGATTCCGGCATTGTCAAAATTAGTTTTAACTTTTGCCCTGCACAAATAGCAGCAAGCGCAATACCGGTATTGCCGCTGGTGGGTTCAATAATAGTTGTTTCACTTGTTATTTCACCCGCTTCCATGGCTCTTCTAATCATATTAAAACCAATTCTGTCTTTGACTGAGCTTGTCGGATTCATAAACTCACATTTTCCAAGTATGGTAGCACCTGTCAATTTTGACGGAGTATTTAATCTTACAAGCGGCGTATTTCCAATGAGTTCTGTTATGTTCTGAGCAATTTTCATAAATTTTCCTTATATATCAAATTATCCTTCTATCAGAGGGATTATTCTACATTGAAGAGTTAGACATTTAACTTAATTTTATTTTTCAATTTAAAAGTATACTGAAATAATAAAGTTCTATGAGTTTAACGCCTAGCTACTTACTTTTCTTCGTTAATTCAAATAGATCTTTTCTTCTGTCTTTAAGATTATTCACACTTCCAAATTCATGTAACTCTCTTAAGAGATCCAAGTCAACATCTGCTATTAAAACCATCTCTGTATTTGGAGTTGCTTCTGCTTTTATTCCGTTTGTAGGAAATGCAAAATCACAGGGGGTAAATACCATGGACTGAGCAAACTGCATATCCATATTGTGTACATTAGGCAGATTTCCAACGCTTCCTGCAATAGCAACATAACATTCATTTTCAATCGCTCTTGCCTGAGAACAATGTCGTACTCTTGAATATCCATTCTGGGTATCAGTCAAAAATGGAACAAATAAAATATCCATTCCCTCATCACAAAGCAATCTGCTAAGTTCTGGAAATTCAGAGTCATAACAAATAAGCACCCCGATTTTTCCACAATCCGTATCAAATGTTTTTATTTCATGTCCGCCCTGCATACCCCATATTTTAGCCTCATCCGGTGTTATATGCAGTTTCTCATAACGGTCAATTGTTCCGTCTCTTCTACATAAATATCCAACATTATACAAGTCTCCATTTTTTATTTCCGGCATACTTCCTGAGATAATATTTATGTTATAAGATATAGAAAACTCTGAAAACTTCTGAATAATATCATGTGTATGTTTTGCAAGTTCTCGAATTGCATCGGACTCTGAGAGGTGATTGTTTTCTGCCATCAAAGGTGCATTAAAAAACTCCGGAAACAGAGCAAAATCTGAGCGGTACCCTGACACGGTATCAATAAAATATTCAGCTTGTTGTAACAGCTCTGCTAAGTTTTTATAAGGTCGCATCTGCCATTGGATTAAACCAAGACGAACTATTTTTTTATTTGTGCTAATTTTTTTACTCGGTTTTTCATAATAGATATTATCCCACTCCAGCAAAACTGCAAATTCTCCCGATTCTTGGTCTCCCTCAAGATAGCCTTTTAAGATTTTAGACGGATGAAAATCATTTGACGTCTGAAAGTTAAGCACAGGGTCATGAATCTCTTTTCTCTTAACCTTTTCAATATACTCTTTTGGCGAAAATTCATTTTCATATTTATGATAATTTGGAATTCTTCCACCAAAAGCTATCCCTTTGAGATTGAGGTTTTCACACAGCTCCTTTCTGTAATCATACAAGCGCCTGCCTAGTCTAAGCCCTCTAAACTTTGGCTTTACAAATACATCAATCCCGTAGAGTATGTCTCCATTATTTGTGTGCGTATCAAAAGTATAGTTGTCTGTTATTTCTTTATATGTATGGTGATTTGAAAATTCATCATAGTTTACAATGATAGCAAAAGCACATCCGGCAATTTCACCATCAACTTTTATAACAACCTGCCCGTCTTGAAACTTTTCAATTAGTGACTTTATTTGATCTTTTGTCCAATAAGCTTCAGGCAATGTTTCATAAGATTCGATCATAGCCTCTGTTATTTCGTCATAGTCATCGATAGTAAGAAATTTTAGTTCAATATT
>Ga0210044_10006120_pt1 | contig 15992 bp, 22 predicted proteins | sample CryGey13umfilter_2_FD_183959 | JGI IMG/M metagenome (GOLD analysis project Ga0210044, IMG submission 183959) | Groundwater microbial communities from aquifer in Utah, USA - Crystal Geyser 4/9/14 3 um filter (SPAdes) (version 2) | ecosystem: Environmental > Aquatic > Deep subsurface >...
AAAGAGCGCATCTTTGCCGCCGCCGACGCCCTGCACGCGGCCAGCGAAACCGGCGAGTTTCCCAGCGTTGAGGCTGTGCGGCAGGAGAGCCACGCCGGCATGAACAACGTCGTTGAAGCAATGAAGGAATGGCGGCAAAAACAGCGCAAGCAGGTTCAGGCCGTGCGCGAGCCGTTGCCCGTTGAATTGGATGGCGTGGTGCAGAGCATGGGCCAAAGCCTTTGGGAGACGGCGCAGCAACTGGCGAACGAATCGCTAGACGCGGCCAAGGTTGCCTTTGAAACTGAAAAAAGCGACCTGATCCAACTATCGGCCGAGCAATCGGAATCCTACGAGAAGCAAGCCGCCGAGCTGGAAGCCGCACAGGTGCGCATTGCAGAGCTTGAACGCCAAGCCACGGCCGCCGCAGCCGCCGCGCAAGCAACCGCGCAGGAGCTGGAAGCGACCCGCAGCGCCCGGCTTGCAGCCGAGCAAGCCGCAGCCCTTGCCAACCAGAAGGCCGAGGAAATCGAACGCCGGGCGGCCGAACTACGCGCCGAATTGACCCACGCACACACCGAAGCCGAAGCCGCCGCCACGGCCGCCAAGGCGACGGCCGACAGCTTGCGAGCTGATGCCGACCGCCTGCGCACAGAACGCGACAAGGCGCAGCAGCGCCACGAGCTGGCCGAGGCCGAAGGCGTCAAGCTGGCCGCCAGTCTGGCCGCCGCCCAAGGCGAGACGATGAAGGCGCAAGCGGCCCTTGCGGGCCTCACCGCCAAAACGGAAGCCGCCGAGCAGGCGCACCAGGAGCAGCGCAAGCAAGCCGCCGCAGAGGCGCACCAAGCAGCCGAACGCATGACCAAGGCGCAGGCCGAACGCGACGACGCCACCAAAGCCGCCACAGAGGCTAGAGAACGGGCCGCAGGGCTGGCCGGGCAGTTGCAGGCTATGCAGGAGCAGAACGCCGCTTTGCTGGCCGCGATCAAGCCGCAGGGCGAACCGAAGCCCAAGAAAACCCCGCCTGCCAAAGCCTGATATTGGCGACGGCTTCACGACCTGGCCAACGCGCAGCCGTCACCAACGGCCGCCGCGTTTTGGCTGTTTCATTCCCGCGTTCATTGTCAGTTGTGGCCCGTGTCATGGCTGGAAGCAGTGTCAAGGGCACGCCCGGAAGCCGCACGCGGAACGCAGCGCAGCGAGTACCGAACGGGTGAGGACGTGGGCGAAGCCGAACCCTTGATGCTGGTGGAAGCCAGAGAGCCTATCGGCAAGGGGGTAGGACAAGGGCACCGCCCGCAGCGCCTGCCCCTGCAGCCAGTCGGGCAAGAACCGACGCGGGATGCAACCCGAAGGGGGTTGCCCAAGCGAAGCGCGGAGGGTTTCTGCTGGTGACAGATTGGCGCGATCGAGGCAGATCCATTGTCACCAAAAGGAAACCCCGCAGAAGCGGGGTTGATGGTCAGCGTTCCAGCTCTGGCGACGGTAGAGGGTAAGCCCGTCCTATGTTTTGCATGTTGTAGCCGTATTCGATGCGGCCTAGCGTTGTTGGCCGTGCGCCATCACGCTTTGCTGCATGGGCCACCTTCGCCACATCGAGAGCATGGGAAGCCGCCAAGCCTGGAACGTGCGATTTAGCGGTGCGCGGGTTGTCGGCTTGTTCCCATTCTTGCAACCAGTGCGCAATGCGCCGGCTGTCAGGTGTGTAGCCGGTCGCATGGGTCATGAGCCGCATTAGGGCTTCGTGTTCCAGTTGGCTGAACATGGCTTATTTTCCCTTCACATCGCCGCCCGGCTGTTTGGCCCATGCCGACGCCAACCGTTCTTTGATGCCTTCACGATATGCGGGATTGCGTGCCCACACGCTGCGCCCCATGGCGAGGTGTTCCGCCCGACGCGCCGTTGTCTGTTGTCCGGTGCGAGGGTCAAGGCGGGTTGATGTGGGATTGACCACGTTATGAGCAGCACCCACGGCGCGGGCTGGAGACATTGCGCCCGAAGCAATTTGACGCAGTGACAATGCCGACGTGGAAACACCGCCAGCCAAGCCAGACGCCATGCCGCCCGCCTGCATGGCAATCCAACCCAAAATTAGAGTCAGGCCAAAAACTTGAAGGCCAACGAGATAAGGGTTTTGCACCCCGTTTCCGCTGAAATCAACCCCGACAATAAAGCTATCGAAAGCGACGATGCCAAAAGACATGATTAGCGCAAGAATGACAATCGTGAATATGTAATTCAGCACTTGTCCTATCCAGCTATCGAAGAACTTTGCAGTCATCGGGAACATAGCGCACGCGATAAACAGTGGCCCAAGTGCAAACATCACAGCAAGCGAGAACTTGGCAACAATGATGTTCACGCCGCCAATAATGGCAAATATCAGCGTTCCTACGGAAACAAAGATACCCGTAATGAACCACCCTGCCGCCGCGCCAAAGTTCCATCCGGCATCGCTTGACTGCTGCATGGCGATGGTAGCCAGCTCACCGCCTTTCATTACTACCCCATCTAATGTTTCATAAATGGAAGATGAAGCCGCTCCGGTCGCGCTGATTTTCAGAACATCGGTAAGGCCGGTTTCAATTCCGTTTAACGTGGCTACGACTTGTTGATGGTATCCATCGGCCGTAAGTGCGAAATACGAAATAAAGCCAATCTTGAGCCACTGTTTCATGACCGTCCAGAACGGAGACTCCATTGAACCAGTCATCATTGAATAGGCGGAGCCGGTTATATAAAGCGTGACACCGGCCAAGATAGCTAGTTGTAGCTTTGCCATCAGATCATTGGCCGCTGGCACCATGAAAGCATTGGTGGCATTGGTGATCGTTTCGCCAATGAAGGTGAATAAGGTAAATTCCATAGCGGCCCCCTATCGTGTGAATGTGGGGGCTTTGGCTTTGACGCCCTTATCCCCGCTGAATTGGCTTTTAAACTGCGCAGATGTGGCATTAACGCAGTTTGGAGAGGCCGACAGTTCCCCCGGATTGGCTTTGCACTTTTCGAGCATTGCCAAGCGTTCAGGCGTGTTTGCCATGTACCAATCGACGGTTTGCACCGGGTCATTGTCCTTGCAGCCTGCGAGAGCGAGAGCCGCGAGGAACAGGAGAGCAGAGAGCTTTTTCATTTGTTCACCCCACGGAATGTTTCAGCGTCGATTACCCGGCCAGTGCTGGCCGTTTCTCGCGCCTGGACGTATTGCAGCGCATAGGCCAATTCGGCCGCGTCGATGATGCGCAGCATGGCGACGACACGTAAGGCACCTTCACGCGAACCGGCCCAAGAGAGCGCTAGGCGTTCCCCGGTGTTCTTGAGAAGGAGCAGGCACCCGCCGAGACATGCCGCAGACATGAACGCCGCAAGGTAGGCATTCATCGGGGCGGTTTGGTGCGGCAGGGTGATGCCTGACCAAGTTACCGCCGCGATCAATAGCGGCATGATGGCAAGCAAGGCGGCCAGCAAATGGCCTTGGAACATCGAAGGTGCCCGGCGCGATACTTCGCGCATGAAGCCGAGCCGGTCAATGCAGACCCACAAGCGCCATATTGCAATCAATATGAACGCGCAAAGCGCGACTATGGGAAGGTGGATATAAGAAATCATGTGTTCGCCACTCCTAAAAGTTGATGGCGAACGCTGGGCCGTCCCTCCGGCCTGTGTTTGGGTTTTTTAAAGCCCGTATCCGGTACGCCGAGGCGTTCTTAGGATGTGGTCTATACGGCGCGTCTTTCCGCTGCTTGTCGGGTGGCTCTTACGAGCTGCTTTCCCACCTGTCAGGCCCCTTCTTCTCAGAGCCAACGCCCGGCACGCCTTAGCGTTCTTGGGGCATATAAAAATCAGCGTTCATTGCTTTGTTTGCATACCAAAACCGGATGTTTTGGCATACCTCATTTTCCCATTTTGGCGCTCTTTCGTCGATGGTGACTGACACGCCGGGGCAGGAAGCCAAATCGTCACCACTTGCTATCAAGTACCATTATACACCTGTTTTAATATTAAAACAGTATTGTTAGACTATCGAATGATAAACATGGCAAAAGCCACGACGACACCAGATGCAATGCCCGAAACAATCGAGGCGATCAGCACCGGCCGCATGATCGACTGATGGGCATCCTTCAAGGCACCAGCAGCCCGGCCTATCGTGCCGCCTATCTCTTCCTGTAGTGCGCCCTTTGTCGCTTTGCGCCACTCTGCATGTTCACGCTCTAGGTCTGTTTTCAGTCCGGCCGCTTCGGTTTTCAGTTGCAGCAGTGTCGTGTTGCATTGGGCCTCGACCTGCTTAATCACTTCGCCGCGAATCGCGCCGCCGACCTTCACCAGTTGGCCGACCAGTGCTTCAAGCTCGGTTTTCTGGTCTTCAAGGATGAACTGATTCAGCATGACCACGGCAAATATCGGATCGTCTTCATCGAGGCGCACCCCTGTCTTCTCGACCAGGGCAGCAATGTATTTTCGTCTGTCCATAATCAGAACTCGAATTTTTCAAGCTGGCCGAAAATATCTTTAGCCACGTTGCGGATACGTTGTTTTTCCATCAATGCAAAGTCGCTGGACTTCATGACTTCATCGACGGTCAGGCGCTTGGTGTTCATCTTCTTGATGTCATCACCATAGGTCTGATGGTTTCGCGCCTGGAGCAGAACAACGCCATGCAAGCGCGATTGATTTGCCTTGAATACCTTGGTTTCGGTGAACTCTTTCCCTTCTTCTGTTTTCATCGGGCCGAAGTGCTCATTCATCCAAAGAACAATTGGCGCGTCTGTGATGCCCTGGGCGACAGAGTTAAAACCGTTGGCGGTATCTTTCAGCGTGTCGCCGCCGCCGACTACCGTATGGATATAGACCTTCTTCCCGCTTTCTTGCAGAAAGCTAATCACGCTGTTTTCCACCATATAGGCAAGTAACGGTGAAAACGTGTTTGCGCCGTTATCAATAACGAACGTGCCATCTTCGGTAAGAAGCGTTTCCATCAAGGCATCAAACTTTTTGGCGTCGATGGTGCGCGATTCAGTCATGACAGGGACAGAAGTTGCTTTGAGCGCCAAATATTGGGCGAACGTATCATTTTCTTGGTCGGTATCGAAGGCTTTAAGGTCTGCGCCCTTGCTATCGAAATACTGAGCGAGCATTGCAGCGACGAAAGATTTACCGATGCCGCCCTTCCCTTGCAGGATGAAATGAATACTGTTTTGCATGTGAGTTCCTTATTTAAGTTGATCGTCGTCCGGTCTGTTGTTGTGGACAAATTTCTTGGGTATGGGAATTTCAAAGCTGCCGGCCTTGCCCTTTTGTGTGGTCTGTTTCTGGCTGTCCGGCTTGGTTTCTTGGTCATGACCAAATCCGGGCGGCGCGGTGTTTTCCTCCTTTCCTTCTCTCGTTTTGATGAACTTACGAACCGCCTCAGACGAAACATGCATTCCGTTTGAAGCGAGCCAATCGGACACCTGCAAATTTGTGTAGCCCTTCTGTTTCAGCTCAAAAATTTGCACTTTGAACGGTTCCAGTTTCGAGCGCTTCGCCCGAGGCTGTACCTGCTTTTCAAACTCTTCAATGTTCATGGCTGGCCCTTGTGTTTTGAGGATGTGTGCATGATAGCCCGCAAAACAACTAAAAACAACCATATGCAACGAATCATAGACCATAAAGCAACCATAAACAACTATAAGAAAGTAAAAACAAACAAAAAAGCAACCAACAACAACGAAAAGCAACCGTATGAGGTGCAAAAAGTCTATGCATAGGGAGGACTATTGCAGGATAGGCTAACCGCCGGTAAACTACCCCGGTAGTTTGTAAGCGCCCCAGCCGGGGCGTGTTGATTGGAGTGGCTGGCCGCGTATGAACAAACCCAAAACCCCGAAGTCGTCCCAGTACCTGGACGTGTACCTAGGCGCACTAAAAGAGCCGTGGGGGGCGTACTGCGCGGCACTTGGAAAGAAGCCGGGTGCAGCCATCAAAGAGGCCATCGAGCAGCAGTTGGCGAAGGCCGAAAAGGCACCCGAGGCGAAGACTTACCAGCAGACGGGGGAAGCGCCAGATGGTGAAGCCAAGGTGCGTTTTGAAATCCTACTGACGCCATCGGAGAAGGCCGCCATTCAAGAACGGGCGGAACTTGAACGGTGTTCGCAGCGCCGTTGGGTTGTTGATGCGATCCGAGCGGGCCTTACCCGAGAACCGCAGTTCGGCATGAAGGAAATCGAGGCGTTAGGCGAATCGAATTACCAACTGCTTTCTATCGGCCGAAATCTTAATCAAGTTGCTAGGGCCATGAACGAAGGCCGCCGCGATTCCGTCACGATTGAATCAATCGAGCGACTGCGCCAGATCATCGACGCGCACACGGATAAAGTTAGCGGGGCCATTCGTGCCAGCCTTGAAAGGTGGAACATCGAATGACCAAGAAAGTTATAGACGGCATCATTAAGGATTGGGGCGAGCGGTTATATGCTGCGCCGGTTAAAGGCCGTAAAGGCAAGAATGTACGCAGTGGCGGAAGCACTACGGCACCAACCAAGGCAAGCGGGCCAGCCACGCGGGAGAAAGTCGCAAGGACTGCCAATAAAGCGCCGGAAGTCATGGTGAAGATTTCAGGCGGTGGCAAGAATATGAAGCACATCAAGGCGCATATGGATTACATATCGCGCAATGGTGAAGTGGAAATAGAGGACGAGAACGGCGACCTTCATAAAGGTATAGAGGCCGTGCGTGACGTGCGGGACGCTTGGGCAAAGGGGAAAATCGGAATTCCCTATGAAGGTGAAAAGCGTAAAGAAGCCTTCAATATCGTTTTATCTATGCCGCCAGGTACAGATAGGCAATCCGTGAAAGATGCGGCGCGGGCCTTTGCTAAAGAACAGTTCGGCAATCATCAATATATTTTCGCCGCCCATGACGACGAAAAACACCCGCATGTTCACCTTGCGGTCAAAGCCGTTGGGCATGACGGCATTCGATTAAATCCCCGCAAGGGTGATTTGCAATTCTGGCGCGAGCAGTTCGCCGAGAAATTGCGCGATCAAGGGATAGAGGCCAATGCAACGCCGCGCCGGGCGCGTGGCATCGTTCAGAAGGCCGAAAAACAGGCTGTGAAGCACATCGACCGCGACCATGCGGCCGGCAAGCGCAAGGCACCGGCCAAAGTTACGGCCAGTCAGCGGCAGCAAGCCCAGCAGGAAGCCCAAGGCGGGCCGATCCGGGCGAATCCTGCGCAGAGCAACATCGAAGCCGCCCGCAAGGACGTTCAGCGAGCCTACGGGCAGATTGCGCGTGAGCTGGCCAAGGGCGACACCGACGACAAGCGTTTGGCCGTGGACATTGTGAAGCTGGTGCAGCAAATGCCTTTGCCGCTATCCAAGCATGAACAGCGCGTGCAGACGCTGCAAGAGGCTGGGCGCAGTCGTGGCGAGTCAGTAGGCCGAGAGCAGGGCCGGCGACCGGGCGCAGCGCCAGAGAAGGCCGCGCAGCTCGACCAGCAGCAGGCGCAGAAGCCAGACCAAGGGCGAGACATTTAAAAAGATTGACTGGCACTATCTAAACAGTACAATGCAATACTGTTTTAATATTAAAAAAGGTGCCAAATGATAGTTACCGTAGGCAACACGAAGGGCGGCGTGGGCAAAACGACCTTAGCCGTGAATCTCGCTATTGCGCGGGCGCTGGCTGGCCGCGACGTGTGGCTGATCGACGGCGACCGGCAAGGCACCGCACAGACTGCAATCAGCATCCGGGCCGATGCCGGGCACTTGCCGGGCATTGCTTGTGCGACCTACCCGGACGGCCCAACCCTTCGCGCCCAGGTGCAGCAGCAGGCGGCCAAGTTTGACGACATCATCATTGATGCAGGTGGCCGCGACTCAACCGCCCTTCGCGCCGCTTTGGTGCTGTCTGATGTGCTGATCGTGCCCTTTCAGCCTCGCAGCTATGACGTGTGGGCCTTGAACGACATAGCGGCCTTGGTCGATGAAGCCCGCAGCGTGCGGGACAACCTGCGGGCCGTGGCCGTCCTGAATTGCGCAGACCCCGGCGAGCATTCCACGGACAACACCGAAGCCGCCGCTGCCGTGGCCGATGTGCCGTAGTTTGAATATCTGGCAACCCCTATCCGCCGCCGCAAATCGTTCGCCAATGCGGCCGGTGCCGGTCTTTCCGTGCTGGAACTCAAACCGGCAGACAAGAAGGCCAGTAGCGAATTAAATGCATTGATTTTAGAATTGTTTTAATATTAAAATCATACGCTAACAAATTGGAGTGATACGTTATGGCAATTACCAGACCGAAGCCGAAAGCGCCTGAATCGACCCCGGCAGTCGATGCTTTCATTTCCGGGGCACCGGATGCTGTCCGCGCTCCCAAGCCCACAATGCTTGGCAACAAACGACAAATCAGCCTGACGATTAACCCGGCCTTGCTGGACAAGGTGGACGCTATGGCGGCCGAGATGGGGCAGACGCGGGCCGGAATTATCAACATGGCGATCTATCGGATGGTTGAACACGGCGTGACCATCGACGGGCTTCGCAAAGAATGAGTACAGGAGCGCCAGTATGAGCAGCAGAGATAGGGTTAACGCGCTTCTGAAAAAGCCTGTGCAGGACTGCACCGAGGCCGAACTTATGGCGTTGCAGAAGGGTTCAACAACCGAGATGAAGCGCCGCGTGTTTGAAAACTTGCAGCTTGTGGCGGCTCAGTACGTGGAGCTGTACGGCCACAAAGAAGGCATAGAGGAAATGGGTGAGGACTTGTGCAAACACATCGCACAGGGCAAGCATCCCGAAGGCTGGGCGGGACTAGTTCGCCACCTTGTCAGGATCAGCGGATGAGCAAGGGCACCGAAACGCCAGCGCCGATCACAGATGCCGAGCGCCGCAAACGTCAGGAGGCGGTCAACTTCGCCCGCGCCAATGTTGGCCTTGAAGGATTCAAGCCTTCCGAGGAAGCGGAGAAACGCGCAGCCCGGTTTGTCGCTGGTGAAATCGACCTTGCCGAGTTCGTGAACCCGGCACGCTGAAACTGTCTTGGCGACAGATTCACGACCTGGCCAGCTCCTGATTGTCGCCAGTAGGTCATGACATTATGGATTAGCAGGGCGGGCTGGAATCGCTGTTAGCGATAGAACCCGCCGCCGAAAGTCGTCATATTCTTCGCCGGCCCTGAGAGAGAGCGCGGCCAGCGAATAGAAACGGTCGGTCGATGGCGATTCGCTACGGGCCTTCACCATATCCAGCCGCCCGACATTGACCACAGTCCAGCACTCGGTAAAGCCGCGCTGCCGCGCCTTCTGGTGGCTTTTCTCGGCCTCGCCGATGCGGTTGTGGATGTTGGAAACATCCGTGCCGCTCTTGATCTCGATGGCAACCACGTTGCGGTAATGCTGGTGCTCCATTTCCTCCCGAATGATGATGTCCGGGTCGGGTGCAAACTCGATCAGAACAGGGCGGCCCGTGGCGCTGTTCACTTCGATGGCGCTTTCCCGTACTTCGGCGGCGGCATGGGCGACGATCTCCCGGATGATCTCGAACACCTGCACGATGCCATCGGCGCCGCGCTGGTTGTTGGCTCCGCCGCGTAGCTGAGGACCAACGGTTAGCAGGGTCAGGTCATCCAACAATTCCCGGCTGACGCGCAGCGGGCCGACTCCGGCCAGCAATGCCGATGCCGTGGCGCAGAAAGCCACGCACAAATCGGGCAGGTCAGCCGCTGCCGCCTTGCCGGTTTTGCCTTTTTCCTCCATCGACTTGAAGTAGCCAACGCCGAAACCCTTGTCACGCCCGTAAAACTCTTTCTGGCTGTAGCCCATCAGCAGCCGGTAATAGCCTAGCAGGTGGGGATTCGCCTCCAGTACGGCCGGCACGGCAAACAGCAGTTCGGCCCGTAGGCCGTACTGCGCGAGGGTCGCCAAGTCTGCCGGGGGGACGTATTCGGCAAGCTGCTTGTCCAGCTCGGCAATGTCCATGTCGCGCACGGTTTCTAGCAAGGCGCTTTGCAAGTAAACAGCGCGGAATCGCTTGAGAGCAAAGGCGAAGTCGATTTGCAACTTCGGCGGTGGGAAATTGATCTTGTTGGGGGTCGTCATGCGGCGGCGATCCTTATCACGTTGCTGTTCTGCCCTTGCAGGCGATCAGCCGCCAAGGTCACATATTCGGGGTTGAGTTCAATTCCCACGTACTGCCGGTTTTCGTCCTGGCATACGAGGCCTACGGTCCCTGAACCAAAGAACGGATCGAGCACGTAATCCCCGGGTTCGGTCGATGCGTGGATGCAAGGCCGGATCAATTCGGGCGGGAAGGTAGCGAAGTGGGCACCAGCAAAGGGCTTGGTGTTCACATTCCAGACTGAGCGGCGATTGCGTAGGCCGCCACCGTCAGCTGGCTCTCGAACGGCCTGCCAGTCGTAAAAATATTTTTCCGACTTGGTGAACATGAAAAGGAACTCATGCGAGCGGGCCGGGCGATCTTTTACGCTCTCCGGCATCGCGTTTGGCTTGTTCCAAATAATGTCACTGCGCAGATACCAACCGTCATCCTGCAAGGCGAAAGCCAACCGCCACGGAATGCCCATCAAGTCTTTTGGCTTCAAGCCCACGGGTGTGTCCGGGCGAACGTCCATCGCACGAGCTGGGTTCTTCTTGTCCGGTGCGCGATAGCCACGATTGCCGCTCGTATAGCCGTCACCGATATTCAGCCAAAGGGTGCCGTCATCGGTCAGCACGCGCTTAACCTCGGCGAAGATGGCTACCAGTCGATGCAGGAATTGGGGCATGGTGACTTCAAGGCCGATTTGCTCTTCGATGCCGTAGTCACGCAGCCCCCAATAGGGCGGCGAAGTGACTACGCAGCGCACAGACCCGGACGGCAGCCGGCGCAGAACGGTTAGGGCATCCCCTTCAAAAAGCGTCGAACCGCGCAAGGTGAGCGGCTCGGGGCGCTGGATTCGCTCCACGCCAGACGGCGGGGCTGTTTTTGCTTTTGGCATGTTGTTGTGTCCTCTCAATCGTGGCGCGGCTGCACCACGCCGCAATGCTTGTAAATCGTTGTCCGTGACACGCCGTAATCTCGGGCTAGTTCGGTCACACAGGTGTTCGGGTCGCGCAATAGTGCCTTGATGTGGCGTATCTGCTTGGCATCCAGCTTCGGCTTACGGCCACCGGAACGGCCACGGGCGCGGGCTGCTTCAAGCCCTGCCCGTGTTCGCTCCCGGATCAAGCCACGCTCGAACTCAGCCAGCGCGGCGAAAACGTGGAATTGCAGCTTCCCCGCTGCGTTTCCTGTCTCAATTTTCTCGGTCAGGCTTTCGAAATGCACGCTGCGCTGCTCAAGGTCGGCCACGATCTGCACCAGGTCGGGCAGGCTGCGCCCGAGACGATCCAGCCGCCATACCACCAGCGTGTCGCCGGGCCGGAGTGCCTTCCTACATTGCTCAAGCTCTGGCCGGGCCGCGCTTTTGCCGCTGGCGGCTTCCTCGTAGATGGTCGAACACCCAGCCTGCTGGAGTGCGTCCCGTTGCAGGTCTAGGTTTTGATCGTCGGTCGAGACGCGGGCATAGCCGATGCGTTGATTCATGAACAGTTCCGCCACATTGAAAGCTGAACGAATAAATGAACACTTTAACTTATTTGGATACCCCGGGACAGAAGAAAGCAGATGGTGTCCAGAAAACCACCGTTTTATGAACAGATTTTATATTGCACGACTTCTATCATTCATGCACAATAGAGGCTTGCAAGTAACCTTGATTGATAAAGGAGCGCACCATGCACAGCATGACACTAGAGCAGCTACGCGCCACGGCCAGCGCCGGCGGCGTGAAGGGTGTAACCCTGAAAGCGCAGGGCGGCGGCTTCTTCGTTGAAATCGCCACCCGCAGCGGCCAAGACGCCTTTTTGGTGAAGGCCCGCAGCACCGAGCCGCGCCGCTTTGGCAATCCCACTTCTGCGCTGATCGTGTTGCGCGACGTGGGTATTGCCGTTGCGCAGCTCGACGCCACCAACTGGAACCCCGACCAAAAGGACATGACCCGCAGCCGGCAAAACCGCGCCGAGGCCATGCGTGGAGCACATGAAGCCGCCGCCTATAACCAGTGGCTGGCCGGCGAGATTCAAGCATCCATTGACGACCCACGGCCGAGCATTCCGCACGATGAAGTCATGGCCGAAATGGACGCCGAAATTGCCGCCTTGCCGAAGAAAAAACGCGCATGACGGCCAAGCCTTACCGCATTGAATGGCGGCCAATGGCACGCGAGGACTTGCGCGCCATCGTGCGCTACATCGGCAAGGACAACCCGACGCGGGCCAAGAGCTTCGGCCAGGAGCTGCGCGACAAGACAAAGCCGCTTGCACAGCATCCAGAGCTGGGCCGCCAAGGGCGGCCGGGCTTGCCTGACTGGCTGCGCGAGCTGGTTGTGCATCCGAACTACATCGTTTTTTATCGTGTGCTGGCCGAGGCCCGCACCGTTCAGATTTTGAGAGTGAAGCACGCGGCGCAACAAACGCCGTGATTACCAACCCCGGCGCGCTAACGCCGGTTTTTTCAGGAGTGGCGAAGATGAATACAGATCAAAACTTGGGCGCAACGCCCGCAGAAGTGGAGGCCCTTGTGTCGGGTTTTTTTGAGCAGATGGAACCGAAAGTGAAAAAGGGCAAGGCGTGGACGTTCCACCGCTTGAATGCCGCTTGCGACACCCCGGACGGGGAGCGCGTGCAGGCCGTGCTTTACCCGAACGACGGCCAAGGGTTCGCCCTGTACGCCCGTCAGGGCCAGACCTTGCACGCCGTGACCCATGACGGCCGCCCGGTGTGCTTTCGCACCATCGAGAAGGCGCTAACGACGCTGGCCGACGTGACGCACCTTAACCCTGAAATCGTGGTGGATTCGTCCAACTGGCGCGAGGAAATCGGGCCGCACTGAAAAAAGAAAAGCCCAACACCGCGCTAACAGTGTTGGGCTGATGCGGCCCGGAGTGGCGAAACTCATTTTGGGCCGCGTGACCATTACCAAAACAGGAAAACGATCATGACCAATACTACCAAAAATGGCGGGAGACAGACAGCCTTAAACCTTGATGGCGGGGCATTTGATGAAGCCGCATACCGCGCCGAGCTGATCGCAGCAGGGCTACCGGCCGAGGATGCCGCCGCCGTGGCGGCCAAGACGGCCAACGCCCGCCGCGATGCCTTGAACGCGAACGAGTACCGGCTAAAGCTGATCGACGCCGGCATGGGCGTAGATCAAGCCAAGCAGGCCGCCGCTACGGCCGCCCGCTTTCTTGCAACGCCGGAAGGCAGGGCGGCAGAGGCGCAGCGCCTGGACGGCTTTCAATCTTTGGGTAGCATCGTTGGTGCCAGTCTGCCGACCGGCGCAAAGAAGGCAGCGGCAGCGCCGAAGGCGCAGCCCAAAGAGCCGGCCATCATCCAGCGCACGGCCAAGCCCGGCGCGATCACCACCCCGCAGCAAAACAAGCTGCTGGACGTGGGCGCGGAGATCGCCGCCACGACGCAGGACGAGTACGGCGAGTTCATGTCTTTCACCCATGCCGTTCTGTGCCAAGTTGGTTTGCCTCGTTCCAAGACCGACGCCCGCGAGTTCATGCGCAAATCCGGCGATGCTTGGGTGAACGTGCAAGCCGGTTGGCTGGACGAAGGCAAAGGGCCAGTGCAGCAGCCTATCCCCTACGGGGCTATGCCGCGTTTGGCGCTGGCTTGGGTGTCGTCCTATGCCAAGCGCTACAACACCCGAGAAATTCCCATTGGCGACAGTGCAGCCGATTTTTTGCGTTTGATGGGCTACGACCGCCAAGGTGGCCGCTATTCGACCTTGCGCCCGCAAATGCACGCGCTGGTCGCCTGCCGCTTGCAGCTTGGTTTCAAGGGCCGCACGTTCAACGGCCAGCCCGTCGAGCAGTTCGACGCATGGGTGGCGGACGGCAAGGCCGGGCAGCGCTCGCTTTGGCCGGGCGTTATGAAACTTTCCGAAGGTTATTTCAATTCGCTGATGGAAAGTGCTGTACCGCTGGACAATCGCGCCCTGCACGCCCTGAAAGGCTCTGCGCTGGCCTTGGACGTGTACGCATGGCTTGCCCACCGCCTGCACCGTATCGAGGGCCGCCCGGTCATCCTGCATTGGAAGTCGATCCGCGAGCAGTTCGCCCAGGAGTACAAGGGCCAAGACCCGGACAAGGACTTTAAGAAGCAATTTTTGCCCATCTTGCGCAATGTGCAGGTGGTTTACCCGCAAGCTAAGGTCAAGCAGGTTACGGGTGGCCTGATGCTTATGGCCTCGCCGCCGCCGATCCCGAAGAAGTCTTAGGCTCACCCCGTCAGAGCCGGGGCCGGGCTTTCGTGCTGCGCATCGAGCCTTGTTCCAAGTCTCGACCCCTTCGGGCTTCAATCCCTTTCGTCATGCCGTCCCGGCAGCGCTGCGCGTCATGTTCATGGCGACACCGCGGCAACCTGGCCACCGTGCCGGCGTCGCCAGTGCGTTAGATCGCACCCCCCCCTATCTTTGGTGACAGATTCGCCCGACCTGGTGCGCGTCCAGTCACCAACGAAACGCACCCTGAAAAGCATCAAAAACAGGCCCAACCTGTGGAGAAACCCTGTGGATACGCTGATTTATCCACGTTAGATCGCACCCCCCCAGTGCGTTAGATCGCACCCCCCCTAGGGCGTTATCCGCGTTAGATCGCACCCCCCTTTTCGCGTTAGATCGCACCCCCCCTAAACCTGTAAGGTGTTCCTCTAGTTTTTTACCTATAAAAATTACCTGTAGTTGAAAGACCAAAAACCGTGGATAACTCGACCGCCTGCGAAAAACGAAGCGCCGCAAAGCGGTCTGCGACCGGGGCACCCCTTCGGGGTTCCCCCACCTTCGGCGGCCCCCCCTCCCCATGAATGGATGGCCTACGGCCATGACTGTTTTTGAAGCGCGGCACGCCGCGCAGGGCGGCACCGCCACCACAGCCAAAACCGGCAGCAGTGCGGCACCAAGGCGGCAGGACAACCAAAACCAACAACCAAGGCAAGAAGGCATCACCGGCTGGCCTGCGGCCAGATAGCAGAACGAAGCGCGGCACTTGCCGCGCATGGCAGCTCGAAGGCCCGAGGTAAGGCATGGTCTAAGCGTCCCGACCGGCAAGCCGGCCGACATGGCCGCAAGCGGCCACCCCTGCGGGGCGCTAAGACCGGGACAAATCACGCCCGGCCGACAAGTCGGCCGCCCGCTCAGCCCGGCGCGTGTGCGCGCCATGCCGGAAAGGTTTGTGGTGATCGAAAGACCGAAAAACCGGTTTATCAGGAGGAAGGCAGGCCAGCACCGCGCATTAAACGGGCTACGGCGGCACGCAGAGGCCGTAAGGCGCGCTTTTGATGGTCAAGGCACAGCGAAGGGCCGAGCAAGGCCGAAAAGCGGCTCTACGGGCGTTTGGTGAAGTCTGCAGGATTTGATGCGCTGAATCTGTCTTGCACAATCAAAAAAAGCTCAGGTTTTCAACGAAGCAGGCCAATTTGACGCGGCGCACCACTCCCCCCCGCCCCTCGCCAGCGAGGGGAGCGAGTCGCCCTCTGTCGTCAGGGATGCAGGCGGCGGGGCGCTTCGCTTCCTTGACTGCACCCCAGACTAGAGGCTTGGGCCGTTCCACCAGCATCAAGGGTGAAGGCTTCGCCCGCCATCCTCACCCGTTCGGTGCTCGCCCTGCGGGCTGCGCTCCGCATGCGGCCTCCGGTGTCGCCCTTGACACTGCTTCCACTCGAAAACCGGGGCGGCCAGCGTAGGCCGGGCCGAAATAGTCATTTTCTTTGTGGTGTAGTAGTAATAGTAGTAGTATAATTACTATTATTCCTACCAACTCCGAAGGAGTCAGCAAAATGGCCTTATCCCAAGACATCAAAGAGCGCATCTTTGCCGCCGCCGACGCCCTGCACGCGGCCAGCGAAACCGGCGAGTTTCCCAGCGTTGAGGCTGTGCGGCAGGAGAGCCACGCCGGCATGAACAACGTCGTTGAAGCAATGAAGG
>Ga0210044_10006124_pt1 | contig 15987 bp, 14 predicted proteins | sample CryGey13umfilter_2_FD_183959 | JGI IMG/M metagenome (GOLD analysis project Ga0210044, IMG submission 183959) | Groundwater microbial communities from aquifer in Utah, USA - Crystal Geyser 4/9/14 3 um filter (SPAdes) (version 2) | ecosystem: Environmental > Aquatic > Deep subsurface >...
CTCCAATTCTGTGACCACTTTCAATTTGAAAGCTTCACTGTACCTGATCACTGTTTCCTGCATAGCTTGTCCTCCTTGACCGCTTTCAGCGGTTCTATAGGTGTCAACCTATATCAGGACAAGACAACCTATATCAGGACAAGACACATCACCCATCACCCATCACTTCTCAACCTCAACCTGTTCTTCTACTTAGCCTTCTCTTCCTCCGGCTTGCTTGAGTAGTTTCCAGATCCAGATCCCCAGCACTGCAACAATCATCAACACAAGGAGGCGCAACGCGATACGGGAGAATTCCGGGGTCCATGGCTTTTTTGCCTGCTGGAAGGTGGTGTTCTTTACCGGGGACTCCGGTTCTATTGTGGCAGCGTCGTGTTGTTCCCAGTTGTCCGCCCGGATGAAGCGGGTCACGTCAAAATGAGATTTTGCTACCTTGGGATTGCCGTAACAGAGGGTGGCGTCGGGTATGGTTCCGATTTCCGGAACGAGGAAAAGGTTTCTTCTAATCCAGCTCAATTGCAGTGCGGTGATGGTAAGTGGTACGTTGTCGCCGTTAAAGATGGTGAGTTTGTAGTTGCCGGTGTCGGAGGGCCTGGCCGATAGTTGCAGTTGTTGTTCCGTCCGGGTACCCAGTGAAAATTTGTAGAAAGTTCCCCGTGTAAGTGAGACATCATGGCGGTCCAGTGTTACCCGTTCACCTGTCAGGGAGGCAGTGCGATAGAAGGCGGGGGTCGTGGTCGCAATAGATACGCTGGAAATGGGAATTCCGGTTGAGAAGGTCAGCACAGTGTTGCCTCTGGAATCGGTTTTGGAGGAGAAGTTCTTCAGTTCCAGGGTGTCTGTGGTATCGGTTGCTGTGTTTTCGGCCCTGGTGGAAGCTGTGACAGCATCAATCCGAAACGGGAGAGCTGATTTGCCCGTGCTGGAAAATTCCAGTCCCTTGTAATTCAGCTGGATGGCTTCGTTTTTCGGAGGAAGCTCGGCGTCTTTCAATTCAATCCGAAACCATTGGCATTTTACTGCTTCAAAGGAAACGGATACTTTGCGCAGGTCTACATTCCGACTGAAATCAAAGATGCTTTCACTGACAAGGGGTGTCCAGGAATTCCGGTCATTGCTGGCGCTGACGGAAATGGATTTTCTGAAGTCGCGGTTGGGGGTGGAGAAGTAGAGCATTCGAACCGGTTCGGCAGTTGACGGGACCTCCAATATCATGGTGGTGATACCGTTTGCTGAGGAAAAGTCCAGAATGCTCAGCTTGTACTGGCTCCGGGCAATAGCGGGCCGATGCTCTTTCAAGATTGTGAACGGGATCAGGCTCTCTTTCGGGGAAAAGATTCTGATGTCCCGCTGGTCGATGGCGGTGTGGTCGAGGATTTCTCCCGGCAGTGGGACCTTATAAATGTTCCCCGGCTTCAATGGCCCAGGAAGATTTCTGGAGTATTGAAAGTTTTCCGGTTTCAATGGTTCAGCAGCAGGCACCATGGAGCACAGAAGCAGAAGTGCCGGGAGGATAAAGTTAAGCCGTTTCATCTGGAGCTCCGGTTGAGCTGGTGTCTTCTTCCGGCAGCTTTTCCCTGAACCGGTGATAGAGCCAGGATGAACCGATGAGAAGCAGCCCAAGAACCATGAAGGACAGAATCCGGTAGGGTGTACTGAAATGGGAGATGTCCATGAAAAATACTTTGAAGAGTGTAACGAGGAAGATGCCGATGGCGGTTTTGCGCATGGTGCTGCTTTGCTCTCGAAATCCCTGAATCATGAGGATAGAGGCGAAAATGGCCCAGAGTACAGAAATGGATGCAAAGCGGGCTCCCGGGGCGTACTGGTAGAAGAATGAGGCTGTTTCAATGGTCAATATCAGGAAGAGAGTGCCACCAAAAACCCAGGAAAACAGCGCACCTACTTTATTCCATGTGGCGCCCGCTGTCGCCCGGAGTTTCCTGCCTGCCCAGTAAATGGAGCCAATAAGGACGGCACTGGTGAGAAGCCGTTCCAGCAGTCCTTGCGTGTATGGGTCCTTGAAATAAGACCACTTTCTTCCCAGGCGAAAGACAGCGGGGTAGTCGTAAAGAAAGAATTTGCCGGTGACAAGAAAAACCAGCACAATGCCGGTGATTGTCATCCATTTCCGCTCCACTTTCAGTCCCAGCCAGATCAGGAGGGCGGCTTCAAGTGCCCAGAAAATTGTAATCCAGTTTGAGGAGAAGAGGATGGGAACCGTGAGGACCAGGAAAAATACGGCGTTGGCGATCAGGTACCAGAAGGCGGGGCCATCCACGGATTCATGTTCTGAAAGCCAGCTGGAGAGTGTGAGAAATACCACGGCGATGAAGACAGTGACAATGGCAACGTAGGGAGTGCTGTAGCGGTCCGCAACAAGACCGAACGCAAAACCGAACGCCATGAGAGCGTTGGGAGCGGCAAACCACATGCTGCCTAGGGATCGGGTTTCTTTCCGGTACAGAGTGGCGGCAACAGGGAGAATGGCATAGATGAGAAAAAAGACCAACAGAAAAATGAGAGAGGGCCAGAATGCGGCCGTTTTGTAGTAGACGGCGTACCACGACGCGAAAAGAATCCATGTGAACACGAATCCCAGTGATTCCAGTACACGCCAGCTCTTTCTTGTCGCCAGTGCCAGTATGCCAAGGTTGAGAATGGTCATATAACTCATCAAAGCAACCTGCTCGTTGTGACCGGTGGAAAGAAAAAGCGGTGTCAGAAATCCACCAAGGGTTCCCAATGCGGCCAGCCATTTGGCATCATAGACAACGGCCAGCACACATGAAAAGACCGTAATCAGGACCATGATGGCAAATGAGAGCCACATCGGAATCAGGTGGTAGAGTTGAAACCCGGCAAAGGTGGAAAAGTAAAGGACTGCGATACCGCCTCCGGCAAGGGACAGTCCGAAACTGCGGAATTCTTTTTTCCGGAACCATTCCCCGAGGCCCAGAAAGGCCATACCCCAGAAATAGGAGAGTCCAATTCTACCGGCGGGGCCGACCCATCCCTTCGTGAAGGAATATTTCAGAAAATAGCCTACTGCAAAGACCATGGTGATGATGCCGATAATGAGGAGCCATTTCTGGCCGAACCGGAATTCACCGTCCCCGATTCCAGACGGTTGTATGGATGGCGCTTCCACTGTCGAATGTTCGGGTTTATCTTTATGGGGATAAAACTCTGTCGGCAGCTTGTCCTCAAATTCGGTTACCGGCTCTGAATCGGGTCTTGCCTCCGGACTCTTCGCCGCTGATTCCCCGGTGGTATCTGAGGCTTTTGTCTTTAGGGAATCTGTTACCAATGCTTCGAGACGGCTGAGACTCCCGGAGAGGGTGTTGAGGGATGTGTCAAGGTAGGATTTCAGGGTGTTCAGATAGGAAAGTTGCTCTTTTACATCAAAATAGAGTGAAATTTTCTCAAATGCTTCTTTGGCAAACATCAAGCCGCAATGGGGACACTGCCCACTTCGTTCAGTAATTGTTCCCTGACATTTCGGACACTTCATCAGTTCCTCCCCCAACCGGATTCAAAAATAGACATAGTTGTCTATCCGGTTGGCTGACATGATTTAATACCCAATTGTAGCGGAAAACCCGGAACTTGGAAAGGAGAAGAAAGGGCAGGACAAGTTTGAGTTTGAGTTCGGAAAAAGACTTAGAGTCGCTCGACAACTGGCCAGTGTGTGCCGTTCTGCCGCCCACGCCCACTCTTCAAAGAGAAGTAGAAGGCAAGGTTGAGGTTGAGTAAAAGAAGTGATGAGTGATGGGTTTACAAGACAGGAAATTTGCTAACTCGCTGATGTTTTCCATTCTGTCATCTGGCATTCAAGACTCAAAATTCAACACTCGGCGCAACGCGCCGTCAGACGTAGTCGATACGGGAAGCAGCCATGGTACTACCAAAGATACCCATGGCAATGGAAAGCAGGATAATACCGGCGAAGTAAGACACGGGCAATGTGGTGATTCGGGAGAGGAAGGGTAGATATTGAAAATTGGCCAGATAGTGAGCCTTGATGACGGAAATCAGACCGCTGCCGATCAGCGCGCCGATGATGCCCCCGGAGAGGCCCTGTAGGGTTCCTTCGACGGTGAATGGGGCCCGGATGAATTTCATGTCTGCACCCACGAGCTGCATGATTGCGATGTCGTTCTGCCGGGCAAGGATGGTGATTCGAATGACATTATAGATTGTAAAGACGGAGGCAAGAACCAGTATGGCGGCGATGAGGGCGATGAAGAATGAGACAGCAGAAGAAATCGATTTCAGTTGGGATAGAAAGAAATGGGGGGAGTAAATGCTTTCCACAATGCTGTAGGGTTTCAAGGCCTGTCTCACTGCCACCAGTGCCGATGTGTTGATTCGAAGTTGGATACTGATTGGAAGCGGGTTTCCCTCTAAGGTCTTTTGAATTTCGCCGGCCAGGGGGAATCGATCAGCAAGCTTTTTCATCCCCTCATCCGGCATCACGAGTTTTACGTCAGACACACCTTTCAATGTTTCCAGGTAGAGAGAAAGATCTCTTCCTTCCTTGGCAGTGGTGTCCTGTGTCAGAAAAATCGAATAAACGGGGTTGTTTTCCATTTCTTTCAGGTAGTTGTCCACGTTAAAAAAGACAGTGGAGAAAAGGGTAATAATGGCAATGGAGATGGAGATGATGAGAATGGAAAACAGGCTGAGCATTCTGGAGCGGGTGAAGTTAGCCCAACCTTCCCGTCCAAAGAACCCGAGATCAATAAACAGTTTCATTTCCTGTGCTCCTGAAGATGGCCGTGGTCCAGATAGAGCGTTCGTTTTCGCATCCGTCGAATCATGTCACGGTCATGGGTGGCGATGAGAACAGTCGTACCCCGGCTGTTGATTTTTTCAAACAATGCCATGATCTCCAGTGACAGGTCCGGATCCAGGTTTCCCGTGGGTTCATCCGCAAGGAGGATGAGAGGTTCATTGACCAGGGCTCTTGCAATGGCGATTCGTTGTTGTTCGCCGCCGGAGAGCTGGCGGGGGTAGTCGTCGTATCGATGCTGAAGTCCAACGAGTTTGAGGACGTAAAAAGCACGGTCCCGTAAGAAGGAGGCCGGATATCCCAATACATTCAATATGAAAACGATATTTTCAAAAACGGTCCGATTTTCCAGGAGTTTGAAATCCTGGAAAACGACGCCGATTTTTTTTCTGAAATCCGGAATCTGACGTTTCCCCAATGCAATTGTATTCTGATTGTTTGCCACAACTCGGCCATAGGAGGGGAGTTCTTCCCGGAAGATCAGTTTCAGGAAGGTGGTCTTACCGGCTCCACTCGGACCGGTCAGAAAGACAAACTCCCCTTTTCCAATGGAAACATTGACTTCGTGGAGGGCCCGGTTCCCCTTTTCGTAAACCTTGCTCACATGAAAAAAATGTATCATGACTTCAAAAAGGAAGCGGTCTCCTCAGCGATGTCATCTGCCGTCAGATGGTACGCCTTCAATAGATCGTCCGGTTTACCGGAGCGGCCGAATTTTTCCTTTACGCCGATTCGACGAAGTGGGGCGGGGTGCCCTTCGCAGAGCGTTTCAGCCACTGCCGACCCGAGACCCCCGATGATGTTATGTTCTTCTACACTGATTGCATGGCCGGTTCTGGAGACCGATTGGAGAATGGTTTCCGTGTCCAGTGGTTTCAATGTGGATACATTGATTACTTCTGCATTGATTCCATCCTTTTCGAGGATTTCTGCGGCTCCCAGGGCTTCTGCCACCATGACACCGCAGGCGAAGATGGACACATCACTGCCGTTACGCAGGATTCGTGCTTTGCCATGGGTGAATTCAACTGTCTCGTCAAAGAGGACCGGCGTTGCGGACCGGGATAGTCTTACGTAAACCGGGCCCTTATAGGCGGCGACAAAGCGGATGGCAGCCTTCGTTTCGTAGTAGTCTGCCGGGACAATGACTGTCAGATGAGGCAGCACCCGGGTGACGGTGATATCTTCGAGCGCCTGATGAGTGGCCCCGTCTTCCCCCACTGTAATGCCGGCATGGGTGGCGACGATCTTGACGTTTTTGTTGCCGAGACAGACAGCCTGGCGAAGCATTTCCCATGCCCGGCCGGTGGCGAATATGGCAAAGGAGCTGGCAAAGGGGACCTTACCTACGGTGGCAAGCCCGGCAGCGGTGGTAATCATATTCTGTTCCGCGATTCCCATGTTAAAAAACCGGTTGGGGAATTCTTTCGCGAACATTGCGGTTTTGGTAGAACCGGAGAGGTCGGCATCGAGAACGACAATATCCGGGTTTTCTTTACCGAGTTCCAGAAGTGTTTCACCATAGGCGACACGAGTGGCTTTCTTTTCCATATTTCTACTCCGTCAGCAGGGTTTTGATACGGTTTTCTACAAAGTCAAGGGCGGTAGTGTTGTGGGCGCCCTCGGGGATAATGAGGTCTGCCCATCTTTTGGAGGGCTCCACAAACTCTTCATGCATGAGTTTTACCTGTCCCAGATACTGATCGACCACGTTCTGCAGACCCCGGCCCCGCTCATGGATATCCCGGAGAATTCGCCTCAGCACACGAACATCGGCATCGGTGTCCACGTACAGTTTGATATCAATGAGTTCTCTCAGTTCAGGGAACACAAATATGAGGATACCTTCAAGAATGAGAACTTTGCGGGGTTCAATTTTCAGGAATGCTTTGGGCTTACGCGTATGTGCGACGTAGTCGTACACGGGTTTTTCCACCGAATTTCCTTTCTTCAGTTCCTGCATGTGGTGAATCAGCATGTCAAAATCCACAGAGTTGGGGTGGTCAAAATTGATTTTTCGCCGATCTTCCAGGGGGAGGTGCCCCAGGTCCCTGTAGTAGGAATCCTGGTCCATCAATACGATTTCATTTCCCTGAAAGCGGCGCATAATCTCCCTTGCGAAAGAAGTTTTTCCGGATCCTGTACCCCCTGCAATTCCGATTAGAAGGTTTTTCATAAAGCCAACTCTTTCATGGCGATTGCATATTGTTCGTCATTGGGAGGAGATCCATGGAATTTATAGTTGTTTTCCATAAAGGAAACGCCTTTTCCTTTAACGGTGTGGGCGACGATGACGGATGGACGGTCCGTTATCGAATTGGCTTTTTGTACAGCTTCATGTATCTGGCCAAAATCGTGGCCATCAATTTCCTGAACGTGCCAGTGAAATGCTGCGAACTTGTCCGGTACAGGATTGACATTCATCACATCTATCACGTTGCCGTCAATCTGGAGACCGTTCAAATCCACTATGACTGTCAGGTTTCCGGTTTTGTAGTGACCGGCAGACATGGCCGCTTCCCAGATGATCCCTTCCTGACATTCGCCATCTCCCAGGATGGCAAATACACGCCTATTGGACCCGGACAATCTCATCCCCAGCGCCATTCCAACAGCCTGGGGAAATCCCTGTCCGAGAGAGCCGGTGGTAACATCCACGCCGGGTATAAATCCATTTTCCGGATGACCCTGAAGGATGGAGTCGACTTGACGAAATCGTTTGAGTTCCGCTGCCGGGAAAAAACCCTTTTCAGCAAGACATGAATAAAGTGCGGGGGTCGCATGCCCCTTGCTCATTACGAGGCGGTCTGTGGAAAAAACATCGCGGTTTTTAACAGGGTATTCCATTTCGTAAAAAAACAGGTAGGCTAAAATGTCGATGATTGACAGAGAGCCCCCGGGGTGTCCAGACTGGGCTGTGTATACCATTTCCACGATTTCTCTTCTGAACCTTTGGGTCAGAGCCTTCAAACGATTAACTTCATCCTGATTCAAGATATCCTCCACCTCGAAAATTAAGGGGCTTTTTCCCACAAACAGCAAACAGGGAAAACGGCGTGCCGGGATCGCCCAATCTTGTGTACACCCATTGTAAAAGACAAAACGAATGGCTGCAACTTGAAAACCGTTGCAAAGGAGAGTTGATGCGTTACAATGAACCTGTGATTTTTTTTAAGGAGAAACATTATGGGTTTACGGGAAGACGCATTAGCGTACCACGGGGAAGGGCGAAAAGGTAAACTGGAAGTCACCCCATGCAAACCGTGCGAAACATCGAAGGATCTGTCTCTGGCTTATACTCCGGGTGTGGCTGTTCCGTGTCTGGAAATTGAGAAAGATCCAAGTCTGGCTTATGAGTACACAAACAAGGGGAACCTGGTGGGTGTTGTTTCCAACGGAACCGCAGTGCTTGGACTGGGGAATATTGGTGCGCTGGCTGGAAAACCCGTTATGGAAGGAAAGGGCGTTCTGTTCAAGCGTTTTGCAGATGTGGATGTGTATGATATCAATCTGGATACGAAAGACGCGGACGACATTATTAAAGCAGTGAAAATGCTGGCTCCGACTTTTGGCGGAATTAACCTGGAAGACATCAAGGCACCGGAATGTTTTTACGTGGAAGAGGAACTGAAGAAACAACTGGATATTCCTGTTTTCCATGACGACCAGCATGGCACCGCTATAATCTGCGGAGCGGCACTTCTGAATGCGCTGGAAATCACCAACCGCAGAATTGAAGAAACCCGTTGTGTCTTTTGTGGTGCCGGTGCAGCTGGAATTGCCTGTGCCAAATTGTATCTTCAATTGGGCGTAAAAATTGAAAATATTTTCATGACCGACAGCAAGGGCGTCATCTATAAAGGTCGTACAGATAGAATGAACCCTTACAAGGAAGAATTTGCAAGGGACACAGAATTTCGGACCCTTGAAGAAGTCATGAAAGGTGCAGATGCAGTTGTCGGAGTTTCCGTGAAGGGAATGCTGACGAAAGAAATGATAAAGAGCATGGCGAAAGACCCACTTATCTTTGCAATGGCGAATCCGGACCCTGAAATTACTCCGGAGGCAGTGGCCGAAGTCCGGAATGATGCCATTATGGCCACCGGGCGTTCAGATTATCCCAACCAGGTAAACAACGTGCTGGGATTTCCCTTCATTTTCCGTGGAGCACTGGATGTGCGGGCGACCCAGATCAATGAAGAGATGAAGATTGCTGCAGTCCATGCGCTGGCTAACCTTGCTAAAGAGGAAGTCCCGGATTACGTGACACGGGCCTACGGTGGTGAGAAGTTTAAATTCGGTCGCAATTATATTATTCCAAAGCCCTTTGACCCCCGTGTTCTGTACTGGGAAGCACCGGCAATCGCCAAAGCAGCGATGGACAGCGGTGTTGCGCGGAAACCGATTGAAGATTTTGATGAATACCGGGCCCACCTGGAAATGCTTCTGGATAAATCCAGGGAGTTTCTCCAGGTCATTATTGACAAGGCAAAGGCAAATCCAAAACGGATTGCTTTCCCGGAAGGGGACAATGAACAGATTCTGTCTGCCTGCCGTGAATTGATTGTGGATGGGGTTTTAAAGCCCATTCTTATCAGCAATGACGATGAAGAAATTAGAGCCAAGTTGCACCATCACGGTATTTCCGAGAAGGATGTGGAGATCGTCTGTCCGCTGAACGATGATGATTATCCCGACTATGTTTCCGAGTACTACAATCTTCGTAAACGAAAAGGAGCGACACCAACCGATGCGCAAAAGCGGATGCTGGATCCTCACTATTTCGGTTCCATGATGGTCAGAAGAGGCCGGGCGGATGGCCTTCTTGGCGGCCTGACCCACAATTATCCAACAATCGTGAGACCCATACTGGAAATAATTGACCGTAAAGAAGGTGTCTGCAAAGTTGCAGGCATGTACATTGTAATTGTAAAAGGCAAGCTGCTGTTTTTTGCCGATACGACAATGAACATCACACCCAGTGCTGAAGAACTGGCAGACATTGCCATTCAGGTGGCAGATTATGCCCGGAACTTCAATGTGGAACCCAAAGTGGCCATGCTTTCATTCTCCAATTTTGGCAGTTCTGAGCATCGTTTTGCTGACAAAATGCATGATGCAGTACAGATCGTCCGAGAAAGGGCGCCGCATATTCTAATTGACGGGGAGATGCAGGCAGACACCGCCGTGGTTCCGGAAATCATGGAAGAGCATTATCCCTTCAGTACATTACAGGGTGGGGCAAATGTCCTGATATTTCCGGATCTGGACGCGGGGAATATCGCGTACAAATTGTTGCAGCGTCTTGGCGGTGCAACGGTGGTCGGGCCGGTGCTGGTTGGGTTCAAACAACCGGTGAACATCCTGCAGAAACACGCGGAGTTGAAAGAGATTCTGAACATGGCAGCGTTAACGGTGGTAGAGGCGCAGCAGTAACATACAACAGGGCCGGGAGCCTTGAATTCGCTCCCGGTCATTCTATTTAAATGGGGAGACTCTTGGCAGATCCTTTCGGAAATTTGCAGGTGGAATACAAAAAGGGAGAGCTTGTTTACAGGGACGGGGACAATGCGTCTGTTATGTTTGTTGTTTCCAGCGGAGCAGTCAAACTCTTCAAAAAGGATTCTACCGATCAGCAGATTGATTTGGGTACCTACAAGAAAGGTGACATTTTTGGCGAATTGGGTGTAATTGAGACCGGAAGGCGTTATGAGACCGCTGTGGCGGTGGAAGATGCCAGAGTCGTTGTGATCAACCGCGAAATGTTCATGACATTAATCCGAAAAAATCCTGAAATTGCGGTTAAAATGATTCGAAAGTTCTCGGAACGCCTAAGTGATGCTACAAAAAAAATTGATGAACTGATCAAACGGACCGGTTTCAAGAAAGCATCCGATATGTTTGCTATTTTGAAAGTATTGGGCAGCGAACAGGTTTTTCCCCTTACACTGAAAAAAAACCTGATTGGTCGTTATGATCCGACAATCGGCATTTGCCCCGATATTGATATCAGCATGTTTGATCCTCAAAAAACAGTCAGCCGGAAACACGCGGTAATTCTGAGAGAAAACGACGAAAGTTTTCTGGAGGAGGAAATGGGCGTTATCAATGGAACTTACCTCAATGGTGAAAAACTGGAATCGGGCCAGCGATATCCGATTGAAGATGGTGACAGAATTCATTTCGGTCTCGTTGCGTGCGAATACTCGGAGAGAACTGATGAATAGAGATTTTAAGGTCCCCAAAATTCCCACAAAACTCCAGATCCTCCGTGATGGTGCGTCCGGATTTCAGGAATGTCGCCTGTTTTTAAGTAGCGCATCCCCTTCCCACAATGGACCGGAAACTGTCTCTGAATTCCTCAATTCCGGTCCAGAGTTTGTACCGGTAGAACTGGAGGGAAAGGTCAATATCCTGAATCTTAATCACATTGTAGCATTTCGTGAAATTTCTGAGCATAGGGGGGGTGTGGGAAAACATATTCTTCTGACACTGAGAACCACAAAACTTTTCACTGTTCAGTTGACAGAGATTCTCCCGGAAAGCCGTGGCAGAGTCCAGGACTACCTCAATAGAACGGATATGTTTCTGGAGTTTGTCTCAGAAGACACCCCGTTGTTTTTGAACAAGAATATGATTGTTTCGGCGACAGACCAGTGACAAATATTGAAAAAATGCTGGACGCCGTTATACAACTGAAAGGGACGGGACTGGAGTTGAGTGAGGGGGAGATTCCGGTTGCTATAACAACGGAAGGTGCCAGAAAGCTGACCAAGTCGCCTCTTGGCGAAAGAGAGATAAAAATGCTGCTTTCGGAATGGGAGAATATTTCCCTTGGTCAGGATTTTTGTAAGATTGGAGCTGCGGGATTCCGGATTTCGAAACTGGAAGGCAAGACTATTTTCAAGCAGGAAACTCCATCAAAGGCTGCCGTTGAGAAATTCAGTGTAAAGAAGCTTCTTGAATTCATTGTGGAGAAGGGTGCATCCGATCTTCATCTTTCGACCGGTTGTCATCCCATAATTCGCCTGGATGGGGATATAGCGACCCTGACTGAATACAATCTGGTGACGGAGGATGAACTTCTGGAACAGTTGAAGGCAATAGTACCGGAAAGTGCGCTGGAGGAATTCGACAAAACAAATGATGTGGACCTTGCCTATTCAGTGCCCGGCTTTGCGCGATTCCGGACCAATATTTTTCGGGATCATCGGGGAGCCTGCGTTGTTTTTCGGGTGATTCCTTCGGAGATACTGACTGTAAAAGATCTTAATGTGCCAAGGGAAGTGGTGGCCCTGACATCGCTCAGCAAAGGGCTGATTCTGGTGACGGGTCCGACGGGAAGTGGAAAATCCACGACGCTGGCCGCTCTCCTTGATCACATTAACCAAACGGAGAACAAACATATTATCACCATTGAAGACCCGCTGGAATTCATCCATGAGAACAAGAAATCGCTGGTGAATCAAAGGGAAGTCCATACGCATACTGAATCTTTCAAGAGATCATTGAGGGCTGCCCTCCGGGAAGATCCTGATGTGATTCTTGTGGGAGAAATGCGGGACCTGGAGACCATCGCTATTGCGGTTGAAATGGCTGTGACGGGTCATCTGGTTCTGGGTACCCTCCACACCGCCACTGCAGTGGGAACGGTGGACCGGATTGTGGATCAGTTCCCTGTAGATCAGCAATCACAAATACGGGTTATGCTCTCCGACGCGCTATCCGGTGTTATTTCTCAAGTGCTTTGTAAAAAGAAGGGTGGCGGGCGTGCCGCGGCCTATGAAGTATTGATTGTTACACCATCTGTTGCCAACCTGATCCGGGAGAAAAAAACTTTCCAGATACCTTCTCTCATGCAGACTGGAAAAGGGATGGGGATGATGTTAATGAACGATGCGCTTATGACACTGGTGGAGAAGGGAGTCATAGATCCGCAAGATGCGTTGGACCGGAGTACTGACCCGGATGACCTGAAAAAGACGCTGAAGGCAAAGAAACTGGGATAGTACCTGCTTCGCGGGGCTCAGGCTGCGGATATTCTTCATTTATCGTCAATCAGAATAATCTGAAAATTTGCCATTCTGCAGAAAAAGAATTGTTTCTTCAATCACTTTACCGGATCTCATGATGAAGGGATGACTGGTGTGAAGAACAAGATGGGCCCGGGCTCTATCCATCTTCGTGCTGGCGACGCTCACCGTGCCATCATGTGGGCGGGGAAGGATGTTGTCGAAGAGATGGAAGGCGGACCGGTCACCGGAAATAATCCCGCAGTGATCGGGCAGAGGCGGCAGTTCTCCGAGAACAACATGGTTGGTCGCAGCTAAATCCATGGCGGCGGGTCCAAAGAAGGACCGAAACCATTTGAACTTTCGCATCCTGTCTACGATTTCAGAACCATGATTGGGTGGTGCCAGCATTACAATTCTCCCGATATTTTCCGCAGTGACATTTGGAATAGCCAGACGCAGAAGCATGCCGCCCATGGAATGGGTGACAAAGTGTACCGGTCCATGAGCGGCGGACAATACTTCCTTAAGTTCAGGAACAATATATTTTTGGCTGAGTGTTTCCAGATTGTGTTTTCTGGATGGGTAGTTGAGAAGAACTGTGCGGAATCCCTGGGATCGGAGCGCCCCGGCCATCTTTGGCATGGAGCGGGGAGTCCGGGCAAGTCCGTGCAGCAGAACTACAGTCTCAGATGTAGAAAATTTCCCATCCTTCACTTCTTGGCTCAATTTCTTGATGAAATATGCTCAACCGCTGGAGCCGGTTCAGTTTATGCCATCTTTCTCCATTGGTGTTTCATCGCTCTGCTCAACAGGCGGCGTTTCTTCGGGAGCTGGCTCTAGGGCCTTCCTGATTATTCCGATCAAATCCTGAGTGTCAGCGGGAGAGAGCTTCCCATCTTTCAGGAAAATCAGTTTTCCATCCCGATCGAAACATAAGACCGCGTAGCTTCCATTTTTCTTGAGCTTCCAGGCTTTTGAAATATAGAAATCCATATCACGGGCATAGATGGTGTCCGGATAATCTTTCTGTTTGCCCTTGAGAATTTTGTTGATGATAATATTGGGTTTCCAGGTTGCTTCCATGTTGATGATGGCTATGGAACCGTACAAGTCCTTAGGGAAATTCTGGGCTTTCAGGCCTTTTTCCGTTGGAATGTTCATGTTTTTCGCATCCGGATCCACATACATCAGCGTGTAAACTTTACCCTTTATTTCGGTTGAGGACCAAGGTGTTCCATCTACGCGGCCGCCTTTTTCGCCCGAGAGCTGAACAGTTGGCGGAACTTGTCCCAGTTCAACTGCGTTTGCCGAAGGGATGGCTGCCAGTATTACCAGAATTGCCGGGATAATCCATCTTGATTTCATGATCCACTCCTTTCAGTAGAAGAATTTTCCTGATTTTATCACAGTCTTTGATTTCAGGGAAAACGGTTAAAAGCATTTTTCAAAGTTCGATTATTGTCCCAGGCTTGCCTGATATCACTTCAGATAAATCTATGCCTTTAACTATCTTTAATCTGTTAAAATTGAAAAGGTAGATGTAATAGGAGATATTATGGGACATTTGGTTGGAAAAGACATTTATAGAAAGCTTGGACAAAAACTGGACAATCTGACTGTAAGGACACCATGGAGCAACACGTTACATGAAATGTTAAAGGAACTGTATTCCGAAGTCGAAGCGGATGTTATCGTTAAAATGCCATATGGTTTAGCCTCAGCCAGAAAAATTGCGAATGTGACGGGTTATGAAGTATCTATTCTTCAACACCATCTTGATAATCTGGCGGAAAAGGGTCTGTTGGTGGATATCTGGGCTAAAGATAAATATGTTTACACAATTTCTCCAATGGTGATCGGAATTTTTGAATTTACCATGATGAGAACAGGTGACGGAGTAAATTCAGAAAAATGTGCTCACTTGTTTAAGGAGTATCTGGTTGATAGCTCGGCATTCTGGGATGCTAATTTCAGTAAAGGCCAAAAAACATCTTTAATGAGGGCAATACCCCATGAAAATACCATGGAAGATTACATGGAAGTATTGGATTATGAAAAAGCTGCTGAAATAATAGAGTCTAATTCAAAGTTTTCCATCGGTCTTTGTTCTTGCAGACATGAAAAACTCCACACAGGAGACAAGCAGTGCGATGTGCCTCTGGAAACGTGTTCATCTTTTGGGAATGGTGCTGAACACCTGATTAGACACCATCTTGCCAAAGAAGTATCAAAATCTGAAATGCTTGAAAACCTTGCCAGATCAAGAGAGATGGGACTTGTAATCAATGCAGATAATGTTCAAAATAATGTGGGCTTTATGTGTCATTGCTGTGGATGTTGTTGCAATGCTCTTCTTGGAATAACAAAACATGGGTATGAAAATGCTGTAATGACATCGTCTTATATTGCCCATGTATACGAAAACACGTGCTCAGGCTGTTCGTTGTGTGAAAGAGCATGCCCTGTTAATGCCATAAAGATGCAGCCAGCGGCAGAAGATTCGAAAAAGAACAAGGCTGTTATTGATAAATCCCTTTGCTTAGGGTGTGGAGTATGTGTTCTCAAATGCAGGCAAGATTCGATACTACTTAAAAAAAGGGAACAAAAGGTCATTCATCCTGAAGACACATTTGAGCGCGTTATTCTGCAAGCCCTGGAGCAGGGTAACCTTCAGAATTTTATTTTTTCGAATCCATCTGATTTTTCACATAAATTCATGAGAGGGTTTGTGGGCGGTTTTCTAAAGCTTTCACCTGTCAAAAGAGCCTTGATGAGTGATTCTCTGAGATCCCGGTTTCTCTCAACCATGAAGAAAAAGGCTTGAATTCCAAAATATCGGTTTCTGTATTTGTACTGTCCCTCTGTCAATCGTATCAAAGCGCGGACTTATCTACACCTTTGAGGCAATTGATCAGGACCCAGCGGTCATGGATGTGGCGGTATGTTTCGGGTGCGGGGACAGTTACAACATAGACGAAGTGTAGGTTCTGCCAGCTAAGAAGCACGCCGACCAGAAATTGCTCCTTCTCCAGTTGAAACCAGTGGCTCTCTTTTGCCGAGTCTTTTTCCATATAGCTTGTGGCGGGAATGTGCACTTTTTCCCCATGAAATCGATCCCACTTCAATTTCTGTATGCTTTCCAGCCTTGCCCACCCGGTAATCGGAAACCCTGTTTCC
>Ga0210044_10006129_pt1 | contig 15977 bp, 8 predicted proteins | sample CryGey13umfilter_2_FD_183959 | JGI IMG/M metagenome (GOLD analysis project Ga0210044, IMG submission 183959) | Groundwater microbial communities from aquifer in Utah, USA - Crystal Geyser 4/9/14 3 um filter (SPAdes) (version 2) | ecosystem: Environmental > Aquatic > Deep subsurface > Groundwater...
ATGGCCCGCCTCGCGGGTTCAACGTAAAGAATTTGCTGACTTCTTCGCCGCAATGAGTCCTCAATCGATGTTTTTTTGATTTACACAAGTGATGAACGTTTCTCATGACTAATGAACTTATCTTTGACCTGCCCGCCCCCGCCCAGCCCGAAGGTGACGACGCGCTGAACCTGGCCAGCTACGCCCAACGTGCCTACCTGGAATACGCCCTGAGCGTGGTCAAAGGCCGCGCCTTGCCCGATGTCACCGACGGCCAGAAGCCGGTGCAGCGGCGCATTTTGTACGCCATGAGCCGCATGGGTCTGGGCTATGGTGGAGCCAACGGCAATGTGGGCGCCAAGCCGGTCAAGAGCGCCCGCGTGGTGGGCGACGTGCTGGGGCGCTTTCACCCGCACGGCGACTCGTCGGTGTACGACGCGGCGGTGCGCATGGCGCAAGACTTTTCGCTGCGCTACCCGCTCATCGACGGCCACGGCAACTTTGGCAGCCGAGACGGCGACGGCGCAGCGGCGATGCGCTACACCGAAGCGCGCCTGGCCAAAATCACCAGCTTGCTGCTGGACGAAATAGACGAAGGCACGGTTGATTTTTCGCCTAATTACGACGGCTCAACCGAAGAGCCCAACCAGTTGCCAGCGCGCCTGCCGTTTGCCCTGCTCAATGGTGCCAGCGGCATTGCGGTGGGTCTGGCCACCGAAATTCCCAGCCACAACCTGCGCGAAGTGACCGATGCCTGTATTGCCTTGATCAAGTCACCCGCTCTGTCGGACGACGAACTGTTGGCGCTGGTGCCCGGCCCGGACTTTCCCGGTGGTGGCCAGATCATCAGCAGCGCGGCCGAGATTGCCGACACCTATCGCAGCGGCCGCGGCTCGCTCAAATGCCGCGCCCGCTGGAAGATCGAAGAACTGGCGCGCGGCCAATGGCAACTGGTCATCACCGAGCTGCCGCCGGGGGTCAGCACCCAGCGCGTGCTGGAAGAAATTGAAGACTTGAGCAACCCCAAAATCAAGGCCGGCAAAAAAGCGTTGAGCCTGGAGCAAAACCAGCTCAAAGCGGCGGTGTTGTCGGTGCTGGACGTGGTGCGCGACGAATCCAGCAAAGACGCGGCGGTGCGCCTGGTGTGCGAGCCCAAGACCAGCAAAATTGGCCAGCAGGAGCTGATCAACACGCTGCTGGCGCACACCAGCCTGGAATGTTCCAGCCCCATCAACCTGACCATGATCGGGCTGGACGGCCGCCCGACGCAAAAGTCGCTGCGCCAGATGTTCACTGAGTGGATCGCCTTCAGGCAGACCACCATCGAGCGGCGCACCCGCCACCGCCTGGGCAAGGTGCAGAGTCGCATCCACATACTTGAGGGGCGGCAAATTGTGCTGCTCAACATCGACGAGGTGATTGCCATCATCCGCCAGAGTGATGAGCCCAAAGCGGCCTTGATAGCGCGGTTCAAGCTCTCCTCTGACCAAGCTGAAGACATTCTTGAAATCCGCCTGCGCCAATTGGCCAGGCTGGAAGCTATCAAAATTGAGCAGGAGTTGGCCAGCTTGCGCGACGAGCAGAAAAAACTGGAAGAGATTCTGGGCAGCCCGGCCGCCCTGCGCCGCCTGATGGTGAAAGAAATTGAAGCTGATGCCAAAACCTTTGCTGACGCGCGGCGCACGCTGATCCTGGCCGAGAAAAAAGTGGTGCTGGAAGTCAAAGTGGTGGACGAGCCGGTGACCGTGGTGGTCAGCCAGAAAGGCTGGGTGCGGACGCAAAAAGGCTGGGCCAAGGACAAGGCGGCGGGCGCTGCCAACGGTGCGACCCATGCCGGCAACAATGGCGCAACGCCTGAATACACCTTCAAGGCCGGTGATGCGTTGTACGGCACGTTTGAATGCCGCACGGTCGATACTTTGCTGGCGTTTGGCTCCAACGGCCGGGTGTACTCCGTAGCCGTGTCGCTCTTACCCGGTGGCCGGGGCGATGGCCAGCCGATCACCAGCCTGATTGAGCTGGAAGCGGGCACGCAGCTGCTGTCTTATTTTGCCGGGCCAATCGATGCCTGCCTGCTCTTGTCCGGTTCTGCGGGCTATGGCTTTACCGCCACGGTGGCCAACATGATCTCAAGGCAAAAAGCCGGCAAGGCGTTTGTCACGGTGAACCAGGGCGAAACGCTGTGCCTGCCCTCATTGGTCGCCAATGCCGCCACCGGTGTGCCTGCGGCAACCCATGTGGCTTGCGCCTCCACCGGCGGGCGCATTTTGACCTTTGAGCTCAGTGAACTCAAAGCCATGCCCAACGGCGGCCGCGGTCTGATGCTGATTGACCTGGAGGACAAGGACACGCTGGCCGGTGCGGCGGCCTACACCCGCAGCGTGCGCATTGACGGCATCGGCCGTGGCGGCAAGCTGCGCGACGAAACGCTGGAGATTCGCAGCCTCAACAACGCCCGGGCGGCGCGGGCGCGCAAAGGCAAGGTGGCTGATCTGGGCTTTAAACCCAACAAGATCACGCGAGTAGAGTAGGAGGCAGGGTGCGCGCAGCGCGCTTGCCAACCACAAAGGATTTGGATGAGATCGCTACATACCCGATTGAGGAATCCAAGACCATGACAGAGTCAATTTCTAACCCTCTCCCGGCAGCCCAGCCGCCATCCGTGGCCATGCCCTTGGTGCGTGTGCGTCTACCCAGCCGCAACCGGCCCAAAGGCCGCCAACCTGATGCGGCAGCCCTGGCCGAAGTGCGTGCCCTGATCGGTGTGGTGCCGTATCCGCGCGACCTGCTGATTGAGTACTTGCACCAGATCAACGACCGTTACCGGGCGCTGTTTGAGCGCCATTTGGTGGCACTGGCGCACGAGATGCGCCTGCCCGTGGCCGAGGTGTTTGAGGTGGCCAGCTTCTACCACCACTTTGAGGTGCTGCCAGATGATGCGCAGGCACCAGCCTTGACGCTGCGCGTATGCGACGGCTTGAGTTGCCGGATGGCGGGCGCGAAAGACTTGCAGCGGCGCCTGTCCGCGTCGCTGGGTGGGCGCGATGTGAAGCTGATCACCACCCCGTGCGTGGGGCGCTGCGAGCAGGCCCCGGTGGCTGTGGTGCACCAGCAGCCCGTGGCGCAGGCCACGCCAGAGGCCGTACTTTATAAGGTAAATCAGGCGCTAGCCCTTATGAATAAAGCGCAAGCAGCTCCTGAAAATGAATCAATTGAGCTTGCCAAGAACCCTCAGTCTGAGGCCGTTGACGCACTTACACCAAGCACGCCAGCCAGCAACACAAGCTATTTTTATACATCAAATCAGCCTGTAGCCCTTGATACACCTGCGCAAGCAGCTATTAAAAATGGAGTAAGGTTGGATCTGCCCGGCACCATCACCGGCGCGGCGCAGGCGCAAATCACCACGCCAGAGTTCATCGACCTGGCCAGCTACCGCGCCGAGGGTGGCTACCTGCTGGCAGCGGCGGTGGCTGCGGGCAAAACCTCGGCTGAATCCGTGCTGACCGCGCTGGAAAACGCCGGTTTGCGCGGCCTGGGCGGTGCGGGCTTTCCGGTTGGGCGCAAATGGCGCATGGTGCGCAGCCAGCCTGCGCCACGGCTGATGGCGGTGAACATTGACGAGGGCGAGCCCGGCACCTTCAAAGACCGCACCTACCTGGAGCGCGACCCGCACCGTTTTCTGGAAGGCTTGTTGGTGGCGGCGCTGGTGGTGGGCGTGGACACCTGCTACATCTATCTGCGCGACGAATACCACGGCTGCCGTGCCCTCTTGCAGCAGCAAATTGCCGCTTTGCAGGCCAACCCGCCGTGCCCATTGCCAAGACTTGAACTGCGTCGTGGCGCAGGCGCTTACATCTGCGGCGAAGAGTCGGCCATGGTGGAGAGCCTGGAGGGCAAACGCGGCGAACCCCGCCTGCGCCCGCCCTACATTGCAGAGCTGGGGCTGTTTGGCCGCCCCACGCTGGAGCACAACTTTGAGACCCTGTTCTGGGTGCGCGACATCGTGCAACGCGGAGCCGACTGGTTTGCCAGCTTTGGTCGCCATGGCCGCCACGGCTTGCGCTCTTTCAGCGTCAGCGGCCGGGTGCGCGAGCCCGGCGTCAAGCTGGCACCGGCGGGCATCACCGTGCGCGAACTCATTGACGAATTTTGTGGCGGCATGGCCCCCGGCCACACGCTTTACGCCTACTTGCCCGGCGGCGCCTCGGGCGGCATTTTTCCGGCCAGTCTGGCCGATGTGCCGCTGGACTTTGACACCCTGCAGCCGCACGGCGGCTTTATTGGCTCGGCTGCCGTCATGGTGATGAGCCAGCACGACAAGGCGCGTGACGCGGCGCTGGCCATGATGCAGTTTTTTGCCCACGAGAGCTGTGGCCAGTGCACGCCGTGCCGCGTCGGCACGGCCAAAGCCGCCGCGTTGATGGCAGCGCCCAACTGGGACACCGCCACCTTGACCGACCTGGCAGAAACCATGGCGCAAGCCTCAATTTGCGGGCTGGGGCAGGCCGCGCCCAACCCGTTGCTGAGCGTGCTGCGTTATTTTCCGCAGGAGTTCACTGGTGGCCTATAAACTCAAGTTCAATCGCAGGTGTATTTGGGCTTAACGACAACAAAGGGTTTCTATGGCAATCGGCTGGCTCACGGTTTTAAAAATGGTGCCCTGGGGGGATGTGATCGACAACGCACCCAAAGTGGCGCAAGGGGCCAAAAAGCTCTGGAGTGCGGTGGGTAAAAAAGCGGCACCCGATGCGGCTCCGGCCAGCGCGCCCACCATGCCAGGGCAGGGCGCGCTCACCGGCCAGGATGCGGCCGTGGCGGCGTTGCAAACCCAGGTGGCCGAGCTGCAAGTGAGCACCGCCGAACTGCACCAGCAAATGGTCGAGTCCAGCGCGCTGATTAAGTCGCTGGCCGAGCAAAACACCCAGCTGATCGCACGCATTGAGCTCATCCGCAAGCGTTTCTGGCTACTGGCTGCATGCATACTGGGGCTGGGCGTGGCGCTTGCCATGCACTACTTTTGATAGCTGTTAGCCCAGTTAATTAAAGGGCTAGTAGTCCGTTTCACCAAAACACTTACATGAAATCGTGCCTTTTCCTGCCTGGCGTTGTTGTTCGTCGTTGCCATAGCTACGGCTATGTCGCCTCCTCTGGCCTAGCTAGTCTGGAAAATTCATCGATTTCATTTTGTAACCGTTTTGATGAAGCGAACTACTAGAGGCCTATTTTGCTTAAAAATTCTGAAGTGCCTGTGAGGCCATCCAGCACCCTGCCGGCAGGTTTCATGGTGCTGCACGGCAACCGCCTGGATGACCTGCGCGACCTGCTGGTGCAGGTGCTCAAAAATCAGCCCCTGGCGGTGCTGGAGCCCGAGGTGATCTTGCTGCAAAGCAACGGCATGAAGCACTGGCTGGAGATCGCGCTGGCCAGTGACGATGCGCTGGGCATCTGCGCCGCCACCCGCATGGACTTGCCCGGCGCTTACCTGTGGCAGGTTTACCGCGCTGTGCTCGGCCCTGCTGCCGTGCCTGCGGCCATGCCGTTTGACAAAACCAGCCTGGTCTGGCGGCTGGTGCGCTTGTTGCCGGCCTTGTGCAACGCCGACGCGGTGTACGCGCCGCTCAAGCGTTACCTGGGCGCGCCGCTGCAGCCGCGCAAGCTCTACCAGCTGGCGCTGCAACTCGCCGACGTGCTGGACGGCTACCAAAGCTACCGCGCCGACTGGCTGGCCGATTGGGCGGACGGGCGCAATGTGCTGGCGGGCACCACAACGCAGGTCGATTTGCCAGCCGAACACGCCTGGCAAGCCCAACTGTGGCGCGACATCCGCTCTGATGTAGGCGGCACCTTGGCAAACAGTTCCCGCGCCGCTGTGCATGAAAAGTTCTTGACCGCCATGCAAGCTGTTGCGCAGCGCTTTGCCGCCACTGGTCAGCGCCCACCCGGCTTGCCAGCGCGGCTGGTGGTGTTTGGTGTGTCGTCGCTGCCCATGCAACTGGTGCAGGCGCTAGCCGCGCTGGGGCAGGTGAGCCAGGTGCTGATGCTGGTGCAAAACCCGTGTCAGTATTTTTGGGGTGATGTGGTTGAAGGCCACGCTGCCCTGCGTGCCCAGGTGCGCCGCAGGCAGAGCCCCAAACCGGCGCAAACGCTGGCCGCTGCCGCGCCGTGCGCCGCCACCCACCCGCTGCTGGCCTCGTGGGGCAAACAGGGGCGCGATTATTTGCATCTGCTCGACGGCTTTGATGCGCCCGAGCAGTACCGCCAGCACTGGTCCAAGGTGGACGTGTTTGTTGACCCGGCAGCAGCCCAGCTGCCGCAGCAGCCCGCCAGCCAGTTGGCGCAGCTGCAGTCCAACATCCTTAGCCTGAACCCCGAGCCCGATGCGCCGCAGCCTGGTGCGGACGATGCTTCGCTTGAATTTGTCAGCGCCCACAGCGCCCAGCGCGAGCTGGAGGTGCTGCACGACCGCTTGTTGGCCTGGTTTGATGCCGACCCCAACTTGAAGCCGCGTGACGTGATGGTGATGGTGCCCGACATGGAAGCCTTTGCGCCGCACGTCCAGGCCGTGTTTGGCCGCTTTGCGCCGGGGCAGGTTGGCTTCATTCCCTATGCGGTGGCCGACACCACGGCGCGCAGCGCGCCCCTGGTGCTGGCGCTGGAGCAATTGTTGAACCTGCCCCATGCCCGCCTGACCCTGCAAGACTGGGCTAGTTGGTTTGAAGTGGCGGCGGTGCGCGCGCGCTTCAAGCTGTCCGAGGCCGACGTGCAGCAATTGCAAGACTGGCTGCTGGCCGCCGGGGTGCGCTGGGGGCTGGACGCGGCGCACCGCCAGCTTTGGGGCTTGCCCGCAGGCACGTCGGGGCTGGCGCAAAACACCTGGGCCTTTGGCCTGCGCCGCCTGCTGCTGGGGTACGCGCTGGGCGCAGGCTGGGATGCCTCTGCCGATACGCACGCGGGTGCAGCGCAAGGCACGGGCGGTGTCTGGCAAGCCACCCTGGCGCAACCCGCGCTGAGCAGCCTGAGCGCGCCCTTGATGGCCGCGTTGCTGGACTGGCTGCAAGCCACCAGCGATGCCCTGGCCTTGCTCTCGCAAGACCACACGCCCACCGAATGGGGTCACCGCCTGACGACGCTGGTGCAGCGGTTTTTTGCGCCAGCCGATGCGGGCGACGAGCGCGTCATCGCCCGCCTGCTCGAGCCGCTGCAAACCTGGCTGGATGCCTGCGAGGCTGCCGCGCTGGACACTCCCTTGCCGCTGGAGGTGGTGCGTGAGCATTGGCTCGCCAGCATTGAAGTGGGCAACCTGCAGCAGCGCTTTTTTGGTGGTGGCGTGCAGTTTGGCACCCTGATGCCGATGCGCTCGATCCCGTTTGCGGTGATTGCGCTCTTGGGCATGAACGACGGCGCTTACCCCCGGGTGCAGGCCGCACGCGACTTTGACCTCATGGCCAGCAGCTGGCGCGCCGGTGATCGATCACGCCGCGAGGACGACCGTTATTTGTTTCTGGAAGCCATCTTGTCGGCACGGCAAAAGCTTTATGTGAGCTGGCAAGGCCACAGCGCCACCGACAACACAGTGCGGCCGCCTTCGGTGCTGGTGGCGCAACTGCTCGACCACATCAACGCCCTGTGGACTCCGACCCACCGCGCACAGGTGCAACCGCTGCAACCGTTCTCAAAGGTCTACTTTGAGGCCGGTTCCGGTTTTGAAACTTATGCATCTGATTGGGCTGTAGCCCATATAGAACCTGTGCCAGCAGCTCTTGAAAATATAGTAAATAGCCCTCATTTTGAAGCCATCAGCACACCTACGCTGGACGACCTGCAGCGCCTGCTGCGCGCCCCGGTGGACGTGTTTTTCAGGAACCGGCTGCAAACCACGCTAGACCAATTGGGCGACCTGGCCGAGCCGGACGAACCGTTTGCTCTGAACGCCTTGCAACAGCACCAGGCCGGTGCGGACTTGCTGCACAACGCCGACAGCACCCAGGCCTTGGTGCGCTTGCAAGGCTCGGGCCAACTCCCGTTGGCGGCTTTTGGCGAGCGCACCGCCCACAGCTTGATGGACATCGCCGCCCAGGTGCGCGCACGTCTGCAGCCGTGGCAAGCGCAGTACCCGCTGGCCTTGCAGGCGCAGCCGGTTGATCTGGCTTTTGAAGCTGGCCTTGGCCTGAGCGGTACGCTGGAGGGTTTGCTGAGTTCAACCGGCCAGGCCACAGACGCGTGCCTGCAATTGGATGCGCGCCCCGGTGCGGTTTTCCAAGGTAAAAAAGGGGTCCAGCAAGCCCGTGGCCATGTGCTGGTGAACCTGTGGCTGCGGCATCTGGCCGGTTGTGCCAGCGGCCTGCAGCTGACCAGCGTGCTGGTGGGCGTGGACGGCGAGGTGCTGCTGCGTCCCCTGGCGGTGGATGTGGCGCGTGAAATTTTGCACCGGCTGGTGCAGGCTTATGCCCAGGCCTGGGCCGCGCCGCTGCCTGTGTCGGTGAAGACCGCGTGGGCGTTTTTGCAAGTGCAAGCCGCCAACCTGCTGTTGCCGCCAGAGAAGACCCCAAAAGACCCGCACGAAGCCGCCCGCGCTGTTTTTGAGACGCAACCGGGTGCAAAATTTCCCGGCGAGTGGGCGCAATCAGCCTACCTGCAGCGCGCCTTTGCCGACTACGACGACATCGCCGAAGGTCTGCCGCAGTGGGCGCAAGTGCTGTATGGGGATTTGGCGGCGTGGGTGGTGGTCATGGCTTCAGAAAAGGGTGGCTTGCCCTGAATGGACATTGAGCGTTTCAGGTTATGTTGGCATAATTGACAACATGTCAGCAGAGCTTATCACCCGTTTTAAAAACGTCACCACTGACGGTGCCATTCTTGAGCTTGTGGTCTGGAAAGTGCCAGAACCTGTACCTCCTTCTGAGCACGGCTATAAGTACAGCGCGGTCTATGTGGTCGATGGTGTTCGCGTGGTGGGCTTTGACAACGAACGCGGCAAAGGCGACCACTGTCATCTGGATGGTGTTGAAGTGCCCTATGCCTTTACCAGTGTTGATACATTGATTGAAGACTTTATTGCGGCTGTGGCCGCCAGGAGAGAGCCATGACAGAACGTTTCCTCACCATCACCATCCAGCCCGATTGGAAGGGCGCATTGCGCGCCATGGGTCAGTCCGCCAAAGCCAAGACTTACCAAGGTGAAGTGTTGAACTTTGAGAGTCCGGGTCACTTTTTTGGACAACTCTCCGAGAAACGCTGGGAGATTGTGCGTGCAGCTCAAGGCAAGGGGGATCTGTCGGTGCGTGAACTGGCACGTGCTGTGGGGCGCGATGTCAAGCGGGTGCACGAAGACGTGGTGGTTTTGGCGGGCTTGGGCTTGTTGGAGCGCACCGCAGGTGGCGGTGTGGTTTGCCCCTACACCACCATGCACATTGACATGTATTTGAAGGCCGCCTGAATGTTCAACCCAAACAATTCATGGGTGCATCTAGGCATGGTGTGGTGAGTTGCGGGGCAGTTTGGCTGACCGCGAGGCGTTCATAGCCGTAGCTATGGCCGACGAATGGACGGACAAAATGACCGCTAACTTGCCGTTAGCATTTGAACCGTTGCCTTGACAATCTGCCAAGACTTTTTGCCCATCCATCCTCAAAATTCATGCCAAGTGTGACACCTCTCACCCAGCCCCTTACCCCCCTGACGCTGCCGCTGCAGGGCCTGCAGCTGATCGAGGCCTCGGCGGGCACGGGCAAAACCTGGACGCTGGCGGCACTCTATGTGCGGCTGGTGCTGGGGCACACAGCCACATCGAACCAGCCGGGCGTGGCCTTGTACCCGCCGCAAATTCTGGTGATGACCTTCACCGATGCCGCCACCGCCGAGCTGCGTGAGCGCATCCGCGCGCGGCTGGCGCAAGCGGCCAAGTTCTTTCAAAAGGGGGCGGCCGCACCCCATGATGATTTTTTGCGTGATCTGCGCGCTGGGCTTGACCCGGCCAGCTGGTCCGAGTGCGCCGCCCGGCTGGATGTGGCCGCGCAGTGGATGGACGAGGCAGCCATCTTTACCATCCACGGCTGGAGCAGTCGCATGCTCAAAACCCATGCGTTTGACAGTGCCAGCCTGTTCACCCAAACCCGTGTTGAAGACAGCGAGCAACTCAAGCTGAGCGCCGTGCAAGACTACTGGCGTCAATGGTTTTACGCGCTGGATGCCGACACGCTGGCGGCGCTGGACGGTCTGGCAGACACGCCACAGGCGCTGCTGGCCAAGCTCAAAGATCGTTGGCGCATGGCCGAACGCGCCCCGGCCCCCGCCCCCGCCGCCTTGCCCCCGCCCGATATGGTGCTGTTTGAGTGGTCACGCTGGCAGCAGCAACGCCAGACGCTGGAAGCCCCGGCGCGTGCCGCCTGGACGGACGAGGTGGTGGCGCAAGTGCGTGAAGCCGCTGCCGCCAAGACCCTGAAAAACTACCGCCCGGACTGGCTCAATGGTTGGCTCGAACACATGGCCGACTGGGCGCAGGGCGCAGACATTGACCTGAAAACGCTGGAGCGCTTCACCCGCAGCACGCTCATCGCCAAAGGCTGGGCACAGGCCGAAAACTTGGCGGTGTTTGAGCAACTGCAAGCCCTGTTTGATGCCCTGGCGCAGCAGCCCGACGTGGCCCAACGGTTGCTGGATCATGCTGCGGTGCAGGTCAGCGCCGCCTACCAGCGTGCCAAGCAGCAAGCCGCCCAGTTTGATTTTTCTGACCTGCTGCAAAACCTGTACCACGCGCTGCAAGGCCAGAATAGCCAACTGGCCGAGGCCATTGCCGCCCAATACCCGGTAGCGCTGGTCGATGAGTTTCAGGACACCGACCCCTGGCAGTTTGGCAGCCTTATCAAAATTTATAGCGCCTCACGCTTGATTGACAAGGGCTTGATCATGATTGGAGACCCCAAGCAAGCCATCTACAGCTTTCGCGGGGCCGACCTGGCCACCTACTTGCAAGCGCGCACGCAGGCGCAGGGCATCTACACCCTGTCGGGCAACCACCGTGCCACCGCCGGCTTGGTTCATGCGGTCAACCACATCTTCCAAACCGCCCAAGCGCCGTTTGATGCGGTGCCGTTTGAGCCGGTGGTGGCCTGCAACCCCCACATCCTGCCGCTGCAGGTTCAGGGCCAAGCCCAGGTGGCCATGACGGTTTGGCACTTGCCCTTCGCCAAAACGCCCACCAAGCCGGTCTTCATGGCCGACATGGCCGCCGTGTTTGCCACCCAGATGGTGACGCTGCTGCAGGCTCAAGCCGCCCAGCCGGGCGACATGGCGGTGCTGGTGCGCGACCGGTTTGAGGCTGCCGCCATCCGCACCGCCCTGGCCGCGCGTGGGGTGCGCAGTGTCTATTTGTCCGAGCGCGACAGCGTGTTTTCCAGTGAGCAGGCGCAAGACGTGTGGCGCGTGTTGCGCGCCGTGGCCCACCCCAGTGACACCCGTTTGCTGCGCGCGGCCCTGCTCACCCGCCTGTGGGGCTTGAGCTGGTCCGAGTTGGATGCCTTGCTGGTGGATGAAGCCGCGTGGGACGCACAAGTGGAGCGCTTTTTGACCTGGCAGCAGCTGTGGCGCACCCAGGGCGTGTTGCCCATGCTGCACCGCCTGCTGCACGACCAAGCGCTGGCGCAACGGCTGCTGGCACAAGGGGCAGCGGGCGAACGCGCCCTGACCAACGTGCTGCACCTGGGCGAGCTGCTGCAAGCCGCCAGCACCTCGCTGCAAGGCGAGGGCGCGCTCTTGCGCCACCTGGAAAACCAGCTACGCCGCCCGGCGGCCAGTGCCGAGACCGCGCAGTTGCGCCTGGAAAGTGATGCCGCGCTGGTGCAAGTGGTCACGCTGCACAAATCCAAGGGGCTGCAATACCCGCTGGTGTTCCTGCCCTTCATGTCCAACTACCGCCCCGAGAAAAAAGACAGCGACCGCGCAGACGATGAACGCCTGGCAGAAGACATTCGCCTGTTTTACGTGGCCCTGACCCGCGCCCAGCGCGCCCTGTGGCTGGGCGTGGCCGCGGTTAGCGGCGACGTGGACGGGAAAAAGCCAGAAGTCAAAAGTGCGCTGTCGAAGCTGCTTGGACGCAGTGCGCCAGACGATTTGCCGCAACGCCTGGCCCTGTGGTCGTGCGCTGACCTTGCCGTGCAAACCGCGCCTGCAGCCAGCCAGGTTTTGTACGCGCCCAACTTGTCCGCCAAAGTGCCACAAGGCGCGCGGGTGGCGCAGCGGGTGCTGCGGCGCAACTGGTGGAGCGCCAGCTTCAGCGCCTTGACGCGTGACCTGGACAGCGCGGCGCTGGGCAGTGCCCAAGACGACCGGGTGGCCGATGCCCAGCTCGACAGCGCCACCCCGCAAGACACGTTGCAAGATACGCTGCAAAACAAGCTGCCAGACACCTTGCCCGGGGTCACTGCCGCGCCCGATCTGTTTGCACCCGAGTTGGCGTTCAATGCCTTCCCAGCGGGCGCAAGTTACGGCACGCTGCTGCATGACCTGTTGCAGTGGCAGGCCGAACACGGCTGGCCGGCCCAAACCGATGACCCATCCAATGCCCCATCCAATGTCCCGTCTGATACCCAAGAGGTGCCTGCAACCGGGTTGCAAGAGGATGCCAGCGCCGCGCCTTCAACCGCGCCCAATCCAGGCGAAGCGGCCTGGTGCAAGCAGCTTGAGCGCGCCGCACAGCGGGCCGGGTTGACCCCGGATCAGACGCTGTTGCTGCGCCAATGGATCACCCAGATTGTGATGACAAATTGGCCTCTAGCCCTTATAAATCATGCGCAAGTAGCTATCAATTTAAGTGCATTGAACGCTGGCAAGGCATGGCCAGAGATGGGTTTTACGCTGCCGGTTCAACGCCTGGGCAGCGCCTGGCTGGATCAGCGCATTGGCCAGGCCGTGTGGCCCGACCAGCCGCGTGCCGCGTTGCAGCCGCGCACACTCGAAGGCCTGCTCACCGGCTTCATGGATCTGGTGTTTGAAGTGCAGGGGCGCTACCACGTGCTGGACTACAAATCCAACCGCCTGCCCGACTACGCCCCGGCCACCCTGCAAGCGGCCATGCTGGCGCACCGCTACGACGTGCAGGCCGTGCTGTATGTGCTGGCGCTGCACCGCCTGCTGAAAAGCCGTCTGGCGGATTACGACTATGACCAGCACCTGGGCGGCGCGGTGTACTGGTTTGTGCGTGGGGTGGACCAAGCCGGCTGCGGCCTGCTGGCCCTGAACCCGCCACGGGCGCTGATTGAGGCACTCGATGCCGCCCTGTCGCGGCACACCGTCATGCAAGACCTGACATGAGCCGAGCCCATTCATTCAACAGCATGGCGCTGCGGCCGAGCCGTTCGACAAGCTTAGGGTGAACGAGATGAATCAACCCTCAGAAATGGTTAACCTCATGGAACCCTTGACTCCACAAACGAAGGGCATCGTCCCGCCCCCCGCCGTCTCGTGCTCTGCAACGCCTGCCACTTTGCCGTTGACCGCGCTGGACTTGGCGTTTGCTGATTTTTTGCAGGCTTCTGAGCCGAGCACCGACCCGCGCCACAGCCTGCTGGCGGCGCTGACCAGCCACCAGTATGGCCGGGGTCACGCCTGTCTAGACCTGCGCCTGCTGGCCGAGTTTGGGGGCACCGCGCTGGGCTGGGATGCGCGTCTGCAAGACCTGCTGCCGTCTGGCTTGGCCGATGCGGCTGCCAGCCTGCCCTGGACGCAAGGCTCGGGCAGCCCGCTGGTGCTGGAAGACACCCGCCTGTACCTGCGCCGCAACTGGCAGGCCGAACAAGCCATTCGTGCCTCCATCCAGGCGCGCCTGAACCAGCCCGGTGCGGTGCCAGACAGTTTGAAGCAGGCGCTGGACAGCTTGTTTGGCACACCATCGTCTGAATCCCGTAGGGCGGACTTCAGTGCGCCAGGTCGACTAAAGTCGACCCTACCAGAAGAGGCACAAAAGATCGACGCGTCAACCTCTCCAGACTGGCAAAAAGTGGCTTGCGCGCTGGCGGCACGGGGTCGCTTCACCCTCATCACCGGCGGCCCTGGCACCGGCAAAACCACCACCGTGGTGCGGCTGCTGTCGCTGTTGCAGACCCAAGCGCTGCAGGCTGGGAAACCGCTGCGCATGGCCTTGGCCGCACCCACTGGCAAAGCGGCAGCGCGGCTGGGTGATGCCATCGCGCAAGCCATTCAAAAGCTGCCCGCGCACATGCAGGCGCACTTGCCTGTTCAAGCCCAAACCCTGCACAAATTGCTGCATGTACGCACCAGTCTTGATGCCAGCGCGCCGCCTGCCCTGGCTTTGGATGTGGTGGTGGTGGACGAGGCGTCGATGATTGACCTGGCGCTAATGGCGCGTCTGCTGGCAGCCGTGCCGCTGTCTGCCCGGCTGATCTTGCTGGGCGACAAAGACCAGCTGGCATCGGTCGAAGCCGGGGCGGTGATGGGGCAACTGTGTGCCGGGGCAGAGCAGGGCGGCTACACCACTGACACGGTGCGCTGGCTGTTGGCGCAAACCGCTTGCGATGTCAGCGCCTGGGCTGGGCACGGTGCCAGCCTGGCGCAGCAGACGGTGATGTTGCGCCACAGCCACCGCTTTGCATCCAGCAGTTTGATCGGCCAGTGGGCCAGCGCCGTCAACGCGGGCGATCGGCCTGCCGTGGCTGAGCTGTGGTCAAGCGCGCCGCGCTGGTCAAGCGGTGAGGCGATCAGCGTGACGCGACTGGAGCCGGCATCTGGCGCTGCCCAGCACCTGGCAGACTTGGTGCGTGCGGGCTGGCGCGACTGGCTGGTGGGCGTGGCATTGATGTGCGAGGGCACGGCTTCTGACCCTGCACCTGTGCCTGACCCTGCACCAGCACCAGCACCAGCACCAGCACCAGCACCAGCACCTGCACCTGCACCTGCACCTGTGCCTGTGCCTGTGCCTGTGCCTGTGCCTGTGCCTGTGCCTGTGCCTGTGCCTGTGCCCCTGTGGGGTCGACTTCAGTCGACCAGGTCGACTGAAGTCGACCCTACGCTGATTCACGCCTGTGCACGGTCAGGCGACGCCCAAGCCCTGGCCCTGCTGGCCGCGTTTGGCAAGTTCCAGGTGTTATGCGCCCTGCGCGAAGGGCCGTGGGGCGTGGTCGCTTTAAACCGTATCATCAGCCGGGCGCTAGGTTTCCCGCCGGACGGCTGGTACGCCGGTCGCCCGGTCATGGTCACACGCAACGACTACCACCTGAACCTGATGAATGGCGACGTGGGTCTGTGCCTGCCCACTGCCCAGGGCTTGCGCGTGGCGTTTGCCCAAGGCACGGGGCTGCGCTGGGTGTTGCCGAGCCGGCTCGATGCGGTGGAAACCGTGTTGGCCATGACGGTGCACAAGTCACAGGGCTCTGAGTTTGACCATGTGGCGCTGGTGTTGCCCGACAAAATCACCCCGGTGCTGACGCGTGAACTGCTCTACACCGGCATCACCCGCGCCAAACACCAGTTGACCCTGGTGGTGCCACAAGCTGGTGTGCTGCGCCAGGCGGTGACCCAAAAAATATGGCGCAGCGGTGGTTTGACGATGGAATAACATGCCAGACCATGAAGATTGATCCCCTGATCGTCAAGATGGCCGCTGAAAATGTACGCGCCGAGGTGTTGCCGCGCCCGTCGTCGCTCCAGCTTGACCCGGCGCTGGTGCAAAAAATCAAGCAGTGGGTGCCGATCTTCAGTGGCATGTCGGCTGATTGCCTGATGCGCACCCTGGCCCTGGCCGAACATTGCGCTGTTAAAGCCGATGCGGTGGTGTTCAAGCAAGGTGAAGTGGGCAGTGCTTTTTTTGTCTTGATTGGCGGTGAAGTGCGGGTTGAAAAGGCAAGCCAAAACCAGGTCGTCGAGCTGGCCCGTTTGGGCGCTGGCCATTGTTTTGGCGAGATGGCGCTGGTAGGCAAGCACCTGCGGTCGGCCACGGTGCGCGCCCTGAAAGACTGCGTACTCATGCGCTTTGACCGTGCGCA
>Ga0210044_10006130_pt1 | contig 15976 bp, 13 predicted proteins | sample CryGey13umfilter_2_FD_183959 | JGI IMG/M metagenome (GOLD analysis project Ga0210044, IMG submission 183959) | Groundwater microbial communities from aquifer in Utah, USA - Crystal Geyser 4/9/14 3 um filter (SPAdes) (version 2) | ecosystem: Environmental > Aquatic > Deep subsurface >...
TGTCTGCGGCAAAACTTCTCCGACTGCCTTTGCAGCACCGGTGGATGACGGAATAATATTTATAGCTGCTGCACGTCCGCCTCTCCAATCTTTCTTTGATGGACCATCGACAGTTTTTTGTGTTGCGGTATATGAGTGAATTGTTGTCATTAATCCTGTTTCGATACCTATTCCTTCCTTTAACAAAACATAAACAACAGGAGCTAAACAGTTTGTTGTACATGATGCATTTGAAACAATATTATGTTTGGCAGCATCGTATTCTTTATCGTTTACGCCCATTACAATTGTTTTTACATCACCTTTCCCAGGTGCAGAGATAAGAACTTTTTTTGCACCTGCATCCAAATGTCCTTTGGCTTTGTCAGATGAAGTAAACAAACCCGTAGATTCAATAACAATATCAACTCCAAGTTCTTTCCATGGTAATTGCGACGGCTCCCTCTGTGCCATTACACATTTAATTTTATGCCCATTAACAACAAGAACATCATCTGCTTCAACTGCAGGGCTGCTTTTCTCGCTTCCTAATGTTCCATTAAACTTTCCATGAATTGAATCATATTTTAACTGATACGCAAAATATTTTGCATCAGTACTGACATCAACCACAGCAACAACATCAACATCTTTTCCGAGAAGACCTTTATCGACCAAAGCTCCAAAAACGAGTCTTCCGATTCTTCCAAAGCCATTGATTCCAACTTTAACTGGCATATTTCCTCCATTGATTTTATGAAATTTTTTATTTTCTGGCTATAAATATACCAAATATTTTTATCGTGACAATTTTACATTTATAAATCAATTTTATTTTTTACTGATTTTGTTCAAATTTCATTGTCAAATATTTATTTTTGGTTAAATCTAACTTGAGAGAGTAATAAATGGAATACAGAATTAAATTTTTAATCGTTATTATAACTATTCTCACCTTGCAGTTTTGTTCTACTGCACCGCTTGAAAAGAAATATCCATTTAAAATCAGTGAGGCAATAGATAGTCTCAATGGTGTGAAAGTTTTTTACAACGGTGAAACTGATAATGTAACCGAAGTAAATTTCAGCAGTGACAAATACCTGCTTGGCTTAAAATATCAGTGTGTGGAATTTGTAAAAAGATACTATTACGAATATTACAAACACAAAATGCCTAATGTTTATGGTAATGCGAAAGACTTTTTCAAAACCGGTCTTTTGGATGGCGAAATAAATACTGACAGAGATTTAATCCAATACTCAAACCCAAGTTCAACAAAACCACAAGTCGGGGACTTGATTGTCCTATCCGGAACAGAAACAAATCCATACGGACATGTAGCAATTATATCAAATGTCTTTGAAAATGGAATTGAAATCATACAACAAAATGCAGGACCTTTTGATCCGAGCAGAGAAAAATATAAATTGAATTATTCAAATAGTAAGTGTGAAATAATGAATAAAAGAATTCTGGGTTGGTTGCGGAAAAGTCATTAGTTTATAACAGTTCGCACTTAAAACACGTTTGAATTTTTACAGTAAAAATAATATGTCATAAAAACTAAACCTCCGGGATTTTATCACAATTTCTACCAAAAACCTCGGAGGTTTTTTTTTGAAACTACTTCAACAACAATAATTTCTTTGTCTGAGCAAACGAGCCACTTTGCAATTTATAGAAATAAATACCACTTGCAAGATTGCTTCCGTCAAATTTTACTTCGTAATTTCCAGAAGGTTTATTTTCATCCAATAATATTGCAACTTCATTTCCCAAAATATCATAAACAATTATTTTCACATTTGACGTTTGACTTTTTACGTTTGACGGTATAGAATATTTTATCGTCGTGCTCGGATTAAACGGATTCGGATAATTTTGAGACAACGCAAATTCTGTTGGAATATTCTCTGCCTCTATCTCCTGACTATATTTGTATCCGCCGTCTGTATCTATCTGTTTTAATCTGTATTGCAATTTCCCACTTGGAGGATTTTCATCAACGAATGAGTAATCTTTAGGTGAATTGGAATTTCCGTGTCCAGTAACAAAACCAATCTTCTCCCAATTAATATTACTATTGCCTTCTGCCTTTTGCCTGCTGCCTCTTTCCACTTCAAATCCGTAGTTATTCACTTCCGTTGCTGTCTGCCAACTTAATTCTACACTATTCATTCTACATTCTGCATTCAGCATTGATAATTCAACAGGCAAAGCATTTCCACCGGAAGGTGACCCTAATGCAAATTCGCTGATGAATATTAACGATGCACTTATTGTATGCTCAGTAGTGTTAAGCGTTGCTGATAATTGCTTCCATTCATTATCCATCTGATTATTTCTAACAGCAAGCGCTAAATCACTTTCATTACTTATATTCGGATGACCATTGTAATTATAGCTCACACTGCATTGTGGATTTGTTCCGGTAAGGAATAGACCCAAGTACCGAAGATTATCCATATTCCAATTTTCAGTCGGTTTTGTCGCGTCGGTTCGCATTGATGTTGCGTCAGCACGATAAACGTGAAGACCAGAAATCGTTCCTCCATCTCCAACCGCAGTGAATTGATCGCCATCAGCATGTGCAAGCGATACAGTGAAATCCGAAGGTGTTGATCCAGAATAATCATACACACTTGTATCACCAAGCGCCGCACCTGACCATACACGTGCTGGACCATTTTGAAGTGTGCCAATATTTGCATTGTCACTTAAGTCCGAAACCATTGTTGTAGATTTTTCATCAAAGCGCCAGTACCCTCTCAGGTTCGACCACTGCGGGTGAGCATTGGTTACCTTTCGGCACATCCAATCACGAATCGCAGTTTCACTTAAACACGAACTCCATACACGCACTTCATCAATTTTTCCTGTAAAGACTCTATCGGTGTAATATGAACTTGTGCCGATAGCAGAAGTTGTTGTGCCGGGATTCAGTGTCCCGGAATACAATTGACTGGCAACTTCAATTCCATTAATGTAAATCTTCATCGTGCTTCCGTCATACGTTCCCGCAATATGATACCATTTTCCCGTATCCATCACTGCCTCAGAAGATACTTCGTGCCAACCGCTATTTCCCAAATTAAAATTTACTCCTCCTTTATGGTAGCTGTTCTCTATATCTCCAACACGCAGCATATAACCATTATTGGGTCCATCACCTTCTTCACGAACAAATATTCCCGCTCGCCATATTTCAGGTTCCCATTTTGCTGCATTTATCCAGGCTTCAATAGTTATCTCAGTTCCCGAAATTTGTAACGATGCTTGATCACCTAAATCCACATAATCATTGCTTCCATCCAAGTGCATCGCATAACCTGCACCAGCCATTTCTGTCGGATCTGATAAAACATTACGTGGATTATTATTCACTTCTCGTACATTGTAATTTATGTTTCCTTCTTCGCCTTCATATTCACATACCATTACACGATATTCTGTCTCTTGTGTTAATCCTGTTATAATAATTCCGTCTGTATGTGTTGTACCGTTGAATACGCAATACCATCCGCTTGTTCCAATTTGTGAACCGGAGCCATAAACTGTATTTGCTGTATATGTTGTGCCGTTCACCGGTGATGCTAAACCGGAAGTTGCTTGCTTGATAAAGACGACTCGCTTTTCACCGTTTCCATCTGTCCAATCGAATGTGATTTGATTTTTGCTGACTGTGGTACAAGTAATATTCTGTGCTTGAATGTAACGATCGTTATAGCGAGCAACCGCAAAGTCTGAATACATACCATTTTCTCCCGATGTTCCGGCAAGAAGAATTTTTCCATCGCTTTGAATTGCCAGAGCATACGCAACATCGTCGCCTTCACCTATATCAGTATAGATACTTTCATTATCATCGTAAAAGAAATCTAACTCGCCGTTGCTTAAAAGACGGAACATCGCAAAAACAGAATTGCCGCTTACTTCATAAGAACCCGCCACAAGTATTTTTCCGTCAGACAGCACTTTTACACTATGCGTTTTATCATTATCTGAAAAACTTAACGTTGAAATCCCTTCATCAAAAAATGTGTTATCTAAAGCGCCGTCTGAGGTGTACCGTATAACAGCAAAATTAGAAAGTCCGCCGGACTCATAATCTCCGGCAATTACAATTTTACCGTCGGGTTGAATTGCCATATCGCGTCCGTAACAATTGTTACCGGCAACAACTTGCGTTGCCACACTGCCAGTGGTTCCAAAAGTGCTGTCCAAACTCCCATCCGAGTTATACCGCACAACTACCGCTGAATAATATGACCCTGTATTAGCATATCCGGCAACAACAATTTTTCCATCAGACTGAATTGCAACACATTGAGAATGATCCTGCAAACCAAGTTTTCCTACATCTGTGTTTGTATAACCAACAGAAGCAAAACTTGTATCAAATGAACCATCGCTATCCAACCTAGTTACAACAAAATCATATGATCTCCCTGTAAAAAATTTTTCTCCAACAATTACAATTTTACCGTCGGATTGTATTGCTATATCGTTACCGCAATTCATATTGACTGTTGAGAATATTCCATCGCCATCAAATGTTGCATCCAAACTTCCATCGGTATTGTAACGCATTACCAAGAGTTGAGAGCTAAAATGTGTTCCTGCGACCACAATTTTACCGTCAGATTGTAGTGCAACACATTTTCCCTCTTCTTCTTCCGGGTCTTCGGTAATTGGAAAGACTCGTGTAATTACTTTACCGGGGTTTTCTTCATTACTGCCAAAAGTATTATCAATAGAACCGTTAGAATTTAGTCTTACCAAAGTAATAAAGTTTCTGTCATCAGAAGAACCGACAATAACAATTTTTCCATCACTTTGAATTTCCAGAGCGTATGCATTTGCACTGCTTTCGCTAAAAAGATTTTTTGCGATTCCATTATTGCCAAAAGTGCTATCTATAACACCATCCTGTGATAGAATAATTGAGTAATAGCAAAAACATAAACTTATAATTACAATATTTTTCACCATTATTTCCTCATCGTTTTAAAAAAATAATATATTTTTTTAATATTTGATTTTTTCTATTTCATTAAGAGCATCTTCTTCGTTTCTGAAAAAATGCCTGATTTCAGCGTATATAAATACACTCCGCTTGCAAGTTTGCTTCCGTTAAATTTCACTTCATAGTTTCCCGCAGGTTTGTATTCATCAACCAACGTTGCTACTCCCCGCCCAAGAATGTCGTAAACTTTGAGAGTAACATTTTGTAGCACAGAATAATATTCTGTGCTACTTGGTACAGAATATTTTATCGTCGTGCTCGGATTAAACGGATTCGGATAATTCTGTTCAAGAACAAATCCGTTGGGATAAATATTTTCTCTCACACCATTGGGAATTACAACTTTATACCCAATTGAATATGGATTTTGCCAGCTTGTACCCGTGGCAGTTCCAAATATTTTAACATAATATTTTTTATCAGCAAGAATATTCTCAACATAAAAAGTATCAACCTGATTTTTTACCTCATTTTTATAAATCAAATTCTCATCTTCAAACACATTAAATGAATCAATACCGGCATTATTGTTAACAATAATCAGTGCCAAATTTCCATCCAATATCGGAGTGAAATTAAAAACATCAATATCATTTTCATTCCGGTTCGTAATGTGTGTAATAAATCCAGCTGTAAAAGTATCAGGAATCAGTTTATAAGAATAATCTTTTTGAGGTGGTTCATCAATCCCTCTTATAATTGCATAAATGTTATTTGGTTCAAAAATGTGATTTGTGGTAAACAATAGCGTATCGGCTGTGGCCGGTAAAATTGAACTGCCCGAATAAAGATACTGACGTGAAAGTTCTACAAGTCCGTCCTGTCCCAGATTATTAAAGTTTGACGTGATCCATGTATATAAAATATTTAATGGCAATGGCATCAAATTATTATATGTTGTGCCGCTGTTTAATCCAATAATATTATCCGATTGTGAACTGTTGCAGTTTACATCCTTATTATACGGAGTTGATGACCACTGAAACGAGCTTTCAATTCCGCCAAATAAAAACGGTGCCGGAATTGTCACCGGGAATGGACCTCCTGTCGAGTATGGATAACGCAAATCGCGGCATGCTTCGCTTTTCTCATCAGCCCCGTTAAGAATTGCAGAAAGAATTCCACCAGTGTGATTGCTTCCGAGATGAGGTGTTCCCAGTGTAATTAGTTTTGCAACTTTGTGCCCGTCTTCAGATGTCTGATCAACCCAGTTTGTTCCCCTGCCGCTGCTTGTCCCATCAAATCCTCTTTGTAAATATTCACGGGCTTCAAGTCCGCCCATTGAATGTCCAACAAGAACAACTTTTTCAGCATCTTCAATTTCCAAAACAGCCTGAATCATTGATTTCAATGCAATACCCTGTTTATAAATTGCTGCCTGATTGCTGAAATTATGAGTGCTGTGCCCTGCTTCAGCAAATCGGGTGTTATCGAAATTAATAACATACAGTCTGTTTGGTGAAGGATTGGAATTCCCGTCACGCCAGCCAATTAAATCAATATCATTTGTTAATGAAGCTGTTGTGTTGCTGCCATCGTGATTGAGACATACATCAAAATACTTTGCTTCTCCGCCAAAATATGCCACAGCGTCATTCCATGTAGCATCACTTGAAACAAGTCCATGCAGGAAAATAACCGGGTACGGAAATTTCCCCGGTTGTGCAACTGAAATTAAGTTGACTGCTAAAAAAATAATGGAAACAAATTTAGTTTTCATAAAACAACTCCTGTTATTTTGTTGTAATTAAACTTCTGATTTTTTCTTCTATTTTTTTCTTCGAGAAATGTTTTTGAATAATATCATCAACACCATTCTGAATAATTTCTTTTTGAAAACACTCGTTATTATGATCTGATAAAGCGAGAATTTTCACATCATTCAATTTTGCAAAATAATTTTTAATCTCCTGTATGCATTTTGAATCCGTTAGTTCTTCATCTAAAAGCACTAAATCTACTTTTGCGGCTAATGAAATTTTCATTAAGTCAGAATAACTTTCTGTATCGGAAATAATTCTAAAGTCAGGAATTTGGCTTAAAATAGTTCTCAGACTTTCTCGGTAAAACACATTTTTTTCTACAATTGCAATGTTGATTAAATTTTTCATAAGAAATTTTAATTTTGGTGAAAAATTAATTGTTTTATTGTAACTGAAGAACAAGGAAATCCCTTAAATTTACTAAGGGGAAACCCGTATTTGTGAGTAAAAATTATTCGATAGTAAAATAATTGTTTTTTACTGCCCAGATAATCAACTCGGCAGCATTTCTGACATTTGTTTTGCTGAAAATATTTGTGCGGTGTGTTTCTACTGTTTTTAGACTTATAAAAAGTTTGTCTGCTATTTCCTGAGATGTTTTTCCATTGCAAACAAGACTTAAAACATCTATTTCTCTGTTTGTAAGTTTGTTAAGATTATCGGTTAAATTAATTGAGTTGAAAGCAAGTTGCTTAAGAATATCCTGACTAAAGTAATTTCCGCCATTAAACACTTCAGTAATTGCTTGCTGTAGTTCAAATTTTTTGGCTTTTTTCAAAACAAAGCCTTTCGCCCCTGCATTAATCATTTGCGAATAATGAAGAGTGTCGGAGAACAATGTTAATGCAATAATTTTAAGTTCAGGATAAAGTTTCAGTGCTTGAGTTGTAGTTTCAACCCCATCAATTATGGGCATATTAATATCCATCAAAATAACATCGGGTCTTTTGTGCTTTAGAAATTCAATAAATTCTTTACCATCTGCTGAATCAAAAATCACATCAAACCCGTTGATTTGATTTAATACAAGAATCAATCCTTCGCGGAATAAATCATGATCATCAACCACAGCAATTTTAATTTTCAACTGAATCTCTGAATTTAATCGGAATAGAGAAATTTGCGGACATACCTTTTTGCTCTTCACTGAAAAGTTTCATGCTTCCATTAAGTGTCTGAATCCTATTCTGTATGTTCATCAAACCAATCCCTGCATTTTTTTGATGAAATGAATTAACGTCAAATCCTTTTCCGTTATCTGAATAATCAACAAACAAGTATCCATTTTCAACTTTCAACTGAATTGATATCTGAGTGGCTTCGGAATGTTTTAATGAATTATTTATCAATTCGGTAATTGATCTGTAAATAATTAATTCCTGATTGAGAATTAATCTGTCGAATTTGGGAAACTCCAAATTGAATTTAATCTTCTCTGCACTACTCAATATATTGATGAAATTTTCCAAAGCAGTAACTAATCCAAATTTTTCTAAAATAAAAGGACTAATATTATGAGAAATTCTTGACACATCACCGGCTGCATTATCGATAATTAATCTTAATTTTGATTCAATTGCATTTTTTGAATCTTTATTAGTCTCATCAATGTAAGCCTGGAAATATAAATTAATCGCCGAAAGAACCGGTCCAAGTCCGTCATGTAAATCACTTGCTAATCTTTTTCTTTCTTTCTCCTCAGTTTGAATTACAATATCTATCATCTTCTGCTGAATCTCTTTTTTCTCAATCATCTCCTGCTTCAAAGCATAATTTAATTTTTCAAGTTCATCAGATTTTTTCTGTAAATCTTCCAGATTTTTTTGAATTGTAGAAAAGAAAATTTTTAATATGTAAAAAACCAACGAACCAATAAGCAGGAAATGTAAAATCCTTACAGCAACACAGGCAAACTGGCAAGTTTCAAAATTATATTTCAAAGGGATGAAAGTTGATTTTGTAATCATTAAAATTCCGGTAATCAGAACAGTAATAAACGAGGCAACGAAAACCCAAAACGCTTCATTTTTTTTCGATATGAGCAAAGAATAAACAATCGCGAGTACAAACCACAGACTCGCAAGATCAATCAGTCCCAGCAAAAGATTATAACATCCTGCAGAAAACAAGAGCAGAATAAATACCCGGATTTTGATTTTGAACTCAATCATATTCTTAAGTAAAAATAACAGGATGGAGATAATTCCCATTATGGGCGGGAGGTATCTTGGTAACTGGTATTCGCTTTCTCGGAGGGCAAAATAAATTATTATATTGAGTGGAATTGAAAGCAAAGCAATGAATGAAACGCTGTCATTTGTAATTTTATTAAGTACTTTGCTTTTTTCTGAATTCATTTCTTTAAATGAATACTCCTGATTTTAGGATGCAAATATTTTGGTCGAATTGAATTTAGAATATTACGCAGAGTTTTTAAATTTAATTCGGTTCAAAGCACGATTAAGGGAAGCCTGCGCACGAAGAAGATCAATGTCATTTCTGTTTTTGCCTGACATTCTTTCCTTCGCTCTTTGTGCTGATTTTTCAGCCCGCTCCATATCAATCTCTTCTTTCGATTCAAAACTTTCAGCTAAAACTGTAACTTTATTATTCAATACTTCTATTGTTCCGCCGCCGGTAAAGAATTCAAGTTCTTTACCTTCAGCATCTTTAATTTTTATTTTACCAACTTCTAACGAACTCATTATCGGTGCGTGATTGAACAATACCTGAAAATTTCCCATTTCACCGGGAACAGTTACAGATAAAATTGAACCAGCGTAAGCTGCTTTTGCGGGAGTAATTATTTCTAGCAAAAGTTCTTTCATGATTCAACTTCAGATTTTCTTGCTTTTTCAACAGCTTCTTCAATCGTTCCTACATACATGAAGGCTTGCTCCGGTAAATCGTCATGTTTTCCTTCAATGATTTCTTTGAATCCTCGTATTGTATCTTCAATTTTCACATATTTACCAGGGAATCCCGTAAACTGCTCAGCAACCGAGAAAGGCTGGCTTAAAAATCTTTGAATTCTTCTTGCACGTCTTACAGTAATCTTATCCTCTTCTGAAAGTTCGTCCATACCAAGAATATTAATAATATCCTGTAAATCTTTGTATGACTGCAAAATTTCTTTAACTCGTTTTGCAACATCATAATGTTCCTGACCGACAATATCCGGCTGAAGAATTCTTGAAGTTGAATCAAGCGGGTCAACTGCGGGATAAATTCCAAGTTCAGAAATCTGACGGCTTAAAACTGTTGTTGCGTCAAGATGTGAAAATGCAGTTGCAGGCGCAGGATCTGTCAAGTCATCTGCAGGCACGTAAATAGCTTGTACTGACGTTATAGAACCTTTATCTGTTGATGTAATTCTTTCCTGTAATTCACCCATTTCACTTGCAAGGTTTGGCTGATAACCAACTGCTGAAGGCATTCGCCCAAGCAAAGCTGAAACTTCAGAACCTGCTTGTGTGAAACGGAAAATATTATCAATAAATAAAAGCACATCTTTATTTTCTTCATCACGGAAATATTCTGCAATTGTTAATCCAGTTAAACCTACACGCAATCTCGCTCCCGGTGGTTCGTTCATTTGACCAAAGACTAAAGCGGTTTTGTTCAAAACACCGGATTCTTTCATTTCACGCCAAAGATCATTTCCTTCACGTGTTCGCTCCCCAACTCCGGCAAATACAGAATAACCGCCGTGCTGCTTGGCAATATTATGAATCAATTCCTGAATAATAACCGTCTTACCAACACCTGCACCGCCAAACAAACCCGTTTTTCCACCTCGCGAATATGGCTCAAGCAAATCGATAACTTTTATTCCTGTTTCAAACATTTCCTGTTTTGTAGTCAGGTTTTCAAATTTTGGTGCGTGTCTGTGTATAGCATATTTCTTCTTAGCTTCAATTTTCCCTAATCCGTCAATTCCCTCTCCGGTTACGCTAATCAATCTACCGAGAGTTTCCGGACCAACAGGAACAGAAATCGGGGCACCTGTATCAATCGCTTTCATTCCTCTGACTAATCCGTCAGTTGAATCCATCGCTACTGTTCTGACACGATTTTCACCTAAGTGCTGCTGAGTTTCCACAATCAATTCTTCCTCTTCGCCCTGCATATTTGTGCGGGGAATTATAATTGCATTATATATTTTGGGTAAATGTCCATCTTCAAAATCAATATCAACTACAGGTCCAATAACCTGAACAACTTGACCTTCATCCTGTGCCATTTTTTTCCTTTTGTTAAATTTTTATGATGCAAAAATATTGATAAACAAAACACATTCAAAATAAAAGTTTGAAAATAATTGAGTGATTATTTCGTAAAGTGGCTTTTTAGCAAAAGCCCGATGACATAAACATTCGACCATAACAAAGATCTTTTGTTATTTTATTTTTGACTTCGAGGAAAAAGTAACGGGATGAAATAATTTTCACATCCACACACAATTTTACATTCGTTTTCCCAAAATATATTTTCAATACAAACTGATTTATAAAAGAATCACAGATAATTTTAAAATTCTGCTTGACGAATAGTCAATTGATATTTATTTTAGCATATAAAATAATTACAAATAATACAAATATGTCTAAAATAAAATCAAAGCATGAATCCTTAGCAGAACTGGTCTGCGAATTAACAAGATATTGTGCTTTGAAAGAAGAATATTTTGCTGCGAGTTTCAATCTTTCGCCCACGGAAGTCAGATTTCTGAAATTGTTTGCTTTTCAGGATGTATATACAATTAAAGAATTAAGAGAAAAGCTTGGATTGACTCCAGGCAGAATAACTCACATTTTAGACTCTCTTGAAGCAAAAAAACTTATTTCCCGTTTGCAGGATGAAAAAGACAAAAGGAATATAATCGTAAAACTTTTGCCAAAATCATTACCGCTAATTTCAAATCTAAGTGAAAACTATAATAAATTGCACGAAGAAATATTAGAACATGTAAATGATGAAGAATTAAAACAAATTTATTCATCCGTTGAAATTCTTGTAGATGTTTTTCGAAAATGGAATGAAAAAGAATAATTTTAGAGTATAAAACAAATGTTAAAACTATAATAAACAGAGTTATCTTATGAAAAAAGTAATCTTAATCGTTGCTTTTCTTGGTTTACTTGCAATAATTGCAGTCGGGACACTTTCGCAAAAAGAGAGCGAACCAACAACACTGATGAAACTCAAAGAAAAGTATTCAAAAAAAGAAAAACCATCTGTTGATCACAGCAAATTTGCAGCGCTTCAGCAGAAGTTTAATTCACCACAGGAAGTTACAAAAGCATGCGAATCCTGTCACAACATGACAGCTCATCAGGTCATGAATTCCAATCACTGGAATTGGGAGCGAGAAGAATACGTTGAAGGTCGCGGAATTATTTATCTCGGTAAAGGAAATGCAATTAACAATTTTTGCATTGGTACTCAGGGGAATGAAGGAAGCTGTGCAAAATGTCATATCGGTTTAGGAATGGATGAGAAACGAACGGTTTTTACAGATTCTACAAATATTGACTGTCTGGTTTGTCATGACAATTCCGAAACTTATGCGAAAGCAAATGAAAAAGGCGGCGCACCTGATATGTCACTTGATTTCAACAAAATTGCTCAAAGTGTTGGTAAACCGAGACGAAGTAACTGTGGCGTTTGCCATTTTTATGGCGGAGGAGGAAATAATGTTAAACATGGCGATTTGGAAATGACACAATTCGAGCCGACAAAAGAAATTGATATCCACATGGCTACAGATGGAATGAATTTGACTTGCGTTGAATGTCACACGACAGAGCAGCATAATCTTTCCGGAAAAGTTTATTCACTTTCTTCAATGAGCCGAAACCGAAACACATGTGAAGACTGCCATACTGCAACTCCGCACAAAGATGATATATTAAATGAACATACAATAAAAGTTGCTTGTCAAACATGCCATATTCCAACTTATGCCAAAGGAAATGCAACTAAAATGTATTGGGATTGGTCAACAGCAGGGAAATTAAAAAACGGTGAACCTTATGTTGAAGAAGACAGTATGGGTAATCACGCTTATATGTCAATCAAAGGAAGTTTTGTTTGGAAGAAAAATGTTAAGCCCGATTATATTTGGTTCAACGGAACGGCTTCGCATTATCTTGAAGGTGATAAAATTCAAGATACTTCAAAATCTCTTGTATTGAATAAACTTCACGGTTCTTATGCAGATGATGAATCAAAAATTACTCCTGTCAAAATTCATGTCGCAAAACAGCCTTATGATCCAATTAACAGAATTCTGATTCAGCCAAAATTATATGCAGATAAAAAAGGTGAAGGAGCATTCTGGAAAGATTTCAATTGGGAAAAAGCTGCTGAAGTAGGAATGAAAGACGCCGGATTACCATTCAGCGGGAAAGTTTCTTTCATCAAAACAGAAATGTATTGGCCTGTAAATCATATGGTCGCAAGCAAAGAAAATACAGTTCAATGCAAAGAATGCCACACACGTGAAAACTCAAGACTTGCCGGTTTGAAAGATTTTTACATGCCGGGACGTGATTATTCAAAAATTGTTGATATTGGCGGGATGTGGATCCTGATACTGACAATTCTTGGAATATTCACCCATGCTGTAATTAGATTTTTGTCATACAGAAAATTAAAAAATGAGGTGTCAAAATGAGCAAGAAACAAGTTTATATTTACAAAAGTTTTGAAAGATTCTGGCACTGGATGCAAGCAATTCTAATCTTCTTCCTGGCATTCACAGGATTTGAAATTCACGACACCTATACTTTTTTTGGTTACAGAGATGCTGTACGTTATCATAATGTTGCTGCTTATATGCTGATTGCACTTATCGTTTTTGCAATTTTTTGGCATCTAACAACCGGTGAATACAAACAATATATTCCAACATTCAAAAACATTCGTGCACAGTTGGATTATTATATTTTCGGAATTTTCCGCAATGCACCGCATCCAACCAAAAAGACAGTTTTAAGTAAACTTAACCCATTACAAAAATTCACTTATTTCGGATTGAAAATTTTAGTTATTCCTGTAAGTGTAACCTCCGGTTTGCTTTATATGTTTTATCGTTACCCGAGCAAACAAGGAGTTGAAGCGATAAACATTGAATCACTTGAGTTTATTGCTATATTTCATACAATTGCAGCAATCCTTCTTGTAATTTTTATTGTAACTCATTTGTATTTAATTACAACCGGAGAATCAGTTACATCAAATCTGAGAGCTATGTTAACAGGGTTTGAAGAACTTGAAGATGCCAATAATTCTACTGAGAATATTGCCGAAAAGAATTTATCAACTAAAAATTTAGAGTAGAGGTTTTTATGGAAGAATCAAAATATATGAATCCTTATTTAGCCGGAGTTTTACTCGGGTTATTATTAATTGCGACAATTTATATCACAGGTCGTGGCTTAGGGGCAAGTGGTGCAATCAAAAGTTATGCTGTTACAACAGTTGAAACTATAGCTCCTGCACATACTGAATCAACAAAATTTTATAAGGAATATGCTGAAGAACATCCGGGAACAAGTCCGCTTTTAAACTGGCTTGTTTTTGAAGTTACCGGCGTTTTGATTGGTGCATTTTTATCGGGATTAATTTCAAACAGACTTGACTTTAAACTTGAGAAAGGACCAAGGACAACAACTAAGATTCGTGTTGCCGGTGCATTAATAGGTGGAATGCTTTGGGGTATCGGTTCACAACTTGGACGCGGTTGCACAAGCGGCGCTGCCCTCTCCGGAATGGCTGTAATGTCGTTTGGAGGCATTATCACAATGTTTGCAATTTTTGCCGGTGCGTATGCATTTGCATACTTTTTTAGAAAATTTTGGATTTAAAAAGGAGATTAAATTATGGGACCATTAGTTCCTGATATAATAAGTAATAATTTGAATTTTATTGTTGCTCTTGTCATCGGAATTCTTTTCGGTGCAATTTTAGAGCAGGCAGGATTTTCAACTTCAAAAAAATTAGTAGGATTATTTTATGGCTATGATTTCACGGTTCTTCGTGTGTTTTTTACAGCAGGAATCGTTGCAATGATTGGCGTAATGGGTTTGGCTCATTTTGGTTTAATCGATATGAATCTTGTTTATATTAATCCTACTTTCCTTTGGTCTGCGATTATCGGTGGATTGATAATGGGACTCGGATTTGTGATTGGAGGATTTTGCCCCGGAACAAGTGTATGTGCTGCCGCAATAGGAAAGATTGACGCAATAATTTTTATTGGCGGAGCTTTTCTTGGTGTGCTGATTTTTGCCGAAGGTTATCCGCTTTTTGAACCTCTTTATAAGACTTCTAACCTTGGAAACCCGACTTTTTTTAACATGCTTGGAATGTCACAAAATGTATTTGCTTTTATAATGGTTGTATTTGCATTAATTGCTTTCTGGGGTGCATCAATTGTGGAAAATAAAGTTAACGGAATCACCAAACCACCAATCAGATTGACACCATATTACATTGGAATTGTTTCAATTGGAATTTTGATGGCAATTTCTGCTTTTATTTTTCCCGACAGAAAAAACACTTTGTCTGATCTTGTTCAGGATAAAAGTTTTGTAAAATTATACCCGGTTGAAACAATGACAGTTGATGAATTAGCTTTTAGAGTTATGGACGATCAGGAAACTAAACTTCAAATTATTGATTTCAGACCCGAAAAAGAATTTACGAAGGAAAGCCTTCCAAAATCGACCTTGTTTTCTCTTGATAATTTATATGAAAAGGAACCAAATCAGTTGCTGTGGTTAAAACATAAAATCAATGTATTTGTTGCTAATGATGAAATGATGGAAAGAAAGATGGCAATAATCGCAAGTGAGCTCGGTTATAAACGAATTAAGATTTTACAAGGTGGATTGAATGCATTCAAAGAACAAGTATTAAATTTCAAGCCAATTGAAAATCCTAAAAACATTGATGAAGTTTATCAAAATCGTTTTCGCACAAAAGCTATGAAAGCAATTCCAATTCTAATTAAAAACAACAAATCAGCCGGACCGGTCGAGAAAAAACAAAAGCGTGTTGTTGGTGGTTGCTAATTCACAAATAGCACAACATCGTGCACAGTTTTTAGTTATACTAAGAAAGCAGAAGATCGTGCACAAACATCCCCATGGGGATGTAACCGATGTTTAGTTAATAATTATTCGCACAACATCGTGCATAC
>Ga0210044_10006133_pt1 | contig 15971 bp, 9 predicted proteins | sample CryGey13umfilter_2_FD_183959 | JGI IMG/M metagenome (GOLD analysis project Ga0210044, IMG submission 183959) | Groundwater microbial communities from aquifer in Utah, USA - Crystal Geyser 4/9/14 3 um filter (SPAdes) (version 2) | ecosystem: Environmental > Aquatic > Deep subsurface > Groundwater...
GAACAGTGAAAGTGTTCTTGCTTCCTCTGTGCTACTATCCTTAGTCATAAGACCCGGAGGAACTGTCATATCTAAATAGAAAAGATATGGTCTTGAAACATTAGATTTTCTTAACTGAGAACTAAATTCTTCTAGAGGGGTTTTTGATGTTGTAGCCATTAAAGTGCCATTAAATAATTAATATTTAATCATACTTAAAGATTCTAATGGCTACAAATCAACAGTCAAATCCATCAAGAAAAAGTATTTCGGTTTCTTCTATAGATCAACTGAAAGACAAAAAAGTTCTTTCATTTCCATCTGACTTGGGGGTTGCAGTTAAAGATTCGGCTGGAAATGATTATACATATATCTTGATCAGAATTAATACTTCTACTAATGGAAACAAGTTAAAAGAAGACAAAGGTACTGGTGATGTTCTTACTGCTGCTCGTGCCAGGCAGTCGGGTGCTTTACAAATGGGTGAGACTGCAAATCTAGCTAGTTACTTACCAAATTCTGTTTATAACAATGCAAAACCGGATCAAGACATGAATACTAGATTTGGTTCTGAGAATGTTACTAAAGAAAAATGGATATACAGACCTGGGCTGACTAAACTTGATAGAGTTATTGTTCTTCCTATGCCGAATAACTACAATGTAGATACTACGATGGATTATTCAAATGAAGACACGGGTTTACTGTCCAACGCTGCTGATGCTGTCGCTTCCAGGGGTGAGGGTCTAATGACGATTGTTGGTGGAAAATTGGCTTCCGCTGGTCTAAATGGAATCGCAAATGCATTGAAAAAAGCTGCCGGCATGAATACAAGTACTACCGGACCCGGAGAAGATAGAAAATTATTTGCGGCTGGCAGATTAGCAACAAATTCGAAGAAAGAAATTCTGTTTAACGAAATTTCTTTCAGAACATTTAACTTTAATTATGTCTTTGCACCAAAGAATGCTCTTGAATCTACAACGATTCAAGAAATTATTCGAACTCTTAGATATTATGCTTCCCCTGAATTAGATGGCGGCAAACTTTTTTATACATTCCCTGCAGAATTTGAGATTAGTCTTATGAAAGGTAATTCAGAAAATACAGCACTGCCAAGAATTACTACTTGCGTTCTAGAAAACATAAATGTTAGCTATAGTTCTGGATCAACTTGGGGTAATTTGCCAGATGGTATGTCACCAGAAGTATCTGTTTCAATGAAGTTTAAGGAATTGGAACTTGTCGACAGAAACCGTATCTGGGACAAAGAATCGTCTATAACATCTGGATATTAAACATGACATATTTTTCAAACTTACCGTACACCACGTATGAATTCAACGGGGTTGAAAATATAGCAAAAGACATTTTAACTCGTGCTCGATTCATTTCAGAATATGCTCCTTATACGGATATGTTTGAAGAATATGAAATAAGCAACAGCGAAACTGCTCAATCAATTGCAAAAACATATTACGGCGCAGCTACTTACCACTGGGTCATTCTCATATTCAACGAGATTCATGATCTAGAAAATGAATGGCCGCGCGACAACTATAGATTAGAAATGTACTGTGAAGAAAAATATGGTGCCGACAAGAATGCAATCAAACACTGGCTTGATGCAGATAAGAATGTTATAGGTGAAATTAAGGTGTACTCAAAAGACAATGCTTGGATTCCACCGAGCAATCCTGGAGTACCAGATAACACATACTATTTTTCGGAAACTTTCTATGAGTACGAAGACAGAATCAATGATGAAAAACGTATCATCAAAATAATGAGACCAGAACTACTTGGTGATTTTGTTAAACAATTTTCTGATGCTCTAAATGGCTGAAATTAAAACCTCAATCACCACCCCAGGTGAGATAAATATAAGACGTTTTGATCTAAGATCTAACAATGGTAAGATTCTTGATCTTTCGGCTATCGTCTATGATATGACATTGTATGAAGATATCTTTTCAAACACAATGTCGGGATATCTATTAATTCAAGATTCGTTGGATCTGATCAATACTTTACCTATTGTTGGTGAAGAAATTCTTTATATAGATGTACAAACACCTTCTCTTGAGCAGAGCATCACTAAAGAATTCTACGTTTATAAACTTTCGGAATTAGTTCAGAACAAACGTTCATCGACTTATTTGCTTCATTTTTGTTCGTTAGAATTAATCAGTTCAACTAATTCTAAAATCTCTAAGTCATTCAAGGGTAATATAACAAACAATGTTCAAGAAATATTTACAAATAAAGTATATGGTCTTGGCTCCGAGAAGAAAATTGACTTTGATGTGACGGCAAATGACTATTCATTTGTTGCACCATATTGGAGTCCAATGCAAACGATCAATTGGCTCACAACAAAGAGTTTAAATAAAAGAGGTATATCTAATTTTCTATTTTATGAAAATAACAAAGAATACAAATATACGTCTATAGATTCTTTGCTGTCGGCACCAATAATTAGAGATTATGTTTTGTCCGATGTAAATTCAACTACCGCGGTTGGTGGTGACATTGAAAAAAGATATTCGTTTGTTGAATTGGTAGAAATGCCAGTAACATTCGATTATATGAGAAATCTATCGGCTGGTATGTATGGTGGCATTCTTTATACTTATGATTTAACTACAAAAAAGATTAAAAAAACTGAATATGATTATTTGGGGGATTTTACGAAGAGCAATCATACTAATAATTCTCCTCTAAAATCTAAGAACTTTTATAAAAATCTCAAAGCATCAATTCACTTTGCTGGACAAAATGATTATCTAAACGGATCGTTTAAGTCACAAAGAATACACGATACTATGCTCCAGAGAAATTCTCTGATGGAGCAGATTAGAGCTTTTAAGTTTAATATTAAAGTGTTCGGTCGTACTGATATAAAAATAGGACAGACTATAAACTACACTTCACCTAAGGGCCGTGAAATTGCTAGTGATGATATAAAGACTAACGCTGGATCAGAATATTTCACTGGCAAGTATCTGATTACAGCAATAAGACACAGAATTATAGCAGGTAAACATAGTATGGAAATGGAAATAATTTCTGACTCTTTTGTTAAAGAAATTTCTCAATGAATAATTTTTATCTAGGTATTATAGAGGATAGAATCTCGGACCCATTGAAGCTTGGTAGAGTAAAAGTTCGTGTTTTTGGTGTACATACAGAATCCATGGTAGATATTCCAACTGAAGATCTACCATGGGCCATACCGTTGATGCCAGCTTCTTCTGCTTCTTTATCGGGTATTGGCGATGCTGTACCACAGTATTTAGAAGGCACCACGGTATTTTTGTTTTTTCAAGACGGAGAATCAAAGCAACAACCAATAATATTAGGTTCTCTTGCTGGAATTCCTCTATACAAAAATCCACTTTCTAATTTAACAGAAGAAGTTAATTCTTCTATTACGGTACCTAATGCCACTGTTCTTGAATCATCTGCTGGAACACTTACGGATTCTTCTGGCCAAGCAGTAACAGATTCATCTGGTACTCCAGTTGCAACTGACACCAATTTAATACCACCGTTAGATATAACAGAAATGGTAGCTAAGTTTGGTAATAATGTTTCTTTGGTATATGAAACTCTATTAAATTTCGGCATCAAAGATCCCTATGCATTAATAGGTATTCTTTCTAACATTGCCAAAGAGAGTGCATTTAAATTAAAACGTGAAAGTCTAAATTATGCCACAGTATCCAGACTGAAAACTGTCTACCCAAATTACTTCAGTAAGTTAACTGATACCGAAACTGCACAGTATCTTGGTAATGAAGAGAAACTTGCAAACTTTGTGTATGCTAATAGATATGGAAATAAAGATCCAGCCTCAGGAGATGGATATAATTTCCGAGGTGGCGGCTTCATTCAGATTACTTTTAGAAGTAATTATAAAAACATCGGCTCTAAAATTGGTATAGATCTTGAGTCTGATCCATCCCAAATCAATAATCCAAAGGCCGGCGCAAAATCTGTAGCACAATATTTCATAAATTCGTTTGGCGGCCGTGGCCGGCTGAGTTTCAATAGTTTAGATGAAGCATTATCTGCTTGTACTAAGAAAGTTAATCCGGGCGGCTATGCTATGGATTATCCTAAGGTGGTTACATACTCTAAATTATGTAAGATAATTGACAACTCGGAAGAAACAGAAAAACAAGTAACGGAAGAAGTTACCAAACCGAATGCACCCGAGAACGATATTAACAAATCTGCTACTCAGTCAGAGATTAATTCTGGGAGCGCTTCTAAAAATAAGCCTATAGGTATGTCTGGGTTTAAAGATCCATCAGGAAAATATCCACTTACTGCAATGTTAAATGAACAAGACACCTCACGTTTAGCAAGACGCAATGTGCTGAATACATCAGTTGATGTTAGAAACAAAAAGCGAATGACTGGTATTCCAAATGTTGCTGGTGAAACATTCGATGAACCAGCACCGGCATATAATGCGCAATATCCATTTAACAAAGTACATACAACTGAATCTGGTCATACAATTGAATTTGATGACACTCCGGGTAATGAAAGAATAAGTCAATACCACACAGCCGGTACTTACACAGAGATTGATAAGTACGGCAATACGGTCAATAAGATTGTAGGTGATAATTACTCAATCACCGAGCGCAATGGTTATGTCTATATTGACGGCACGGCAAGAATATCGGTCGGCTCTGATGTAAAGCTTTATGTTGCTGGTAATATGGCAGTAGAAGTAGATGGAGATCTAACATATAATGTTGGTGGATCAGTTAACTGGAAAATTGGTGGCAATTTAGTACAAGGTGTTGGTGGCCAAAATTCTATGAAATCTGGCTCTTCAACCGATATAGATTCTTCAATGATAAATTTAAATTCTGGTTCTGCTATAGTAAATTCACCTTCTGCCAGATCTGGTAAAACCAATGATTATGGAAAAAGAATACCAGAAAACTTCTTGGGTGCAGAAACAATTAAGTTTGATGATGCCGACCCAGCCCAGGTAGATGCTCACCATGTGGAACAAATAAGATTAGGTGAGATTACTAAAGAAGAATTAAACCAAGGCGAAGCAGCAAAACCTATAGAAAAAGATGAGGAACCCGCAGCCGTGAAAGAAGCACTAACACCAAGTTCATGTGCAATGTTTGAGAACAAAGATAATATTCCAGACACAACACAAATATCTAAATACTTCACCATCGGCATGCTTTCATCAAATGCTGTTGTATCACATTACAAAATTACGGCACAGAACGGGCTTACCAAGGCACAGATTGCTTGTAATCTCAAAAACTTGGCAGAAAACTGTCTTGATCTGATTAAGGCTAAATATCCAAATATGAATGTGACTTCTGCTTTCCGAGTAAGTACATCTGGCTCCCAACACAATCGTGGTATGGCAGCTGACATGCAATTTACTGGTGCTTCAAAGTCCGATTACTATGATATTGCTTTATGGATTAAAGCCAATATTGTTTATGATCAATTATTGTTGGAATATAAAACTACAGGGACTAGACTTCCGTGGATTCATATCTCATATAATTCTGCTGGAAGCAGACACCAGACGCTTACTTTGATGAATAACAAGACAAAAGGCCAAGGTCTTTTGAAATTAGAGGCATAAAATGGTAACACTAACTAGAAATTCTCGTGATTATGTAGATGTAGATTTTGGATTTACAAAACACCCAGATTCTTATAATCTTACAATAAAGAAAAACATAAACGCCGTAAAACAAGCTGTTATTAATTTGCTCTTACTTAGAGAAGGTGATAAGCCTTTCCACCCAGAGATTAAGTCACCAATATTTGATTCTCTGTTTGAATTGAATACGGCTGTGGAGAAAATCATTATAGAGGATGAAGTCAGAAAATACATTAATACTTATGAACCTAGAGTATATGTACAATCCGTTTCTGTATCTTTTGATAATCAAAATTCGCTATCATGCACAGTTGTTGGCCAAATTATTAATCTTCAAGAACCTTTTGAAGTCAATATACTTGTAGAACGTCTTAGATAAGCATTAAATAAATCAATAAAGAATTAAAACTATGGCCACAACACCAATAATTGATCTAGACTTTGATCAGATTAAAGCCGCAATCATAGATTATATCAAGAACTCAGACACAACGTTCACCGACTATAATTTTGAAGGCTCTGCTTTAAACTCAATAATCGATGTTCTTGCATATAATACTCATACTAATGCATATTATGCAAATATGCTACACTCTGAGAGTTTTCTTGATACTGCACAAAAACGTGGATCAGTAGTTTCTAGAGCAAAAGAACTTGGTTACACACCAAAGTCCGTTACTTGTTCAAACGCTTTTGTTAATGCATATACTTCTGGTCTTTCCAGTCAAAGTACTATATTTTATATTCCCCGAGGCACAATTTTTACTTCTTCTAACGATTCTGGTTCTTATCAATTTCTTGCAAAAAGTGATTATTATTCAAAATTAGATGAAACTAATGGCACTCGACATGTTTTCGCGGGCATTAATCTAGTTTCTGGTGTTTATTTATTTAATTCATTTACAGTAAATTCACTAATAAATATTAGATCAATTTTCACAATTCCCAACAATAGCATTGATACTAGTACTTTACGCGTGTTTATAAAGGATTCTGCTAATTCTATAGAAAAAACAGAATATAAATTAGCATCTAATGTGTTTGACGTCGAGCGCGAAGCCAAAGTTTACTATCTCCAAGAGTCGTACACCGGCCAGTTTGAAATTTACTTTGGTGATAATATTCTTGGCAAAAAGCCGGGCGATGGTAGTGTGATTGAAGTAGATTATTTTGCATCTACATCTCCAGATTTACCAAATGGTTGCAGATTTTTTGATGCATCCGGAATTACATTTGATGGTGGTGTGAATATTGAATCAACCGAGACTACACAAGTAGCATTTGGCGGATCCCTGAAAGATTCAATCACTACTATCAAGTTTAATGCGGTTAACACAAACAAATCTAAGAACCGAGCAGTAACATCTTCTGACTATTCTACTTTGCTTGTTTCTAATTTTCCGTTTATCAAATCGGTAAATTCTTGGGGAGGCGAAGATAATGTACCTCAAGTATTTGGTAAAATCTTTTTATCTTTACAACCTGTCTCCGGGTTTACAATTTCCGATTATGTAAAAACTACTCAGATCTTGCCAGTAATCAAGAAAAATTCCTTGGTGACTATTACCCCAGAGTTCGTTGATCCAGAATATACATTTTTAGAATTCAACACTAAAGTTCAATACCAAAAGAATAGGACTCTCTTAACTAAGTCGTTGATTGAAAGTTATGTTAGAAATGTTATTTCTACATATGTTTCTAATATATCTTCTTTTAATTCAGAATACATCCATTCTCAGTTGATTAGAAGTTGTTTATCCATTGATTCTTCAATCACCTCGGTTGATATCAAAGTAAACATTGTCAAAAATATTGTGCCTTACATTGGTGTGAGCACCAATGTATTGTTTAGTTTCAACAATGAAATTGAAGATGGATCGATTTCATCTACTAAATTCTACATGCTGAATAACTCAGAGAATGTAATCGTTTCTCTGAAACAGATCCCTGATTCTTATACCGATGCTTTTAAGACCGTAGCAAATGTTGGTGCTTATAATGCAGACAATCAATTGATGAGATCTGTGGGTACGGTTAATCTAAAAACCGGCGAGGTTAAGATAGCAATCAACGTATCAAATTTTGTTACTTCTATAGTCAAGGTAGTTAAACTCAAGACCAAAACGGTCGACTTAAATATATCAACCAAGAACAATCAAATTTTGGCTCTTGATGCAAATCTCAAAGACGGCCCTTCTGGTCTCATTGATAATAATTACATTCTGGTAGAAGAATATCTAAAATAAGCAATGGTAAATTATCAAAATAATGTGGTAGACAATTATCCACTCTATCAAGCATTCATAGATTTATATTACTCTTACATTAAACAGAGAACGGCACCCGTCGGAGAAATCTTCAATCATTTGAATGAATTAGATCCAGACCTGGCATTAGATAATGAAATAACAAGATTCTATGATGTTTACGCTAAAGAGCTACCACAAACAATTGCATATGATAAAAGAAATCTGATCAAGCTTTTAAATCAGATTTATGAAGGTAAGGGCACTGAGAATTCTCTGAAGTTGCTCTTCCGCTTAATTTATAATGAAGATATCAACATCAGTTACCCAGGTGACTTTGCTCTAATTCCATCTTCTGGTAAGTGGATAAAAGAACAATATTTCACAGTGTTCCTGCAACGTGGTGTGCCACCACCAGAGAATTCAAGATTAGTATTCTCTAATGATCTTGGTGATTTTTCTATTATCACCACCGGTTTAGAAAAAGTAGGTAATGATACATACAGAATTAGATTCTCTGCACTAGACAGAGTTCATATTCCGATGGAGCAAGTTATATCTCACACCGATGGTGTGAATACTTACTTCGTCGGAATAGTAATTCCATCACCACAAAAGCTTAGAATATTAAAGCCGGGCAAATACTGGAAACGTGGTAAAGCTATTACTATACCAGGTGCGATTAGAGACACAGTTGCTGTAATCTCCAGTGTTTCTTCTGGTGGTATTATAACTGGAGTAGAAATATTAGAATACGGCATTGGTCACGATTTAAATCAGATATCTATTATTTCACCATTTCCAAGAAAGCCCACAGGAACTATAAATGATCTTTCATTTGAAATAACTGCTGTAAATCCAGCCGCTGTTGGCGCAGGCTTCCCAGATCACCCAGGTGTTGTTTATCATCATACTTTAAATATTGAAGATTATTCGAATGGAATCGCAGATGAAGTAATTGGTACGATCGCTGGTTACACACATAATTCTTATTTTCTTTCATACTACCTTCTTGAAGATTACATCGGCACAGAAGAAATTCATACCAGCAGTAACCCAGCTGGAAGTATAGATAATGTAGGTAGAGATACGGATATTAAAACGTGGCAAGAATCATTAGCATTATTAATGTATGAACATGATTTTTTGGTTGAAATGAAGGGTAATTACTCCGGTGATGACGGCCAACTTTCGAACCAGTTAATTAAAATACAAGATTCTTATTTTTATCAAGCGTTTTCTTATCTTTTAGAGAGTGTACAAGACCCAAACACCTATAAGAAAATGGCAGATTTGTTCCACCCAGCTGGAACAAAACGTTTTTCTGGTTATATTAAGCAGATTAATGAAAGTCTTCCATATCAATTCAGTCGTGCATTCTTAGTTGATACAATTGTTCTTAGAGAAAGACAGACATTTGAAGATTTGGAATTCTGGGTATTGGTTAAGTATTTTAATGATATTCTTTCTACACCACCCGATAGTATTAGATATAAAGTAGTTGTAAAACCTTTGTCAGATATTCAGCCAGCGGGTCCAACAGTAAAGATGAAACACTTTACTAAAATTGCTTCAGATGTTGTAACCTACTTAGATATTAATCCAAAGACAGTAAATAAATCTTTTGTATTGGATTCGGTTACTGGATTCGAAGCTATAGACTATAAGATATTTGATAAAGTATTTGAAATAGAATATCTATCACCAACACATATAGATTCTAGAAATCTTATAAAACCAAAAGCAGATTCGCAGACTGTAGACGAAACTAAGTTTAGTAAAGAATACGATAAAGCTGCTTCCGATTCTCAACATGTTTTCGATACAAGACCAAGTTTTACCAATATAAAAACTATTGCAGACATATATAATACTGAGACCGTTTTAGAAATACTTACAAGAAGTATAACAAAAGGTGCTTTCCAGGATACGGCAACAATCATCTCGATTGATGGTAACGGTTCTCTAGTAGATGGTAGATGGGATCAAACTTATTCTACCGGAGATTACTCAGAAACTCATAAATGGATAACTTTTAGTTAGATTTGCATTAAATAAATAATAAACCAACCCAAGTTAAAGGAAATCTCATGATTAATGACTCACTAAAACCAACCGGCGAACTTTTGATTGTTCTCCGTGGCCCTGACGGCAAAGTTAAGGAACAAAAAACTGTTCCAAATATGATTGTCACATCTGGTAAAAATGCTATTGCTTCGCGTTTAGTAGGCACGGCCACAGCTGTTATGTCACATTTGGCTGTCGGTCAGAGCACGACTGCACCGGTGGCAACTCAAACGGCTTTGATTACAGAATTCACAGGTGGCTCGAATACTAGAGCAGCTCTCACTGTAGCAGGTGGTGCCGTATCGGGCAACCAAATCACCTTCACTGCAACATTTGGTGCAGGTAACGCAACCGGCCCAGTAACTGAAGCAGGTATCTTTAACGCTTCTACGGCTGGCACTATGTTGGCTCGTACGACATTCTTAGTAGTTAACAAAGATGCTTTGGACACATTAACAATTTCTTGGATCGTGACTATCTCGTAGTATAATGGCTAACTCAATCAGAACCGGTCTTCACTTTAGTGTTGCTGATACTATTCTTAAAGAAATTCAGTATCAGCGGTCTAACTATTTTTTCTTCCTTGGAAAGATTGATCCATGGATTCCGGATGACGTCTATGTAGATAAAAATCTAATTAACTCCGATTATGAAAATAATGCTATAAGAACTAACATTATTTATATCAATAGAGTTTCGCCTACAGATGTATCGCTTGTGACCAAAAGAAATCTATGGACCGGTGGTCTTGTATATGATCAATATGATCATACAAAGGATCTAAATACTCTTACTTACTTTGTTGTTACAGACGAATACAATGTATATAAGTGCTTGAGTAATAATAATGGAGTTCAGTCTATAATTAAACCTGTGGGCAAACCAACTATTCCATTAAAACTTTCTGATGGTTACATTTGGAAGTACATGTATGCAATTCCTTCGTTCAAAAAATCGAAGTTTTTGTCTTACTCATACATTCCAGTTCAAACCGCACTGTCTGATAGTTTCTATAATAATGGTTCCGTTGATGATGTTGTTGTAGAATTTGGTGGCTCGGGCTATACGGATGCACCAAATGTCACAATAAGTTTAATTGGTGCAACATTGGCTGGATCAGGTGCATCTGGCCACATTGAAGTAGATGCTTCTGGTCACATAATTAACGTAGTCATTGACAATGGTGGCATCGGGTATATCGCTGGAGTACGACTCTCTGTGACAACATCTTCAGGCGCAGGAGCCGAATTGACTGCAATAATCAACGGTTCTGGTGTGATCACTGGCGCTACAATAGATAAGCCAGGTGTTAGTTATCAAAATGGTAATATAATAAACTTTTTGCTCGGTGGCGCAATCTTGGTACCCGGCGTTAGTCAAATATTATATGATGAAACTTCTACATATGTTTCTGGTGGTGAAATTACAAAAGTCACCATCATTGAGCCGGGTATTGGATATGCAGTACCTCCTACTTTAACCGTAGTTTCTGCTAATGCAACGGGCACTGGAAAATATGGGGCCGGCTCTGCTCTACTTTCCGCAATTGTATATCAAGGCAAGATAGTCCAGGTAAATATTCTTGACTCAGGCAAACAGTATGAGAACGGCATTGGTACAAACATCGCTGTTTTTGGTGATGGCGCTGGAGCTAAATTTACACCAGTAATTTACAATGGTTCTATTGTAGATGTGGTTGTTGATAATCCGGGTAAAGATTACTCCGAAGTTATAGTTTCTATATCAACTGCTTTAAATCCAGAATTAGTAGAAGCAAAAATCACTCCTGTACTTGGATCATCCGACTTTTCATCTGATCAATACATTATTGAACAAACTTCTGTGGGTGGAGCCATATACACAATAGTTGTAACCGAACCGGGTACTAATTATACTGCCAATGCTTTGGTTAATATTAGCGGTGACGGAACTGGTGCCACAGCTGTGACAGAAGTGGTTGACGGCAAAATTACTAAAATCACAATGACATCATTTGGTCAAGATTATGCGTATGCAAATGTTTCTATAACGGATTCTGCTAGATCTATAGCAGATTCAAATGTAGAAATGGTAGCATATGCTATCATGCCGCCAAAATATGGCCACGGCCGTGACGCGGTAAAAGAATTGAGTTCATCTACTATTGCATTTTCGAATATTATCAAGAAAGATCCAGCAATTGTTGAACTTGGTCAAGATTATAGATATTTTGGTCTGGTTAAAAATCCAAAAAATATTCTTACCGGTGAGCTGATTAGAGTTCAGAATTCTGTAATAGCACATTATGTTACATTCAACACTGTTGCCAATTTAGTCATAGATGAAATTTTACTTAAAAACGGTGCCAAATTCAGAGTAGTAGCAAAAAAATTCAATGATGTCACACTGCAACCTATCAGTTATGGATATATTGCTTCTGCTGGTACTTATATCGCAGAGGTTGATTCTGGTAGATCATATACAACGACCGCAGTTGCTAACACACCAATCATAGATAAATATTCTGGCGATCTTTTATTTGCATCTGCAGAAAACCCGTTTACCTTTACAGCAGATCAGACGTTCATTATTAAAACTTTCCTTACAGTTTAAACACGGTTCACAATTATGTCTACAAATTTATCGGTTGCTCCATACTACGATGATTATACCCCAAGCTCTGATTATCACCAGATTCTTTTTAAGCCGGGGGTTTCTGTGCAAGCTAGAGAACTTACTCAGATGCAAAGCATCCAGAGAAATCAGATCTCTGCCTTTGGTAATCACGTTTTTAAACACGGATCTGTTGTCCTTCCAGGAAATGCTACAACAGACTTTGAAGTTTCTTATGTGAAAATTGTAGCTATTGATCTTGATGTTGTGACATTAGTAGGAACAATTCTTATTGGTCAAACTTCGCAACTTTCTGCGTTTGTGAAATACGCAACAAACGCAACAGCTACAGACCCTGCAACTTTATTCGTTACATATTACAACGTTGGTATCAATGGAGAACGTACTTTTATATCAGGTGAAACAATCACGGATAATATAAACAATCTTACTATATGGACTAAGTTGGTAAATGAAAATACAGAAGCAACAGGACAGGCTGTTTTAGCTTCAGTTAATAAGGGTGTTTTCTTCGTTAATGGCACTTTTGCTAACGTTTCACCACAGACCGTGATACTTGCAAAATACTCCGGAGTTCCATCTGGCTCAGTTTTGTTAAAGATCGATGAATTTATTGTTGATGCTAATACAGATCCAACACTATTGGATCCTTCTCAGGGTTCTTATAATTATGCAGCGCCGGGCGCGGATCGTCTTAAGATTACTCTTACTCTTGTAACTCTTCCTCTTGGTTCTACTTTTGGTGAAGATTATATTGAATTAATGCGCTATGATAATGGTGATCTGTTAGAACTTTTGAGATATTCTAAGTATTCGGAACTTGAAAAAAATCTTGCGCGCAGAACATATGAACAATCCGGCGACTACATCACAGAAGGTTTAGAATTGTCTGTCCGAGAACATTTAAAGAAAACTGTAAACGGCGGAAAGTACGATTATGTTGATGGTGTTGTTGGTGGCCTGGCTGAAAAATTCATTACTAATATTTCTCCCGGGAAAGCATATGTGAATGGATATGAATCAGAAATATTTTCGACCCGAGAACTAGTAGTTGATAAAGCTCGAACCGTAGATCATATAAAAACAACTACAGCAAACTTGACACCATCATTTGGTCAGTATATCCAAGTTACGGATTTGGCAGGTCTTCCCTCGTTTTCTACTCAAGAAACTATTACTTTCTATGATAATGTTTCTGGGGGTACAATTATTGGCACTGCATCAGCTCTAGGAATTGACTACATTCAAGCAGCCGGGGCTGATGAAACATCTGCTATATATAATCTTTATATTTCAAATATAATTCTTAATACGAGTAAGTCTCTGGTTGATGCAGCCCGCGTAGTTTTTGGTGCTGGCTCATTTAAAGTAGTACATAAAATAATTGCTGCATCTTCATCTGCGACAGATTTTGTCTTGTCTGAAGTTATTTCTACTGCTTCCGGAAGATCAGCAGTCGTTCGGAAATATGTTAGATATACCGGTGAACTTTATGTTACTAAATCCGCAGCAGCTATTATACCGATTGTCAATGACATTATCACAGCACCATCTAGTGCAAGTGCCAAAATCTTATCTATAGGAGTTATGTTTAAGAACGTTTCGGATAATTTACTCATTGAACTTCCCAAGAAATCTGTTTATGCAGTTAAAAATACAGCAAATGCAGTTGACATGTCTTATAAGATTTATTATAATACTACTGTTACTTGTGATAACGGAACGGCTTCATTTGCTGTTACCGGTATGAAGATTGATCCAAAAGAACAAGGTAATTTTATGGTTGTTGGAGCAACCCAGGTATATCCACTTTCTGTTGCTACAGTTGCCCCGGATGGGCTTTCTGTGTCAATTACTGGCATAACACCATTAAATGCAATTTTATATATTACGTGTGCTGCAACTAAATCTCTTACTGAAACTACACCTAAGACTAAATCTAAAAGCACATCTTTAGGTGAGGTATTTACACTATCTTCTGGTGTTGGTCAACTGAAATACGCTGACGGTATTCGACTCATCAATGTCACATCAACTATAGATGGTGATGTGACATCAAGATTTGTATTTGATAATGGCCAGCGCGACTATGTGTACAAACGCGCTTCGGTAGTACTAATCTCAGGTACAGTACCAACAGGCACTCTCACTGCCACATATGATTATTTTGTACATAACCCAGGCTCGGGTGATCATTTTTCTATAGATTCTTATGTTTCTTCTGGTCTCATAGATTATTTTGAGTCATCACTTCTTAGTTACACCAGCAAATCTGGGGGTACCAAGTATGATCTAAGAAATTGTTTAGATTTTCGGCCAAGAGAAGGTATTACCGGTGGTATTACTGGAGTTAATTCTCTTACCAACTATCTTCCACAGATTGATTCTAGAATTACTACATCGCTTCAAAGTTATGTGGGTAGATACGATGTGGTAGTAATTGATAAATCTTCTACTTTAAAAGTTATTTCTGGTACACCTTTGGAAACACCAAAGATACCAACTATAAATTCTGAACTAGTTTCTCTAGGCATTCTTTATATTCCGCCTTACACTTATACCGTTAACGATATTAAGTTTACAAAGACTAACAATTCTACTTATAGAATGAAGGATATTTTTTCGATTGAAAATAGAATTTCTAATCTTGAAGAGTACGTCACACTTAACGCAACGGAAACATCGGTTGTAAACTATGATATTATTGATGCGCAAACTGGCCTCTCTCGGTACAAATCTGGTTATTTGGTAGATACGTTCGAAAATCCAGATACGATCTCGGATATTCTTAATGATCAATTTACTGTAACATATTTCTCCGGAAATATTATCCCACAATTTGAAGTATACGAAACTCCTCTTGTCTCTGTGAACTCTGGTTCTTTGATGACTAAAAACGGTGTTGTGTCGCTTCCTTATACAGAAATAGTTTTTGCTAAACAACCTCTATCATCTAAGATCACAAACATTAACCCATTCTCTGTGTTTTCTTGGTCTGGTATTATGACTATTCAGCCAAAATCTGACTCGTGGGAAGAAATTCAAAACTTGCCATTGATTCTTAATACACATAATCAAGTATTCAATAATACAGTTGTAAATGTTATAACAGAAACTGTGAACGTTAATAGACCGTGGAATTGGGTTCCTCCTACCGGCGCATTGGTAAGTTATGCGGCCGCGCCAACGCCGGTTGTAGCTCCGCGTCCTGCTTCCACCGGGTCATCTGGGAGCGGAGGTGGTGGTTGTTTCACGGGTGAGACAAAGGTCACAATGCATAACGGAGTCTATAAGAAAATCTCAGAGGTTGTTCCTGGTGATTTAGTTATGTCTAAATCCGGGGGCTATAATGAAGTCCTTTATGTAGAATCGCTCGATAATACAATGTGGAAATTATATAGTCC
>Ga0210044_10006139_pt1 | contig 15962 bp, 14 predicted proteins | sample CryGey13umfilter_2_FD_183959 | JGI IMG/M metagenome (GOLD analysis project Ga0210044, IMG submission 183959) | Groundwater microbial communities from aquifer in Utah, USA - Crystal Geyser 4/9/14 3 um filter (SPAdes) (version 2) | ecosystem: Environmental > Aquatic > Deep subsurface >...
GGCGTCACAGGCGGGGCCACAGTGCGGGGCAGGGCGACCGGCTCCGTGATGGGCTCGTCGCGCACAGGCTCGGTGGGGGCGGCGTCCGCCACAGACGGCGTCACGGGAGCGCTGGGCCGTACGGGGTGAGCACTCTGAGCCGGTGACGTCACCGGACTCGGCGCGAGACGACGTCGACGTGGTGCGGGCCGTTGCGGTGCAGCGGCGACGGGCGCAGCCAGCGTGACGCTCGCCGGGACCCGCGCGGTCTGCGGGATGGACGGCTCCTGAAACACGAGGAGCGGCGGGCGGGTCAACCCGTCGAGGCCATCCGCGTCGGCATAGCGAGGATGAACAGGTGCGCTCCTCTCCGCAAGGAAAGGAGATGTGCGTGACATGGTCACAGCTCAACCCCCATGGTCCCACCGCCGAAGAGGAGGACCCTCGTCTATGACTGGATGGAACGCCCTTGTGGCGGGCCTTCGCTCACCCAAACTCTATGCGCACGGGCCTCCCACCGCGAGCGACCTCGGCCCCTAGGACAGCGTTGACAGCCGCTTTTGGCGACTGAATGACCGCTCAAATGGTCAATACTCCAAATTGTTATATAACCATTACCTTTGTTACAAAGGTACGCGCGCAGCCCACTTCTGTTTGGTGTGGCGCCTATGCCGGTACCCTCCCGTTCGATGCCGCATCGCCTAAGTGACGGATTCAGGCGGTCAGACGGCGCTTTACGCCGGACCGACATGCGCTTCCCAACGCGACGTTACAGCGCGCCGAAGCTCGCGAGGGGTCAGCCGCACGGCCGCGACACCCGCAGGTAATACAAATTGACGACACCACCAACATTTGGCGTTGGCCAATTGTCCATGCGGACGCCCTGCAGCCTTCGCGCCCCAGTTACGTAGCCGCCCTCGATCGCGCGCCGAGCAGGAGCATCGCCGACCGATATTGCGCTGAGAAGCCCGACGTACGCAGCTAGGACCCAGCGTACCGCACCCGGCGGAGCGCGCGCTCCGTTGAGATGGAAGAGGTTGAGGGGGCCGCCTGGAGGCTCCTCCCCCTCAACCCCTCCCTACAAAATTTGCAGAAAACCCAAGCCGGCGCGAACGCTACCCGCCGCCGACTTGCCCAAGCCGGGGACGGGTAGGTCCGCGCCGAGCGACCCCCACGCGCGCCACGCCCGCGGCTTGCCGAGCACGAGCTGCAGCCCGCCCCCCGTGCGCTCGGTCGTGCCCGAGCCTTGGTCGCTCGAGGTGAAGGTCCAGACGTGCTGCGCCGACGCGAGCAGGCTCAGGCGCTGACCAAAGTAGTGGCCGACGCCGCCGCTCGCGGCGAGGCTGCCGAGCACCCCTGACGCGCCAACGCCCACGTCGCCGTCGAGCCCCACGCTCCAGGGCGTGCGGTCGAGGGTGCGCTCAAAGCCGAGGCCCGCCGTGAGGGAGGTCGCGTCCAAGCCGGTGACGTCCGCGTGCAGCGACGTCTCCGCGTGCCGCCAGTCGCGACCCGTGGGCAAGCGCGCCCCCAAGCGCAAGATCGGCACGGGGAGCGGGCGCTTCTCGAGGCCCTCCACGCGGGGGATCTCCTCGGTCGGGTCCCAGACCACCCCCACGGACACGTCGCCGACGCCCCAGCCTGTCTCGGTGAGGTCCGCGAGAGCGTAGCGGTTCGCGCGCACGGGGACGGCCCCGAGCACCTGAAAGCGCCTGCTCGTGCGAAAGCCGCCCGCTACCGTCGTCGTGAGCGAGTCGGTCACTAAGGAGCTGCTGTGCGTCGCGCGCGAAGCGTCCCAGCGCCACCTTGACACCTCCCCGCCGACGATGACGCCAACGCCGCGCTGCTCGCACTCGCCGAGCTGCGTGGGCAGCGTGCTCGTGGAGCCGACGCAGCACGCCCCCGCGAGGGCCTGGCTCGGCCCCGCGAGCAGCGCCGCGAGCGCGAGCGCCCTACTGGATGTCATAGGACACGACGGCCTGATCGACGCCGGCGGTGGCGTTGACCTCGATGGTGACCTCCCACGCGCCGGGCATGGAGTAGGCGAAGGCGGCCTCGTACTGGCCGGGGCTCGGCTCGGTGATCACGACGTCGGTGACGCCGTGGCTCATGGACGGCATCCACGGGGTGACGGTGAGCGTCGCGCCCTCGACGGCGACCGCGTCGACGTCCTGCACGCCGATGGCGAGCACCGCGTCACCGGCGACCTGCGGGTCCGCCTGCGGCGCCACGATGAGGCGGTACAGCCCCGCGTCCGTCCACAGGTCGGTGTTGTCGTCGTCCTCACCGCTCGTGCAGGCGGAGAGCACTGAAAACGCGGCGATCGTAGCTAAGAACTTTGAGACTGTGCGCATTGGGTAGCTCCATGTTGGCCCTGCATCTATGGCGCCTCATCGCCGCGCGGCCTGTGGTGAGTTGTCGCACCCCCCGCGCCACGCTGAGCGACGATGGCGACTCCAGCCGGCGAACGCGCTACGCGATCGCTCGCCCCACCTCCGCCGGAGCTCCCGTGGACCCACGCACCGCACCGCACCGCGAACGCGACGCCGCACTGAGCGACGCGCAGCCCGCCTCACGCCACGAGATCGAGCGCTCCGGCCTCGTCCGCGCCCGGTGGCTCTTCGCGCTCGGGCAAGCGGGGCTGGTCGGGATCGTCCACCGCTGGGCGCCCGACGCGCCGCTCGCGCTCGCGCTCGGGGTCGTCACCGTGGGGGCCGCGAGCAACGCCGGCCTGACGCTGTGGCTGCGCGCGCGCCCACGGGCCGACGAGCGCGCCCTCGCCCTCGTGCTCACCCTCGACGTGCTCCTCGTGACGGCCTTCCTCGCGCTCAGCGGCGGAGCCGCGAACCCGCTCTCCTTCTTGTTCCTCGTGCCGATCACCCTCGGCGCGCTCGTGCTGCGCCCGGCGCTGACCTGGATGCTCGTCGCCTTCGCCGCCGTGAGCTACGCCTCGCTCTTTGTGCTGGACCCACCCGCGCACGCGCACCACGACCCCGCCATGCGCGCCCACCTCGTCGGCATGTGGGTGGGCTCGTCGATGTCAGGCGCGCTCATCGCCCTCGCGATCACCCGCATGCGCCGCTCGCTCTTCGAGGCCGACGCCCAAGTGGCCGAGGCGCTGCGGCTGCGCGAGCGCGCCGAGCGGCTCACAGCCCTCGCGACCCTCGCCGCTGGCGCCGCCCACGAGCTCGCGACGCCGCTCTCCACTATCGCGGTGGTCGCCCGCGAGCTGGAGCGCGCGACGAGCGACGACGACGCCCGCGAGGACGCCGCGCTCATTCGCGAGGAGGTCGATCGCTGCCGCGACATCCTGCAGCAGCTCGCCGCCGACGCTGGCGCCGGCATGGGCGAGGCGCCGACGACGCTCTCGCTGCGCGCGCTGCTCGATGGCGCTCCCGCGGCGCGCGGCGAGGGCAACACGCGCGTCGTCGTCGACGCGAGCGCCCCCGAGCGCGTCCACCTGCCGCGAGCCCTCGTACAGCAGGCGCTGCGCAGGCTGCTCGGCAACGCGCGCGACGCCAGCCCGCCCGAGGCCACGATCGCGCTGCGCGCCTACGTCGACGGGGATCACCTCGTGCTCGAGGTCGCCGACCAAGGCCGCGGCATGGCCCCCGAGGTGCTCGCGCGCGCTACCGAGCCCTTCTTCACCACCCACGCCGACAGCGGCGGCATGGGCCTGGGACTCTTCTTCGCTGAGCGTGTCGCAGAGCACCTCAGCGGCGCGCTCACCCTCGTCTCTGGCGCCGACACCGGCACCCGCGCGGCGCTCCGCCTACCGCTCGCGCGCGCCCTGCCACCCCGGAGCAAGCCGTGATCCCAAGCGCACAGCTTCCCCCAGCCGGCGCCCGCTTCCTCCTCGTCGACGACGACGAGCGCCTGCGCGAGCGCCTCGCCCGCGCGCTGCGCTCGCGCGGCTACGAGGTGTACACCGCGCCCGGCGCCGACCAGGCCCTCGCGACCGCAGCCTCCGTCGAGCCCGCCTTCGCCGTCATCGACCTGCGCATGCCGGGGCGCTCCGGGCTGGAGCTCGTGCGCGACCTTGTGCAGCGACAACCCGAGCTACAAGCCGTCATCCTCACAGGCTACGGCAGCATCCCCACCGCCGTCGACGCCATCCGCTTGGGGGCCGTGAACTACCTCGCTAAGCCCGCGGACGCCGACATGGTGCTCGCCGCCTTCGCCCACGGCGCCGACGAGCCGCTCGTCGATCCGCCGGCTTATGACGCTCCCTCCCTGGCGCGCACCGAGTGGGAGCACATCCAGCGCGTTCTGGAGGACTGCGGGGGCAACATCTCCGAGGCCTCCCGCAGGCTCGGGCTGCACAGGCGCACGCTGCAACGCAAACTACAAAAGTACCCGCCTCGACAATAGGTTAGCGGTTCGGCGCCTTCGCTTGTAGGGTGAGCCCAGATGCCCGCACCGCTCAACCCCGAACGACTCGCCCGCTTTAGCGGCGAGCTCGCCGACCGGGTCCGCGCCTGTGACACCGTCGACGACCTATGCTCGATGGTCTGCGACTTCGCGTCCGACCTGCTGCCAGGCGATCCGGTGCTCGTCTCGCTCCTGGACCCCGCCGTCGGCGGCGTCCGCGTGCGCGCGTACCGGGGCTTCGGCGACACCCTGCAGGACATCCTGAACCTGCTCGGCTTTGACCCCCGCGGCACCATCTTCGACCCGGCGCTGGTCCCACCCGAGATCGTGCCCTTGTACTGCAGCGGCCGCGCCGAGCGCCTCCCCGACGGCATCTACGAGCTGCTCGATCGAAAGGTCCCGCGCCCGCTGTGCAACGCCGTGCTGCGCATACTGGGGGTGCGCACCGTCTACGTCGTCGGCTTCGGCATGGAGAAGCTCCCGCACGGCGGCCTCATCCTGTTCAGCCGCAGCGACGCCATCGACACCGTGCGCCCGCTCATCGAGATGCTCGCGGGCATGGTCTCCCTCGCGATTCGGCAGCGCCGCGCCGACACCGACCGCGCGGTCCTCCAGCGCCAGCTCCACGAGTCCCAGAAGCTCGAGGCGGTGGGCAAGCTCGCGGGCGGCGTCGCGCACGACTTCAACAACACGCTCCAGATCATCAGCGGCATCGCCGAGGTGCTGCGCCACAACCTCCCGGACGACGACGACAACCACGAGCTCATCGACGACCTGCTGTCCGCGTCAAATCACGCCCGCGAGGTCACGCGCGACCTGCTCGCCATCGGCCGGCGTCAGCAGCTCAGGGTCGAGGTCGTCGACCTCACCGCCTTGGCGCACGACGTGGAGCGCCTGCTGAAGCGCTCGCTGCGCCCGGACATCAACGTGAACTGCACGCTGCCCGACGCGCCGCTGTACGTTCGCGGCGACCGCGCCGAGCTCCAGCGCGCGCTCATCAACCTCGCGCTCAACGCCCAGGACGCCATCACCGGAGCCGGCGCGATCACCTGCGAGCTGAGCGCCGACAACGACCTCGTGCACCTGAACCTCCACGACACCGGCGCGGGCATGCCCCCCGAGGTCGCGCGTCACGCCTTCGAGCCCTTCTTCACCACCAAGTCGCAGGATCGAGGCTCGGGCCTCGGCCTCGCGACGGTGTACGGCGTCGTCCACCAGCTCGGCGGCCAGATCAGGCTGACCTCCACTATCGGCGAAGGGACCTCGTTCTTCCTCTCTTTTCCGCGTGTGGAAGACCGCCCTCTTGAGGCAGCGAGAACGCCCACGACCGCGCCACCGCGGGTGGACCCGCAGGGAGGCTGGGTGCTGCTCGTGGACGACGAGCCCCTGGTGCGGCGCCCCATCGCCCGTCACTTGCAGCGCACCGGGTGGCGCACGCTCGAGGCCGACGCAGGTGACGCCGCGCTGCTCCTCGCCGCCGCCGGCCGCGAGCCGCCGCGCTTGGTGATCACGGACGTGCTCATGCCAGGAATGACGGGCTTGGAGCTGGTTCAGAAGCTGCGCGAGCGCTACCCGACCCTGCGCGCGCTGACGATGTCGGGCTACCAGAACGAGCCGCTCGCGGACGTGACGCAGCGCCCCCCCCACCTCAAGAAGCCCTTCAGCTTCCCCGAGCTCGACGCCGCGATCGCCGCGCTCTTCGGGAGCTAGCGCTCATCGATCGTCCAGCCGGAAGTGATAGGCTCCGCGCCTACGCCTCTGGAGAGCTGATGCGCCTCGTCCTCCTCGCCCTGTCCCTCGTCGCGACCCCCGCCCTCGCCGGAAAGCCAAAGCTCTGCACCACCCAAGTCGAGGCGGTCGCTTCGCATATGTACTCGTGGCCCGACAGCACAAAGACGGCGGTCTTCCTGGTGAGCATCCCGATGCTCGACGAGTATGCGACCAAGATCGAGGGCGGGTCGAACCCGAACCTCAACCCAGAAGAGATGGTGGCCGCCGCCACCTGGATGCGCACGCCGGTCGAGGTGCGCTGGGACCTCGATCACAACAAGCTCATCCCGTCGCCGACGCCCCCGCCCCCGGTCGCCCACGAAGTGTCCGCAGCGGCGCTTCAGCAGATTCAAGGCGGCATGCTGCAAGGGCTCGGCGGCGTCCCCGGGATGCTCGCGATGGTCGCGGACGGCTTCCCCAAGGGCGCGATAATGTGCGAGAAGCGCGGCAAGCAGTGGGTGATGACCCCCACGGACGGCTCCGCGCAGACGAGCGGCTACTTCGTCGTGGACCGCGCCTCCATGCTCGTGAACGACATCGTCGGCCCGACGCCCACCGGCGGCGAGATGACGGTGCACGTCACCGGCTGGACCGCTGTCGACGGCGACCGCTTCGCCCCTGGCGGCTTCACGCTGCCGATGCCCGACGGCTCTGAGGGCGGCATCGCGCTCCAGTGGGACGCCCAGCAGGGCGTGTGGCTGCCCACCGCCATCGACGTCTCCGCAGGCGAGGTGCAGATGGGCTTCGCCTTCGCCTTTCAGCGCTTCGAGTAGCGGCCGCTACGGGGCCGCGCACAGCTCCGCGAGCGCGTAAGGGTCGGTGCGAGGCGGCGCGTGACGACCCGCCCACTCGGGGGTCGTGGCGAGGCGCGCCTGCAGCTCCTGCTGGTAGCTCGCGTCGCCCCAGCGCCCGTACTCGGCGCAGAGCTCGTCGCGCTTAGCGTAAAGGCGGTCTGAGACAGCCCGTTGAACACCGCGATTGTAGACGTTCGGGTTCAGGACCTCGTCCCACTCGGCGTTCACCCAGTCCGACCAGTCCCACGAGCGCTCGCGCACCATGCAGCCGTCGGCGCCGCGCTCGACGACCGAGCCCTCGTTCAGAAGGTCGCGGTAGAAGCGGTAACCGTCCCAGTCAGCGCGCAGATCGGCGTAGGAGAAGCCGCCCGACGTGTACTCGCCAAACCAGGTGTTCTCCGTGAGGGTGGCCCACTGGACCGCGCGGTTGTCGCGCTCGCCATCGTCCGACCAACGCCACATATCGTAGCCGACCACCAAGAAGTGATCGATCTTGTCGACCCCGACGAGGTGCCCGCCGAGGTTGATGGTCGAGCAGGTCCCAGCGATCTTGAGCACAGGCGACTCGGTGAGCCCCATGTCGCCGTAGATGTCGCTGCGATCCGCATAGAAGCTGCGTCGCTCGATCGGCCCCGTCTCCAGCAGCTTGCCGTAGTGCCCGTAGCCGAAGCTGTGCCACAAGCCGCGCCCGGGCACGCGCTCGGCGTGGTCGCCCTCGCGACGAATCGCCCGCGCGAGCGCCGCCCGAAGCTCGGCGTCCTCATCGCCGCAGTGATCGCGGTTCAGCTCGGTGATCACACCGTCGAGGATGCCGTTCATCTGCTCGTTCGCGAACGCGCGCGCGTCGGCGAGCGGCTGATCGCGATCCGTGAGCTGGTCGGTCTCGTAGGCGAAGGCGAGGGCGGAGAGCCAGAGCAACATGCGCCTCTCGTACACGCCGCCACGGCGACCCGCAGCGAGTCGTGAGCGATCGTGACGCGCCGTTGCAGATGAGCGACATGCGGTCCGGCGCAGTGCGGAACAGCGCTACACGCTGCTAGCGCTTGACGCCGTGCTCCGCGCGCGCGGCCTGCACGCGGTCCATGTTCGCCATGATCCACTCGGTGAGCGCGTCCAAGCGGCTCGCGACCTCGCGGCCGAGCGGCGTGAGCGAGTACTCGACGCGGGGGGGGACCTCGGCGTAAGCGTGGCGCGCGACGAAGCCATCGTGCTCCAGCACCCGGAGCGTCTGCGAGAGCATCTTGTCGCTCACGCCGCCGACGCCGTCGCGCAGCTCGCCAAAGCGAAGGGTGCCATCTTGAAGCACGATCAGCACGAGCCCGCCCCAGCGGCTGGTGACGTGATCGAGCACCTCGCGGGCCGGACACGCGGCGGCGCGAACATCGTAGGCCTGGAGCGGCAACGTCGGATTCATAGCGAAACCATACCCCCGCGGTAGATACTTGCCCAGAGAAAGTTTTATACGCACTTTTTGGTAGGTACTAGCCACTAGTAAGTAACGAGCTTAGCGTAAGCGAGCCGCCAGACGTGTGGCAGGAGGGTTCTTCATCATGATGCTCATCACCGGGTCCAACGGCCAGCTCGGCCGCCTCGTCATCGATCAGCTGCTCACCCGCGTCCCCGCCTCGCAGCTCATCGCGGGCGTGCGCAGCTTGGAGAAGGGCAGCGACTTCGCCGCGCGCGGCGTCGCGGTGCGGTTGGTCGACTACAACCAGCCCGAGACCTTGGCCGCGGCGATGGTCGGCGTCGACAAGCTGCTGCTCATCTCGGGCAGCGAGGCGATCGGCCAGCGCGCCATTCAGCACGCCGCCGTGATCGACGCCGCCAAGGCCGCGGGCGTGAAGCTCATCGCGTACACCAGCCTGCTCCACGCCGACACCACGCAGATGGTGCTCGCGCAGGACCACCAAGCGACCGAGCGCGCGCTGCGAGACTCCGGCGTGCCCTTCACGCTGCTGCGCCACGGCTGGTACGCGGAGAACTACACCGGCACGCTCGGGCAGGTGCTCGGCGCCGGCGTGATGCTCGGCGCGGCGGGCGAGGGGCGCGTCTCCCCGGCGCTGCGCGCCGACTTCGCCGAGGCGGCGGCCATCGTGCTCACGAGCGAGGACCAAGCGGGCAAGATCTACGAGCTCGCGGGGGACGACGCCCTCACCCTCACGGACCTCGCCGCGGAGATCGCCACGGTGAGCGGCGCGCCAGTGCGCTACCAGGACCTGCCGCAGCAGGTCCTCGCCGAGACGCTCGCGAGCTTCGGCCTGCCCGCCCCCTTCGCGGCGATCCTCGCGGACTGCGACGCGGCGATCGCGCGCGGCGAGCTGCAGGACGGCGGCGGCGAGCTGAGCCGGCTGCTGGGTCGCCCGACGGCGCCGTTTCGCAGCGCCGTACGGGCGGCCCTCGCGACCAACGCGTGAGCCACCTGACCCGCCCTTGAGCTCGGAGGCCCGAATGACCCGCTTACCCACGCTCTTTCTGCCCCACGGCGGCGGCCCCTGGCCCTTCGTCGACATGGGTATTGGCACCCCCGCCGAGCTCGAGGGCTTGCGCGGCTGGCTCGCGAGCGTGTCGCGCATCCCCGCGCAAGCGCCGCGCGCGCTGCTGGTCATCTCCGCCCACTGGGAGGAGGACAAGCCGACGCTCATGACCGCCGGGAAGCCGGGGATGTTGTGCGACTACTACGGCTTCTCCCCCCCTTCCTACCAGCTCACCTGGCCCGCCCCCGGCGCCCCCGAGCTGGTAGAGCGCGTGAGCGGGCTGCTGCGCGCTGGCGGCTTCGGCGTGGGCCTCGACCCCGCCCGCGGCTTCGACCACGGCACCTTCGTGCCGCTCAAGGTCGCGTACCCAGCGCCAACCATCCCCACCCTGCAGCTCTCGCTCCAGCGCGGCCTCGACCCCGCCGAGCACCTCGCGCTCGGGCGCGCCCTCGCTCCCCTGCGCGACGAGGGCGTCTTCATCCTCGGCAGCGGCAGCACCTTCCACAACCTGCGCGCCTTCAACCACCCCGACGCGCCGCGCGCGGCGGCGGCCTTCGACGCGTGGCTGCGCGCCACCACCCTCGCGCCACGCGCCGAGCGCGAGGAGGCCCTGATCGCCTGGGCCTCAGCGCCCTTCGCGCGCTTCTGCCATCCCCGCGAGGAGCACCTCATCCCGCTCATGGTCTGCGCCGGCGCGGGCCTCGACGACGCGGGATCGGTGCCCTACGCCCGGCCTTTCTTTGGGGTCGCGACGTCGGCGCACCAGTTCGGGTGACGCTCGGCGAGCGACGGCGCCTCAGCGCCCTCGCGACGCCAGCCCGCAGCGGATATCCCTGCTCCGACGTCACCCCACGAGGAGGCCCCGTGCTCCACCGCTCCTTCGCCCTGCCCGCGCTGTCCGCGCGCTGCGAGACCGACGCCATGCCCGGCAGCGGCCACACCACCGTCCAGGCCTTCGCCTTCGCGCGCGCCACGCCATGAGCGCCCCGCCCGCCGACCGCCACGACCTCATCCGCGTGCAGGGCGCCCGCGAGAACAACCTCAAGAACATCAGCGTCGACCTGCCCAAGCGGCGGCTGACGGTGTTCACGGGCGTCTCGGGCTCGGGCAAGTCCTCGCTCGTGTTCGGCACCATCGCCGCCGAGTCGCAGCGGCTGATCAACGAGACCTACAGCGCCTTCTTGCAGGGCTTCATGACCAGCGTCGGCCGCCCCGACGTCGACGTGCTGGAGGGCCTCACGACCGCGATCCTTGTCGACCAAGAGCGCATGGGCGGCAACGCGCGCTCCACGGTCGGCACCGCGACCGACGCCAACGCCATGCTGCGCGTGCTGTTCAGCCGCATCGGCCAGCCCTACGTCGGCTCAGCCAAGGCCTTCGCCTTCAACGTGCCCTCGGTGAGCGGCGTCGGGCGCATCTCCATCGACAAGGGCGAGGGAACGACGGCCAAGCGCACCTTCTCCATCACGGGCGGCATGTGCCCCCGCTGCGAGGGCATGGGCACCGTCAACGACATCGACCGCGCACAGCTCTACGACGACAGCAAGTCGCTCGCCGACGGCGCGCTCACCATCCCCGGCTACAAAGCCGACGGCTGGTACGTGCGCATCTTCACCGAGTCGGGCTTCTTGGACCCGAACAAGCCCATCCGCGACTTCACCAAGCAGGAGCTCAACGACTTCTTGTTCAAGGAGCCGGTGAAGGTGAAGATCGGGAACGTGAACCTCACCTACGAGGGGCTGATCCCCAAGCTTCAGGCGTCCTTCCTGTCCAAGGACAAAGAGGCGATGCAGCCGCACATCCGCGCCTTCGTGGAGCGGGCCGTCACCTTCACCGCCTGCCCGGATTGTGGCGGGACGCGGCTCAGCGAGGCGGCGCGCGCCTGTAAGATCGCGGGCATCAGCATCGCCGACGCCTGCGCCATGCAGATCAGCGACCTCGCCGAGTGGGTGAGCGGCCTGAACGAGCCCTCCGTCGCGCCGCTGCTCACCTCGCTGCGCCACACCCTCGACGCCTTCGTCGAGATCGGCCTCGGCTACCTGAGCCTCGACCGCCCGTCCGGCACGCTCTCCGGCGGCGAGGCCCAGCGCACCAAGATGATCCGCCACCTGGGCTCGGCGCTCACCGACATCACCTACGTCTTCGACGAGCCCACCATCGGCTTGCACGCCCACGACATCCAGCGCATGAACGAGCTGCTCCTCCGCCTGCGCGACAAGGGCAACACCGTGCTCGTCGTCGAGCACAAGCCCGAGGTCATCGCCATCGCCGACCACGTCGTCGATCTCGGGCCGCGCGCCGGCACCGCGGGCGGCGAGGTCGTGTTCGAGGGCACCGTCGACGGGCTGCGCGCGAGCGACACGCTCACCGGGCGGCACCTAAGCGACCGCGCCGCGCTCAAGCCGTCGGTGCGCAAGCCGTCGGGCAAGATCGAGGTGCGCGGAGCGAGCACACACAACCTGCAGGCCGTCGACGTGGACATCCCCCTCGGCGTGCTCGTCGTGATCACCGGCGTCGCGGGCTCCGGCAAGTCCTCGCTCATCCACGGCTCGGTGTGCGCCCGCCCCGGCGTCGTCGCCGTCGACCAAGCGCCGATCCGCGGCTCGGTGCGCAGCAACCCCGCCACCTACACCGGCCTGCTGGAGCCGATCCGCAAGGCCTTCGCGAAGGCGAACAACGTCAAGCCCGCCCTGTTTAGCGCGAACTCCGAGGGCGCCTGCCCGACCTGCAACGGCGCCGGCACGATCTACACCGACCTCGGCATGATGAGCGGCGTGACCACCGTGTGCGAGGACTGCGAGGGCCGCCGCTTCGACGCCTCGGTCCTCGACTACCGCCTTGGCGGCAAGCACATCGCCGAGGTGCTCGACCTGCCCGTCGACGAGGCGCTGAGCTACTTCAGCGCTGGCGAGGCCCGCACCCCGGCCGCCCGCGCCATCCTGCAGCGCTTGGCCGACGTCGGCCTCGGCTACCTGCGCCTCGGTCAGCCGATGCCCACGCTGTCCGGCGGCGAGCGCCAGCGCCTCAAGCTCGCGACGCACATGGCCGAGGACGGCGGCGTCTACGTGCTCGACGAGCCCACCACCGGCCTGCACCTCGCCGACCTCAAGCAGCTGCTCGGGCTGCTCGATCAGCTGGTGGACTCGGGCAAGTCGGTCATCGTCATCGAGCACCACCAGTCGGTGATGGCGCACGCGGACTGGCTCATCGACCTCGGCCCCGGCGCCGGCCACAACGGCGGGCGGGTCGTGTTCGAGGGCACGCCAGCGCAGCTCGTGGCGGCGCGGTCCACTGTGACGGGCGAGCACCTCGCGGCCTATGTGGGTCGCTGAGGCGCAGCCACGCTCCATCGTGGCGCAGGGCCCCGCCGCGCCCGAGCTCGTGGGTCCACCGGCCCTCTCCATCGGGTGCGACTTGCTGTCCGCCGCCGACGCGCCGGTCGAGGGCTGGGCCTGGCCGACGCTCGACGTCACCGGCACGGCGGCGGCTCCCGCGCGGACGCGATATCGCTCAGCAGCGGCGCAAGCGCGCCGCACCACCCAGTCGCAAGACCCAGGAAGAACCGTCATGACTCGCACCCTGCTCGCTCCCCTCGCGCTCCTCGTCCTCGCCAGCGGCCTCGCCGCGTGCAGCACCACCAACCCGGACTACCCGCCGCCGTCGCCGCTCGACACGACCTACACCAGCTGCGAGGTCCCCGAGGACTGCGTCATCGTGTCGCTCGGCTGCTGCGATGCGTGCAACGGCGGCACCGAGGTGTCGGTGAACACCCAGAGCGCGCAGACCGTGCGCGACCTGTACAGCGAGACCTGCGCCGGGCAACTGGTGTGCACCGATCTCGGCTGTGCGCCGACGCTGGCCACATGCGACGCCGGCGTCTGCGGCAGCGCCCCCGGCTCCTTCTGACCCGCGCTAATCGTCGCCCGCGAGCAGCTCCACATAGCCCTCCGCGCCGTGCACGCGGATGCGCTGCCCGTCACGGATCCGCTGGGTAGCGCGCTCAACGCCGACCACCGCCGGCACGCCGTACTCGCGCGCGATGACGGCGCCGTGGGTCGTCAAGCCGCCGACCTCGGTCACGAGCCCCGCGATGGACACGAACAGCGGCGTCCAGCTCGGGTCGGTGAACGCGGTGACGAGGATGTCGCCCGGCTCGAGCGCGGCCTGCGCCATGTCCGACAGCACGCGGGCCCGCCCCTCGACCGTTCCCGCCGACACCGCCAAGCCCACCAGCGCGCCCTCGGGCAGACCGCCGCGCCGGTAGCGGCCCGTGATGACCTCGCCCGCGGAGGTGAACACGCGGGGCGGCGTGAGCGCTTTACTTGTCACAAAGGACTCTTTTCGTCGATGAAGGAGCGCGCCATCGACCTGTTGTGTCCGCACGACCTCGCGAAGCTCGTGCAGGTCGAGGTAGAAGATGTCCTCCTGCTCCCCGAGCACGCCGGCCTGCACCAGCCGCTCGGCCTCGCCCAGCAATGCCTGTTTATACGCCCAATAGCGACTGACGAGCGCGAACTTGGGGTGCTCCCGATAGCCCGCGAAGGTCCGAAGGCGGCGAATCATGCGCTCGGCCTCGTCGGCCTTGACCGCGCCGTCCGGCAGGGCCCGCAGACGCGCCAGCACGTCCTGCTCCTTCGCCGCCGCCTGCTGCTGTCCCCGCTCGAAGCGCCGCACCGCCTCGCCCGGCGCGAAGTGCCTCACATTACCGAGGATCAAGGGGATTAGTGCGCTTGGACGCTCCGCCCACCGGGGCCTCGTGATGTCGATCTCCCCGACGCAGCGCGCGCCGTAGGTGTGGAGGAAGCGAGCGATGGCCTCGGCCGCCGCGCGCCCGCCCGGCAGCAGCGGGAGCTCGTCCAAGAACGCGTCGCCCTGGACGCGCTGCAGGTAGGCAACCACCTCGGGATGCTGGCGGATGGCGTCCGCGACGTCCAAGAGCGCGAGGCCCATCTCCGAGGTCACGTTGTGCGGCACCGACCGGGTGAGCGTGTCGGCGACGTTCTTCTCGCCGAGCCAGTCCAGCACGTTCGCGTTGAGCCACGCGCTCGCCTCCATCGCCGCCAGCAGGACCTGGTGGCGCTGCGGCAGGAACAAGCTGAGCTTGAGCTCCTGCAGGTCCGCGAGGATGAAGTCGAGCAGCGCGACGCCCGTGCGCGCGCGGACTTCCAGCGTTGTCGCTGCGACATCGGCCATCGCGCGCTCGATCAGCGCGTCGACGATGGCGGGGTCCGTCGCGAGGGGCGGCGGCGCGCCCCCCGTCGGCGCCGCGCTCGACGGCGGCGGCGGCGGGAGCAGCTCGGGGCGATCGACGACAGCCTGCAGCGCGTCGCCGATGAGCGGATCCGCGTCGGAGAACATCGCCAGCAGCCCGGCGCGGCTCGCGGGCGACGCCAAGGCCTGGGCGACCTCGACGAACAAGCGCCCGCCTGCCTCGAACATCGGCCTCGCCGCCGTCAGCTGAAAGAGCGCGATCCCGAGCGGCTTCATGGCGTCGGTCATCATCTGCTGGTGACCGACCGAGATGTAGACGTGCTTCGCGCCCTCCTCTGCCGCGGGCACCGGAAAGAGCGTCGTGATCGGGCGGCTCTGCAAGACGTGCAGCTCCTCGCCCACGAGGCACCACTCGATGTCTTGCGGCCGTCCGAAGTGCGCTTCAATCCGTCGTCCGAGCTGCGCCAAGCGGAGCACCTGCGCGTCCGTCAGAACCCGCTCGTGGGCGACGGCCTTCGCGACGATGACACCCTCGCGCACGTGGTACGCGTCCGCGCTCACCGCCCCCGAGACCAGCGCCTCGCCAAGCCCAACGCAGGCCTCGATCGCGCTCACCTCGCGGTTGCCCGTGAGCGGATCCGCCGTGAACAGCACGCCGGCGGCCTCGGCGGGCACCATGCGCTGCACCACCACCGCCATCGACACGGCCCGGTGGTCAAAGCCGCCGCGCAGCCGGTACGCGACGGCTCGCTCGGTGAAGAGCGACGCCCAGCACCTGCGCACGCGCTCGAGCACCGCCGCCGTCCCCTCCACGTTGAGGTAGGAGTCGTGCTGCCCCGCGAACGAGGCCGTCGGCAGGTCCTCAGCCGTCGCGCTCGAGCGCACCGCGAACGCGCCCCCCTCGCCGAGCGCCGCCACCGCGCGCTGGATGGACGCCGCCACGTCGTCTGGCACGGGCGTCGCATCCATCTGGGCGCGCAGCGCCGCGGCGTGCGCGCGAATCGCCCCCCAGTCCTCGGGCCGCACCTCCGCGAGCCGCTCGAGCGCAGCGCCCATCCCCGGCACGTCCGCCACAAACCGCTCAAACGCCGCCGTCGTCACACAACAGCCGCCCGGCACCCCAACGCCAAGCCGCGACAGGTCCCCGAGCGCCGCCCCCTTGCCGCCGACAGCCGCGAGCTGGCTCCGCCCCACCTCGCCAAGCCCCAAAACGTAGCCGCTCATCCGGAACCCCCAACCGCCACCAACGCTAACGCAGCGAGACAGCGAGACAGCGAGACAGGCGAGCGCACCATCCGGCCCGGCGAGCGCTACCCCGGAGCAGTCGCTCCCTTCTTGAGCAGCCGAGCGGCAACTCGATACAAGT
>Ga0210044_10006140_pt1 | contig 15958 bp, 17 predicted proteins | sample CryGey13umfilter_2_FD_183959 | JGI IMG/M metagenome (GOLD analysis project Ga0210044, IMG submission 183959) | Groundwater microbial communities from aquifer in Utah, USA - Crystal Geyser 4/9/14 3 um filter (SPAdes) (version 2) | ecosystem: Environmental > Aquatic > Deep subsurface >...
TGTTGCACCAATAATAACGAGTTTTTGTTTATTTAGAATATTCATAATTGAATGTTGATTTGATTTGTTTGAAGATTAATTTTAATCGTTCTATTTTTTTGTTCAATTGCCCTTTTTATTTTTTGCAAAGGTATTGAAAAGTCATCTAAAAGCCATTTATTATTTCTTTTAAATTTCTTCAAAAATTATACATTCCTTTTTTGTTGGTTTGAATTTTAAGAAATTAAAGGGTTTTTGATTCTATCAAAAACAATTTCTTGCTACATTTCATTACAGAGAAAACTAAAAACACATTTTTCAAACTTATTTTTTTATAGATAATGAAGACAAGCAATTCGAATTCCACTTCTAGTTTTGAGGGTAAAAATATATTAATCATCGGTGCAAGTTCTGGAATCGGACACGCACTTGCCAAACAACTTGAAAATCAGGGAGCTACACTTTTTACAGCTTCACGAACTGCACCAGAAGGCATCACTTCTACACATACAGAACTGGATATAACAGGAGAAATTGATAATTTACAAATTCCTGATGAGCTTCATGGATTGGTGTATTGTGCAGGAAGTATAAACTTAAAGCCTTTTGCACGTCTGAAGATGAAGGATTTTGAAAATGATTTTCAGATAAATGTTCTTGGGGCAGTAAAGGTAATTCAACATAGTTTGAAGGCATTGAAAAAAGCCGAAACAAGTAGTATTGTTCTTTTTAGTACCGTTGCTTCAAAAGTAGGAATGAATTTTCACGCTAGTATCGCCACAGCAAAATCTGCCGTAGAAGGTTTGGCGCAGTCATTAGCTGCCGAATTAGCTTCACAGAACACACGAGTAAACGTACTTGCTCCTTCGCTCACCGATACGCCACTTGCAAAATCATTGCTATCTACCGAAGACAAAAAAGAAGCATCTGGCAAACGCCACCCACTAGGAAGAGTAGGAACAGCCGAAGATTTGGCTTCTGCTGCAGCCTTTTTATTATCCGATGAAAGCACTTGGATAACAGGACAAATAGTAGGCGTTGATGGTGGAATGGGAAAAATAAAACTTGTTTAGGGGAAGGAATTGGGGAATAGGAATTGGGAAGGGAATAAAGAATGAACACCGTTGTTGGTGTCTTAGCGATAGCGACACCAACAACTACAAATTATTTACTTCTTTTCTACTAACTCTATTTTCAATATTCTATCAAAAAAATGATTTTGATTGGCTAGTACGATTATGACATGAACAATATTTGCTATCAAAAGTCCAAAACCTAAAATATTTCCTATAACACCTGTCTCTCCTGCAATGACTTCTAAAATGATAATCAAAGCTATAATCATAAAAAGACAAAGCCAATAAAAGACATTTCGGAAAAGTAAAATAAAAGGAGAAGCATTTTCCTGTGTTTTCGTATCGATAAAATAAAGTCCCATTATTCGTTTTCCTAAACTAGATTTAATTCCAACTACATCTCTAAAGAGCATGTATAAACTTCCTACACCAAAAATAAAATCATTTCCTCCTTCAAAAAGAATATAAAGAGCTATCCCCAAAACAACAGCTATAAAATTGTCTATCAAATAAGCAAAAATACGATTATTAGTTTCTGCTTTTTTAAATTCATAGACAATTGGTTTTGAGAGTTTTAGTTTTGAGGTAACAGGAAATTTTTTGAGCGTAAAACTCTGTCCACAATGTTTTGAGTTCATGTATTCCCAACTTTCCTTTAAAAAAGCAGATTTACAAGAAGCACAAAAAACAATTTCATCTCCTATACAAAACTCATCTCCTGTAACTGGGTCTTGACGGTTTTCTTTTATAAAAAAAGTTTCTTTTTCGGTAAGTGTTAGGGCATTTTTCATTTTAATAGGACAGTTATGGCAAAGTTGTAAGATTGTTCTATTATTTCTTACTCTAAAAATAACAGTTTGGTTGTAAAAATAGCAAAGAAATTTTCTCAAAACTGACTTTACAAACTCATTAACTCAATCATTCCATTCTATATGATTAACTTTGTAAAAAAATACAAATCAACCAAAAAACAATGACACAAGAAGAAATCATAAAAGCCATCAACGAAAAATATCATAATTTGGGCGAAAATCCTGATAATTATCTAAAAGGATTGTTACAAGCAAAGCCGATTAATTACTGGGATTATATCGAAGTAGATTCTTTGCTTTCCCTTCAAAAACCTCGTACAGACTTTAAAGATGAAGAAATATTTATTATTTATCATCAAATTACGGAGCTTACTTTGAAGTTGATGGTTCACGAATTAGAACAAATTATTGAAGAAGAAATCCTTACAGAAGAATTTATTACAACCAAAATTCATCGTCTGAATCGTTATACTTCTATGCTCATCAATTCTTTTTCGGTAATGAGCGAAGGAATGGATTATGATGATTACAATACGTTTAGAAGCACTTTGACTCCTGCAAGTGGTTTTCAGAGCGCACAATTTCGTTTTATTGAAATCTATTGTACAGGTGTGAAAAACTTAATCAATCAAAAAGGAATAGAGCGTTTGTCTAAAGTTGAAAATCCAAAAATTGAAGATTATTTTGAGCATATTTATTGGAAAGATGCAGGACAAAACCGTAAAACAGGAATAAAATCGCTTACTTTAAGACAATTTGAAGAAAAATATTTGGATAAATTTATTTCTCTTGCCAAAGAATTAGAAGGAAATACGCTAGAAGATAAATTGATAAAGATGAATGCAACTTTGCCTATTTCGGAAGATTTGCAAAAACTATTAAGAGAATTTGATACGCTTTATAATGTTACTTTTCCACTCGTTCATCTCAATACAGCAAAGCATTATTTGGATAGCAAAGGCGAAAACAAAGCAGCCACAGGAGGTTCAGAATGGCAAAAATACCTACATCCAAAATTCCAACAACGCAAGTTTTTTCCTATACTTTGGACAGAAGAAGAAAAAGAACATTGGGCAGAAAATGAATAAAAATGCCCTTTGCTACTCAACTATTGTCAGAGTAATTTTGGATTACCAAAAATACTACTGACAAAGTTGTTGTAACCTTATTTCAAAATACTAATTTATTCAATTATCGTTATATTTAGAAAGTTATTTTAAAAATTCAAATGATGTAATAGTTATGCTTTACGTTTCTAATCATTTGAGAAAACAAACCTAAGATTTGACAACTCGTTTGTTAGATTTTCTAATCTCTTTTTATTCGTGTAGAGTGTAGCATTTGTAATTTCCAGCCTTGTTTGGTTTTTATGGCGACGGCACTTTCCAACCATTGCAAATCTCTTATTTTTTCACCATCTATACTAAGAGTTGCATAATTTTGATAAGCAAACCAAATCGAATTTTTAGACTTTACAAATCTAATAAACTCAAAACTATTGCTTCTTTTGGGTAGTTTTTCTGCACTACGAGCTTTAGCAATATAGCTTTTAATCGTATCATTTGTCCAAACTTCACCGTGTTCTAAGAGCAAAAAATCATCAGTATGATAAGTTGCAATTTTGGTAGAATCTAACTCGCCCCAAACCTGATCAAAAACATTTTGTATGAGCTGTTTTAGAGCTGTTTCTTCTTCTGGTTTTATATTTTGTGCTTGAAGGGAATAAATAGTTGAATAAACAGAGAAAAATAGAAAAAGTAATGGTGCTATTTTTTTTATCACGGTAAGTTTTGAATTAATTTTAATGACTTGATTTGAAGGACAACGACAAAAATACAAGACTTTTATGACTTGAACCCTTTTTGATAAAAAAAGTAAGCATGAAGAATAATCTTGCTCAAATTTTTTGCAAAAATCTAAAAAATAGAGTAGCTTCGGTAATAATTGTATAACAGACTTCTAGTCTGTTGTTTTAAAAAACTTATAGTCATTTTGTTCAGACAAGATGTCTGAACTACAGGAAAACATTATGCGAAAAACCATTCTCAACGCACTAGAAACGCAATATTATTACGACCAACTTGGGCATTTATCTACCAAAGGCGAAGAAACTCCAAAACAGCGTTTGCAGCGTTTGTATGTTGCTTTTTTGAGTCTTTTGAATAATCTGACAGAAGATAGAGAACAACAAATTTTTACAGGCTGGTATGCAAAATTGCATTTTGTGTGTCAGGCGTATGGCTTGGGAAGTGAATGGGAAAGTGAGTTGCAAGGATTGCGAAGGCTTTTGAGAAAGAATAGTTTGCAAGTTTTTTTTAATCCTTCAGAGGTTCAATTTCTGACGGCTTTGTCGCTGCTTACTCGTTTGGTTCAGATTTTTGCAACCGAAGATGCACCTCAATTATTAAAAGAAAAATACGAAAATGAAGAACTAATTAGCCTAGCTTTTAAAGAAGAAGCAGAGCAAAAAGTAGGTAGAATTTTCGGAACGGTGCAAGACAAAGACACCGAAATTATTTATGACGACAAAGGACGTGGTACGGCTTCTTTCCAACTTTTTACAGAAGAACATGGAATGATTAGTATTTCGGTTGCCGATGTTCATTATTATTCTAAGAAAAATACTATTTTTCATCAGCATAATTTGAGTAGAGAAATTCCTCGTTTGATGCCTTATCAGCCTGTCAGCGTTACAAATTTGGAATTGGTAGGCGAAAATCAGTTTGTCAGTACCGATAAATCACTCATTATTCTCAATCCAGATTATTTAGTAGATGCTTCTGCCATTGCAAAATGCAAAACGTTTAAAGGACAAACTCCTTATTTGTATCTACTTTCCAAACTAGAATTTTTTGCAGGAAATGAAGGAACTTTTAGAGGAAAAGTAATCAACGAACTTTTAGATAAATTAGTAGAAAATCCAGAAATTACTTTTCAAGAAGCCTATAAAGATGCTTTTATAGAAAATAGTATCGATGCAGCTTTTATTGATAAAGATAAATTAAAGGAAATCAGTAGGCAGCTAAAAGAACATTTTTTTGTAGTTCAGAAACACATCAGCCCTTATTTTGAAAATTTACTGACGACAGAACCGACTTTTATTTCTAGCAAATATGGTTTGCAAGGACGTATAGATTTGCTCATCGAACACAATGAACCTGAATTAAGAGAACGAAAAGATATTATAGAATTGAAAAGTTCGAAAGCTCCTGAAATGAATATTTCGAACGGTTGGAAAAATGATTTGATACAAGTGGCTTGTTACAATCTTTTGATTGATAGCACTTTCGAAAAACGAACAGGAATTAGTGCGCTTTTATATTCTAGTGATTCTCAAAATGGTTTGCGAGATTGTGGAAGTTTGGATTTTGACAAACAGACGGCTATGGAAATCAGAAATCGAATTGTAGCAATGGATATGTGGATTGCCAATGGAAGTGTAAAAGTTTTTGATAATTTATTGAAATCTGTCGAAATGTCGAACCCTGCTTTTTTTGATATGGATAAGGCAAAAGAGTTTAATGAAAAATGGCAAAAAGCAAGTCAGTTAGATAGCGCTTATTTTATCGAATTTATTGCCCTTGTGATGCGTGAGGCGATGTTTGCAAAAGTGGGAGGAATGGCAGGAACAGAACCCGTTCAAGGTTTTGCAAGTCTTTGGAGAAATACTCAAACTGAAAAAACAGATAATTTTTCGCTTTTAAATGAACTTACTTTTGAACAATGGGACAAAAAAGAAACTTTACTGACACTAAAACGGCCAGAAAATCAATCAATTACTTCATTCCGAACAGGCGATATTATCGTTATTTATCCAATAGAAGAAGAAAAAGAAGGAAAGGTGCATTCAGCTTTACATTATCAGATTTTGAAGGGAAATATTGAAGAAATTTCATCAGAAAAAGTAACTCTCAAGATTTGGAGTAAGCATATCAATCAAGTATTTTTTGAATCCTATCCAAAATGGGGCATCGAACCCAATTTGATGGAACGTACTTTTAATGATCTTAGCGCATCGTTAGCTGAATTTTTGGGAGCTGATAACCATAAAAAAGGAATTATTTACGGACAAACAGAACCTCGTTTTGATGAAAATTTCAAAATTGATTATACCGAAAAAGGTCAGAATAAAGGATTAAGCGAAGAGCAAAACGAAATCTTTAATCGTGCGCTTTCGGCAAAAGATTATTTTCTTTTACAAGGTCCTCCCGGAACTGGAAAAACTTCGGCAATGCTCAAAAATATGGTCGATTATCTCTACAACGAAACTGACCAAATTGTTGTGCTGTTAGCTTTTACCAACCGAGCAACAGACGAAATTTGTCAAAAAGTAAAACTCGTTTGTGGAGATGATTTTGTTCGTTTGGGAAATGTAAAAGAAGACAGCGTTTTCTATCCAAATAGCTTAAAAGCCTCAAAAAGTTTGGACGAACTAAAAGCTAAAATTCATACTTCAAGAGTTTTTGTTTCGACGGTTTCTTCTTTTTATTCTAACCTTAGAATATTAAATAGAGATGACCCAAATGGAGGAAAACTAACTTTTGATACACTTATAGTTGATGAGGCTTCTCAACTTCTAGAACCTCATTTGTGTGGAATTTTACCAAAATTCAAGCGTTTTATTTTGATTGGAGATGAAAAACAGCTTCCTGCCGTAGTTACGCAGCCTTCAAAATTGTGTAGTGCAAAAAGTCCGTTATTGCACGAAATTGGAATTGAAGATTTGAGTCAGTCCGTTTTTGAGCGTTTGGTAGAAAATGCCGAAAAACGAAATTGGAATAAATGTGTAGCCATGCTTTCGACACAGTATTGAACGCATCAAGATATTGCCGAATTTATCAGTACAGAATTTTATAAAACACTAAAAGCAGGAAGCGAAAGACAGTTTGAGAAATTGAGTTATTACAATCCAAATTCGGAAGACGAATTAGAGAAATTCTTAGCTCAAAAAAGAGTTTTATTTATTCCTACCAAATCTGAAAAAGGAACAAAATTTCATAGCGACGAAGCCGACAGAGTAGTCGAACTTTTACGCACCCTACACCGAATTTTTGGGGATGATTTTGATGAAGAAACCGTCGGAGTAATTACACCTTACCGAGCGCAAATTGCACAAATTTATCAGCGATTAGATGAAAATCTAAGAAAAATAATAACCGTCGATACCGTAGAACGCTATCAAGGAAGTGAGCGAAAAATTATTATTTTATCAATGGCAACCAATCACGCTGCACAAATGCGTTTTTTGGAATCATTGAATGCAAAACAAAGCGTTGATAAAAAACTAAATGTTGCGCTTAGTCGTGCCAAAGAACAGTTGATTTTGTTAGGCAATCCAGTAGTTTTGAAGACTGGGAAGTTTTATGGGAAATTTTTGGAATGGGTGGAAAAGGAGAAAGAAATTATTTTATAATATTTTACCAAATTCTATTTATATCGCTATTTTCCATGTATTCATCAAAAATTTTATCACAACTTATAAGCCCCATATTTTCTGATAGACTTTGAACAAAAAGAAGTCTATCAAATGGGTCTTTATGATAATAAGGTAAAGTTCTTAATAAAAAAGTATGTTCAATTTTGATAGGAATTATCTGTATTCCATTTTTCCAAATTAGTTTTTGTAATTCCTCCATTGACAAATCCATTTCTAGTTTGTCTATACTTATCTTAATTGCTATTTCCCAAAAACTTACTACGCTTACAAAAATTGTGTTTTTAGGATTTTGTACTTCTTTTTTTGCTTTCTCACTTAGTTTATTATTTCCTTCAAAAAACCAAATTAAAGCGTGTGTATCTAATAAAATATTCATTAAAATAGAGTTAGCCAGGCATATAATCTTCAAAATGGTCTAATGGAGCATCAAAATCATCACTCATTCGAAATTTTCCTTTTGCACAACCAAATTGAGGAATTCTTTTAGGTGCTATTTGTGTTTCTGAAAACTGTTTGGTTAGTAAATAATCCATAAAGTTTACTAATTCTTTTTTTAGATTTTCAGAATTTAGTAAGAGTAATTTTGAATATATTTCGTGGTCTTTTATCATAATAATTGTATTTTTGAGTTTACGAATATAACGGTTTTTATTAAAACTTGGTTTTATTTGAGAGCAAAAAGTTATTCATATTATCTAAATATCAAGAATGAAACAGTTAATAAGCTCAATATTTTTACTTGTAAGTTTATTTTCTTGTCAAAATCAAACTGATAATTCTATAAACAAAGAAGTTGTAAATTCTATCCAAAAAGAAGAAGTTGAGGAAACAGATTTTGATAAATTCTTTAAAAAATACCATTCTGATTCAGTTTTTCAAGTCAATCACACACAATTTCCTCTCAAATGTGTCCATATAGAACTTGAAGAAATTACAACTACTTTTATCCAAAAAAATGATTGGAAATTCAATAATTTTGAAGACAACAAAACAAGCGAACACGACCACTACGAATATATAAAAGAAATCGGCAATGATAATCTAGTTTTGTATGAAATGAGAGGAATTGATAACGGTATTTTGGTTATTTATAAATTTACGTTCAATAATCAAAAATGGATGCTGGAAGAAATAGAAGATGCTTCTAATTGAAATTGAATTTATAAGTTATTTTATTCATCAGTTTTTGTAAGATTGAAAAATAATTTAGGTTACAATAAACTCTCACTCAAAAAATTACGTTTCTATAAAAAAACTCTAAATTATACTAACATGACAAAAATAACGATTGAATTAAATAATGATTTAGCTCAAAAAATAGAATACTTAGTTAATTCTTATGCAAATAAAAATATTTTATTTGAACGTTTTATCGGAAACTATAAAAAGGAAATAGAAGAAGGGATAAATAAAATGAATGCTACTTTAAAAACGTATGAAGAAAAATATAATATGTCTTCTGAATCATTTTATTATAAATTTGAAAAAGGAGAAGGTGAAGAAACTGACACTACTGATTTTATGATTTGGGCAGGAGTTTATGAAATGAAGTTAAAAAGTGAAAACAAACTCAAAAAAATATCATAAACTTCCTATGCTATAATAGGGTAAACGCACGAAACTTTTTATACTGCTTTCAGTATGTTTAAACACACTTTAACTATCAGAGTAAATTCAATTTGCAAAGTTAAAAACTAGCTTGATTTGCTTTAAACGAGTACATTTTTTTTTCGTGCGTTTACCCTAATGCTATAAAAAAATCCATAATTATAATAGATTATTTAGTATATGTCGAATCCATAATTGAACAGTATCAATCCTTTTATAGTAATTTTGAATTTTCTAAAGAGATATTCAATTCTATAAATGGATTGATAAAAGGCGAAATTATATTTAAGGACAAAAGCTATTTAAGCTTTTTAGAAGTGAAAGATGTGGAAGAAAATTTGAAAACAAAATATCGCTATCACTATATGGATAAAGACAAAAATCTCATTTTCAGATACGATAACGCAGGACACCACCCAGAAATTGCTACATTTCCACATCACAAACATACTCCAAACGGTATAGAAGAAAGCAACGAACCAAATATGGAAGATATAATGAAGGAAGTTATAGGTATAATTACTTCTGTTTAGATTTCGTTAGGCAACAAAACAAGTGAAAATGACCAATACGAATATATAAAAGAAATCGGCAATGCAAATCTAGTTTTATATGAAATGAGAGGAATTGATAACGGTATTTTGGTTATTTATAAATTTATGTTCAATAATCAAAAATGGATGTTGGAAGAAATGGAAGATGCTTCTAATTGAAATTTATTGCCTTTGTTGGAATTTTACTAAAAAAGACAAACACAAAACCTATTAGCTTCTCTGTTTTTTTTGGTCTTAAACAACTTCTAATTGTTGGTAAGGTTTTGCCATTAACGAGGTTTGAAAAAATTATTTTCTCAAAATAGCATCACACAACAAATGTGATTTTTGAGAGCCTAAAAGGATGATTCTACCATTTTTCATAGTCAATTTCACACCTCTATTTCCGTACATATTATAAGCTATTCCTTTAAAATTAAAACGAATTCCCCAGCCTCCCCAATCTAAAAGTGGATTGTATTTTACATCTTCTGCCTTTAAAATATCTTCTTTTTTGATAGTTTTATTTATCACAAAAGGAAACATTCTAACCCTAATAGAATCTGAAAAAACTTTAATTTTCAAAGTAAGTAAAACTGTTAGTAAAAGCAAGACTCCTAAAGAGGAAAAAGAAGCAACTAGATTTGTAGTATTCAACTTTCCCTGCATCAAACTAGCAAGAGTAAGCAAACTGACTACAAAACAGACAAAAAGTATTGCTTTATTTTTGTATGCCCTCTGTTCTTCTTCAAAAACAGGTTTTTTAATTTTTTCTTTGTGAGTTTTCATAATTGTATAATTTTAGATTTAATTGAAATAAGAAATTAATATTTTAGATAAAATTTCAGCTAGAATAATAGATACAGCAAAAAGAATAATCGGTAAACTTTTCTTCGCATTGGAAGCTGTTTTGAAGCCATTGAAAAGCAAAGTGATATACCAAACCAAACTCAAAAGAGCCATAAAAGCTCCTATCATTAATAAAGAAATATCAAAATTATCTATCTGACTAAAATCGTTTTGTAATAGTTTTTTTGTGAGTTCATCACTAGGTTTTGGAGAAAGTGCAAGTAAATAGATAGCAATCCTGCTTATCAAAATGGTATTCAAAATATCAATAAAGCGAGTTTTCGAATTGATAAACTTTGCTGCTCCAAAGAGAAAAATAAACAGACAAAAAATAGCTATCAAATTATCTAAAGCAACTTCCTTCAAAGTAGCATTTCTGACAAAGTGCATATCCAAAACACCATCAAAACGAGCATCAAAATAAAATCCTAAAAGCGTTCCCAAAACAGTAAAAGCAATTCCAAAAACGAGTAAAATGGTTTCAGAATATTTCTCAAAAGGATTGAATAAGAGTGTTTTTAGTAGTTCCATAAAGTATTTTTTGTAAAAAATTGAATTAAAAAGCCATTTTTCATTCCCTATTCCCTATTTCCTTACTTAATTTCTGAATTTTCTCAATCGTATCATCTAGTTTATTTCTAACGGTTGGATAACTGATTCCTAGCTGTGCAGCCATTTTTTTCAGACTTCCACTACTCATAAAAAATTCGATGACAAATTCTTGTTCTTCTTTTGAGAGTTGAAGCAAAATAGGCAAACCGTATTTTCCAGAAATAACCGTTTCACAGTTGGGACAACTAAGCTGACTAACCACCAAAGCAGATTGACAACTCGGACAAGAAACAGGCAAACTAGGTAAAGCAGGTAGATTTTCTTTCATAATCAATCAATAAATAGAGTTTGGTTTGACTTCTTTACTTTAGTTTTAACGTAATAAATTTAGTAAAAGTTTAATAAAATTCAAATTTACTTAAATAAAATTGATTTTTTGATTGGTTTAATTTTGTTTTTGCTTAAAATATTAACTTATGAGAATTGTTGTTTTAATAAGTTTTTATGTATTTTTGGTGAAAGGAAAATCACTAAAAAAGTATAATTATGATTACTTCACTAGACCAATTGGATTTCAGTAAAAAATACTCGTATGCCGATTATTTGACTTGGCAGTTTGAGGAATTTGTAGAATTGATAAAGGGTAAAATTATGCCTATGTCTGCGCCTACTCGTTATCATCAAGAAGTCTCAACAAACTTTATGGTTGCTTTAGGTGCTTACATGAAACAAAATGACTTAGCTTGTAAATTATATGCAGTTCCTTTTGATGTTCGTTTACTGAAAAACCCCAATGAACCAGTAGAAAATAGAATTGGTAAAACTGATAAAGAAATTTATACTGTTGTGCAGCCAGATATTTCTATTATTTGTGATTTAGAAAAATTAGATGATAGAGGTTGTGTAGGTGCGCCAGATTTGATTATCGAAATTGTAGCAGAAAAGAATGCAGCCAATGCAAGAAGAGATATAAAAGATAAATATGAAATTTATGCAGAAAATGGTGTTTCTGAATATTGGTTGGCTCGTCCTTCAGAAAAGACAATAGAAAAATTTATACTAGATATTTCGACAAATAAATACCAACTTGAGGGCTATTTTGCATTAAATGATACTATTTCATGTTCTGTTCTGCCTGAATTAGAAATAAGTGTGAATGAGATTTTTGAATAAAAAATAAAATAAAAATTTCTTGCAAACTCAAAAAACTTTTGTAGATTTGCGTAAAGACAGCTAGAAATATACCAAAACAAAAATATTGTCTATCAAAAACAGAATGACAAACACAATTTTAAATATCACTTATCTATCTACTTCTGCAAATTCTGCATGGTGGTGGCACTATATCAAAGATATAGGCGATAAGTCGTGTGCATTCTGAACCCCAAAAAATTGAAAAATTAACAAGGAATACAGAAAATTATATCTTTGATTTATATACAAAAGACTTATCGCAAAAAAGTGATAAGTCTTTTTTTGTTCCATACTATCAATTGAACAGGGTTATTTAGAAACATAAAAACCTCGCCGTTGTCGGTGGCCCCACTGACGACACATATACTAAAATCTATGAATTTCAAATTAAAAACCTTTACTCAAAAAATCTTAGCTGATACGCTTACGCCTGTCGGAATTTATTTAAAATTGAGAGATAAATATCCAATGAGTTTTCTGTTGGAATCTTCGGATTATCACGGTAATCAAAATGCCTTTACGTATATCTGTTGTGAGCCGATAGCCAATTTTAAGGTAGAAAATGAAACAATTTATCAATCTTTTCCAGATGGAAGCAGTACAGAAAAAGCGATTGAAAATCCGTCAGAAGTAACCGAATCTTTGACAAAATTTTCAAAATGTTTTAAAGCTCAAAAAAGTAAACTCAATTTTATTACAAACGGACTTTTTGGTTATACGACGTATGATGCTGTCAAGTATTTTGAGAAAATACCAGAACCAAAAACGGAAAAAATCAAAATTCCATTAGTTCAATATCACGTTTTCAAGTATGTAATTGCGATTAATCACTTCAAAAATGAACTTCATATTTTTGAGCATCAACTGGAAAATGAAAACGGAAATGAGCCTACTTTCAAAAAAGTATTAGAAGTTCTTCAAAATAAAAATGCGCCTACGTATTCATTCAAAACAGAAGGAGAAGAAACTTCAAATATGACAGATGAAGACTTTTTGGATAATGTAAATCACGGAATTTCGCATTGTAAGCGTGGCGATGTTTTTCAGATTGTTCTTTCAAGACGTTACAAACAAAAATTTGAAGGCGATGATTTTAATGTGTATCGTGCCTTACGCAGTGTAAATCCTTCCCCTTATTTGTTTTATTTTGATTATGGAAGTTTCAAATTAATGGGTTCTTCGCCAGAGGCGCAACTTGTAGTCAAAAATAGAAAAGCGACTATTCATCCGATTGCAGGAACTTTCAAACGAACAGGAAATGATTCTGCTGATGCTGCTTTGGCTGTCCAACTTCAAAATGACCCAAAAGAAAATGCCGAACATGTTATGCTTGTTGATTTGGCAAGAAATGATTTGAGTAGAAACGGAACAAATGTAAATGTTGATGTTTTTAGAGAAGTTCAGTATTTCTCTCACGTTATTCATTTGGTTTCTGAAGTGAGTGGCGAACTTTTGCCAGAGGTTTCTCCTTTGCAGATTGCTGCCGATACGTTCCCAGCAGGGACGCTTTCAGGTTCTCCAAAACCGAATGCTCTTTCTCTTATTCATAAATACGAACCCGAAAACCGTAGTTATTATGGTGGTGCGATTGGTTTTATTGGTTTCAATGGCGACTACAATCATGCAATTATGATTCGTTCGTTTTTGAGCAAAGAAAATGCACTTTATTTCCAAGCAGGTGCAGGAATTGTAGAAAGTTCTGTTCCTGAAAATGAGTTGGCAGAAGTAGGAAATAAACTGGCTGCACTTAGAAAAGCCTTAGAGTTGGCAAAGGAAATAGTTATTTAGGAATTAGGAATTAGGAATTAGGAATTAGGAATTTTTTGATTTAGAAAATAAAATTACTCTACCATTGTTCGTGTCCCACGAGCGATTTATATATAACAAAAAATGAAACAAATAGCCGTCATAGATAATTACGATTCTTTCGTTTATAACTTAGTTCATTATTTGAGAGAATTGACAAGCGAACTTTCAACAAACAAAGAACAACAAGCACAAGTTACCGTTTTTAGAAACGACGAAGTAACACTAGAAGAACTAGAAAAATTTGATAAAATCTTGCTTTCCCCCGGTGGTGGAATTCCGTCAGAAGCAGGAAAATTAGTAGAAATTATCCGTCATTTTGCACCTACAAAAGATATGTTAGGCGTTTGTTTGGGACATCAAGCATTGGGAGAAGCATTTGGCGCAAAACTAGAAAATCTTTCAAAAGTTTATCATGGAGTTGCTACGCCTATTAAAGTTTTGACAGAAGATAGTTTGTTTGCAGGACTTCCAGCCAAAATAAATGTAGGGCGTTATCATTCTTGGGTTATTCAAAAGGACAGTTTACCAACCGATTTTGAAATAACTGCCGTAGATGAACAAGGTGAAATTATGGCAATTTCCCACAAAAGATATAAACTCAAAGGCATTCAGTTTCATCCAGAATCTATCCTTACACCAGAAGGAAAAGCAATTATTAAAAATTGGTTGGAAAAAGAAACGGTGGCTAAGGTTTAATAATATAAAATCAAAAACTTTGTCAATAGTCTGTAATCAGACTTTGACAATAGTTCAAAAACATACAAAAAAAATGAAAAACATACTCAATCACTTATACGAACACCACACCATCACAAGAGAAGAAGCAAAAAATCTCTTACTACAAATGGCAAATGGCGAACATAATCAACTTCAAGTTGCGTCTTTTCTGACCGTTTTTAATATGCGAAGTATTACCGTTGATGAGCTTTTGGGCTTTCGTGATGCGATGCTAGAAACGTGTTTGCGTGTAGATTTGTCTGCTTATGATGCGATAGACTTATGTGGAACAGGTGGCGATGGCAAAAATACTTTTAATATTTCGACGATTACATCTTTTGTGGTCGCTGGTGCAGGTGTAAAAGTTGCCAAACATGGAAATTATGGCGTTTCTTCGCTTTGTGGTTCGTCGAATGTATTGGAACATTTGGGCGTAGTTTTTACGATAGATGAATCTGTTTTACAAAAGCAAATTGAGGAAGCAAATATTTGTTTTTTACATGCACCACTTTTTCACCCTGCTGCGAAGGCTGTCGCTTCTGTTCGTTTGCGTTTGGGTACAAAAACTTTTTTCAATATGCTAGGGCCAATGGTAAATCCTGCTTTTGTAAAACGTCAGATGATTGGTGTTTTTAGTTTAGAATTGGCTCGTTTGTATGCGTATTTATATCAAAAACAAGAAAATTCACAGTTTTCGATTGTGCATTCTTTGGCTGGTTACGATGAAATTTCGCTTACTTCTCCTTTCAAAATGATTACCAATGAAGGCGAATTTATTCTTTCTCCAAAAGATTTGAATACAGAAACTTTACAACCAAATCAAATTGAAGGAGGAACAACAATAGCTGAAGCTGCTGAAATACTTTTGAGTGTTTTGAATAACAAAGCAACAGAAGCACAAAAAGAAGTCGTTTTGACAAATTCAGCAATTGCACTTCAAACTTCTTTCAGAAATACAAACAAGGAAACTTCTTTTGAAGAAGCCAAAGCACTAGCAAAAGAATCTTTAGAAAGTGGAAAGGCGTTAGAATCTTTACAGAAATTATTAAAACTCTCTCCTCAATTTGCCTAGTAAAGACACACAGTCGTGTGTCTGAGTCTTAAAACTATTTTCATATATCTTAACACTAATTGTCTGACCTTCTGAAAGGTCTGACAATTTATATAAAAATATGCTAGAAAAAATAATCCTTCACAAACAAAAAGAAGTTGCTCAGCTCAAAAAAGAAATTTCTATTGAAAGTCTAAAACAAAAACCTTTTTTTGCTAGAAAGACAATTTCTTTTAAAGATTCTATCAAAAATGGTTCTGGAATTATTGCAGAATTTAAGCGAAAATCTCCCTCAAAGGGAATAATAAATGATTCTGTCGATGTGATAGAAATTACACAAG
>Ga0210044_10006150_pt1 | contig 15946 bp, 8 predicted proteins | sample CryGey13umfilter_2_FD_183959 | JGI IMG/M metagenome (GOLD analysis project Ga0210044, IMG submission 183959) | Groundwater microbial communities from aquifer in Utah, USA - Crystal Geyser 4/9/14 3 um filter (SPAdes) (version 2) | ecosystem: Environmental > Aquatic > Deep subsurface > Groundwater...
GAATACGGCTTTCTTCTAACCGCCTCTGTCAATTGCCCACCATCTTCATAACCAACATATCCCGCGGTTGTTCCAACTAACCTGGAAGTATTATGCCTTTCCATAAATTCACTCATATCAATCTTAATCAAAGCATCTCTATCATTATAAATTTCATCCGCCAAAGCACGAACCAACTCGGTCTTACCAACACCGGTAGGACCCATAAAAATAAACGATCCTATTGGTCTTTTATGATCCGCAAATCCGGCTCGTGAACGTTGAATCGACCTGGAAACAGCCTTAATAGCTTCATCCTGGCCAACTACACGTTTTTCCAATAATGCGCTAAGGTTTTTCAACTTTGCAATATCCTCTTTAACAAGCCTTGTAACTGGAATTCCTGTAGTTCTGGAAACAACATGGGCAACATCATCCTGCACAATATTTTCACGCTCCGCCCTAGGCGTTTTTACCAATTTACTAGCCTCAATATCTTTCAAAATCTCCAATTCCCGGTTACGAAGTTCTGCAGCATGCTCATAATCTTGGCTGGATACGGACTCCTCCTTTTTCTTAATAATTTTACTTAACTCCTTTTGCAGTTTGCGCACTTTATCCATATTGCCCTTACTTTTAATTCTCTTATTAGCACAAGCTTCATCAATAAGATCAATAGCTTTATCCGGCAAAAAACGATCATGGATATAACGTTTGGCAAAAGTTATAGAAACCTCAAGCGCTTCATCCGAAATCACAAGATTATGATGATCTTCAAACCCTTCACGAAGGCCCTTCAATATATCCAAAGTTTCTTTTTCACTAGGTTCACCAACAATTATAGGCTGAAAACGTCTTTCCAGTGCAGTATCTGTTTCAATGTGCTTCCTATACTCATTAGTAGTTGTAGCGCCGATTACCTGCACCTGCCCGCGTGAAAGAGCCGGCTTCAAAATATTGGCGGCGTCCAAACTACCTTCCGCGCTACCGGCGCCAATAACACTATGAAGCTCATCAATAAACAAAATTACATTTGGTTGTGAAGCCGCTTCATCAATAATCTGCTTAATCCTTTCTTCAAACTCACCCCTGTACTTGGTCCCGGCCACAACCGAAGTCATAGAAAGAGACAAAATACGTTTATCTAACATCACATCCGGTACCTGTTCCAAAACAATTGCATGAGCCAGCCCTTCAACCACCGCAGTCTTACCAACCCCGGGCTCTCCTATCAACACTGGATTATTCTTTGTTTTTCTACATAAAATACTTACCATTCTTTCAATTTCCTTTTTACGGCCAATAACAGGCCCAAGTTTCCCTTTGCGGCACTGATCCGTAACATCCACGGTAAAATAATCAAGTGCGGGCGTTTTAGGAGGAGCTCCCGCGCCTTTTTGATCCACCTTTTGTTTAGCGGCGGGATCTTTAAATTGTTCTTTATTATTCTGCATATTATTAACCAATACGCCATGAAGCCCACTCAAGAAGTATTCAATAGGATTCATCCCGGACATTTGGGGATCAATTCCCGGCTGATTCATGAAAGTTTCTCTATTTTTTTCAAAAGCCTGAACAATTTGATCGCGAATATCCGAAGGACTCACTTTCATATTCTCCAAAATTACCGTAGCCGCTGTATTTTCCTGAGTAACAAGAGCATAAAGTAAATGTTCCGTCCCAATATAAGAATGGTTGAACTCATGAGCGGATAAAACCGCCTGTTCAATAACTTTTTTTGCAAATCCGCTTAATCCTCCCCAACCCTTTTGGGCGCCGGCCGGTGCCGTAGTCATACGCCCAACCGTCTTTAAAACCAAATGAACATTCTCCATAGAAACGCCAAAATTCATAAGAATTGCGGCCCCCAAAGAATTTCCCTGAGATAATATGCCTATAAGAATATGTTCGGTTCCAACATAGTTAAGCTTGGAATCGCGCGCTTTCTCTTGCGCTACAACTAATGCTTGCTTTGCTTCCTTTGTGAATTTTTCAAATCTGTTATCTGACATTTGTTTTTTTATTATGGTTCATTGAATTCTAGCATATAAAAGCTAATTTATGAAGAACGCATCCTCATTTGGCCTTTACGAGTACCATCTTTATTATATGGCATTATAACGTGATTTTAATTAACAATGCTAGCACTCGGGTAGCCTAGAGTGCCAGCATTGTACTGTCAATTAAAATTTAAACTAAATAAATACCACCTACTTCTCTATTAAAGAAGCAGCCATTTGCAGCAGTAAAGTTTCATTTTCAGCGTTTCCGGTAAAACGATAAGTCCTATTTTTACCACTATAATAAATTTCAACTACAGATCCGGTAACAACCTTTGTAAATTCCATGTCGCCATACGAAACTTTAAAACCGGAAACGGATGTAGAGCCAAGTAAATCCAGAGCAACCAAAGCAACCCCTTCATCTAAAGGTTCTTTCCCAAATTCATAATGCCGCTGTACATCCGAGCCACTGCCGGATGAACCCTCGAAATACCAGTTTTTAGGATAAGAAACATCGAATCCGAAAGTATCGCTCTCAAGCAAAGTAAAGTTATTAGGTTCTTCCGGTGTTACAATTTCGCCCTCGGGCTCCGCCGCAACATCCAATGTTCTGGAAAAAATTGCATCATTCGCGCCATCTTCAAGTGCAGCACCTAAATTAAAAGATGACAACATCTCATAAAAAATATTTTCACTCTTAAGCTGATCATCCTTATTCCCGGCCTCAAAAGATATAGTATAAAAATACGAATCGTCTTCTGCATAATAAACCAACATGGAATCTCCCGGGTTTCCCTTTTTATAAGCGGTAATATTTTGTCGACCAATCTTACTCTCAATCAACCCATTGCTAATTGAGGATGAAGATTCATCTATAGAAATACCAAGCTTATCCGCCAAGGTTTCTTTACCATCCTTTTTTTCAAAAGAAATTAAAACAACATCTTTCATCTCACTAACATCATTTACGACAATTTTGGTAAAAGAAACACTATTTTCACTAGCATCAACCTCAAAATCATCCATATAATTTATCTGAAACAAATCTCCGGTCCAAGGTTTCCAACTTGTTACTGCCGATTCTTCCACTACATGATTTTCAATAACATCAATGTTAATCACCTCCATAATCGGTTTATCTCCTTCCACTTCTGTTAAAACACCTTTAACTTCTACAAATTTATCTTTGAACTTTGCATCCTCAAGATTAATGGAAACGCTCTTTAAAAGAATAGTATCCCCATCATCCATTTTTAGCAGATGGGTACCATGCGAAGAGGTTGTAGCTGTACCCAAAGAAACAATAGAGCCAATCCTTCTATCTAAAGGAAAATCATCTATTTTTAAACCATTATCATTGTCATTGGATACGCAGCCGGAAATGGCAAAAACACTTAACAAAAGAAAAAAAGAACTGATCAAAACAATGTATGACTTTTTCATTGAAAAAAATTAAAGATTACATTTAAGACCCATATGAGCATACGCCCTTTCCGTCGCCTGCCTTCCTCGCGGAGTGCGCTCCAAAAACCCAAGTTTAAGTAGGAAAGGTTCATAAATATCCTCCACAGTATTCTCCTCCTCGGAAATAGAAGCCGCAACCGTACTTAAACCAACAGGACCACCTTTAAATTTAAGAATTATTGTATTCAAAATATCCCTATCCACATTATCAAGCCCAAGCTCATCTATACCAAGAGAATCAAGCGCCATTTTTACAATTTCGCCATCAATGACTTTTTTACCATAGTAATCCGAATAATCCCTTACCCTACGAAGTAACCTATTGGCAATTCTGGGGGTTTGCCGCGCACAATACGCCAGCGCAGTAGATGCCGACTTTTCTATTTTACAATCAAGAATTTCCGCGGAACGCATTATAATTTCGCCAATACTATCAGGATCATAAAAATTAAGATGGATTAAAGAACCGAATCTATCCCTAAGAGGGGAAGAAAGCATACTCATTTTCGTAGTTGCGCCAATAAGTGTAAATCTGGGAAGCTTTAGCCTCATAGCCCTGGCAGCCGGGCCCTTGCCGATTATCAAATCAAGACAAAAATCTTCCATCGCCGAATAAAGAACTTCCTCAACCACCGGCTTAAGTCTATGAATCTCATCAATAAACAAAATATCTTTGTCGCGCAGATTTGTAATTATAGAGGCAATATCGCCCTGCTTCTCAAGCGCCGGACCGGATGTGACCTTGATATTAACGCCCATTTCCCGCGCAACAATATGTGCAAGCGTAGTTTTCCCAAGCCCGGGAGGCCCATGAATCAAAATATGTTCAAGACTCTCCTCACGCTTCTTGGTCGCATCAATAAAAATTCGCAAATTTTTCTTCACTTCCTCTTGCCCAATATAATCCCGCAGCAAATGGGGCCTAAGAGTTTGTTCAAACTGAACATTATCGTTGGTGCTGTCCTCTTGCGACAACAGAGGTGTCTTGCGCTGTTTTTCCCGCTTGATCATTTTGAATAAGTGAACCTTCGGTCTTTATTCTATTAGGTTTTATATTCAGATGATAGATAAAATGCTTTATCTCTTCCGGATCGGGTGCACAGGGGAAATAAATTGTTGTGTGAGTAGAGGCCGTTTCAAGTGTAAAATCTCCATAATCAAAAATCTTAAAAAAAGAAAAAATACCATTTTCACGAGTAGCAATATCTTGAATATCCTCAAGTTCAGCTTCATGCTCGGTATTGCTAAAAGCACCGTTCCAATCAATAAACAAAACCCTTATATTTGTAACAACAAGTCTGTCCAGATAATAAAGAATCGCATCATAAAAAAGGGGAGCGGCAATAAGCAAAGCAACTCCAAAATAAATATTTAACATCTGCCCGGGACTAAACACATCTCTAAAAAACCATGCAACCAAAAAGAAAGGCAGTCCGACAACCACAATTTTAAGAGCTCTAAAAAATCTTGCCGTTGGATGGTGATGAAACACCTTCACTACTTCTTCATTTTGTTGAAGTTTCATAGCTATTAATTAAACAGAACATAGTAAAACACAACAAGTCTAAAAAGGCAAGCGCGAGGCAAGATATCTATGAAAGACAGTAAAAAGAAAATCAATTTGGTGCGCCCGGCAGGATTTGAACCTGCGACCTTTGCCTTAGAAGGGCACTGCTCTATCCAGCTGAGCTACGAGCGCACGCAAAGCCCACTCTAGCGTATTTTAGCCGAGCGGACAACGTTTTCAAAAATAATTAAATGAAGTAGGCAGTAACATCATTTTCAGAAACTTTCAAACCGGAAGAATATTTCTGTCCGCCAGAAATCTTCAAAACAATAACCCTATAAATAAGTTCAGCAACTTCAGACCTGGACATACCTTCATTAGGCTTAAACAAGCCTCCACTATGAGTCACCAAATTCTTATCTTTTGCGTACTTAACATAAGGCGCAAACCATTCATCCTTAGGAACATCACTGTAAACATCGGTAGTAACAGAATCATCTACATTAATTTCCATGGCAAGCAAAAGCATCTTCAGGAATTCAGCACGATTAACAGTATTCGAAGGCTTAAAAGTACTATCCGGATATCCCCCAACTATTGCCAGATTATACGCAGTCACTACATAATCCGAATACCACTGCGCGGCTACTGTATCGGGAAAAGGCAACGTGAGCGCTGAAATCAAATCCGAATTAACCCCACCCAAAATAAACTTTAAAGCTTCAACCCTACTTATCACAACATCCGGCCTAAAAGTACCATCCGGATAACCGGTTATAACCCCATGTTCCTTCAGGAAACTTACTGCGTTAGCATAAGACGCGTCCGTATCAACATCATGGAACATTACATTTTGCATGAGTTTGGATTGTCCGGAAATATTGCTTTCATCCTTTACTTCAAGCTGTAAACCGGTAGCCGACGTTGGCGTTACCTCAAAAGAAACAGTCCCATTTTCAAAATTCTTGGCCGCCACAGTCTTTGGCACGGATGCGCCACCCATTATAACTTTAACGTAAAGATAATCACCAGGTTTATAGCTGGAAACCACATTGTTATCTTCATCTAAAGCTTTAACAAAAATCTTTTCAGGGACTCCCACCGTAAAAATATCAGAATGAGTTAATTCAAATTTGGTGGCTGGTTTAATAGCTTTTTCAGGTGTAACTTCGGCAGTAACTTCAGGTGTAACTTCAGGAGCGGGATCGGCAGCGGGAGTCGTATTCACATCAACCGTTTGAGCGGCCGGAGGAAGATCACTTGCACTACTTACACCCGGGGAAGCCGCGGAAGATTCCGATGAAACACTTTGATCCAAATATTTCTGCACAAAAAGTAAAGGATTAATCGTTGTTGCAATCGCCTTTTCTTTACCAAGGCCAAAATCAATCGCAGAATTAAAATTTAATCCGGCATCATAAGCTTCCTGCATAGTAAATGGCCAATATGGATGCCATGGCGCATTGGAATTATCTATTTGAAAATGAACATGAGGAGTAGAAGCGGTACCAGTAGAACCACTTTTACCTATAAACTGACCCTTAAGAACAACACTGCCTTCCGCTACCAAAACTTCATCCAAATGTGAATAGGATGAATAGTAAGTGGTTTTTAGAGAAGGATTTTCAAGAGATGGAACATTATCATGACGAATCACAATATGATGCCCAAATCCAGTACTTTGTAGCGATGTTTTATCTACAATTCCATTTGCAATCGCATAAACGGGAGTATCCATGGGGACCTTTATATCCACAGCCAAATGGCTGCCGGCCCCTTCAATACCATCAAGTTTATAATTCCCCATATATGGAACACTAAAAGTAATTTTAGAGTTTCTAACATTAAGATCGTCCGCCTTAGTCCAACTTAGCTGATCGGAGGGCATCGCAAGAATTTGCGCATTATAAAGCGGCGTGTCTTGCATTTTTGCGGCAGAAATACCGCTGTAAGGAAGCTTCCATTCCTCAGAAGATAAAGAAGTCCATATTGGCGTTTTACTAACGGGATAAACCGTCCCATTAAAAGCAGGCGCAGTTTGAGTGGAAATAACACTGGCCTTAAAGTCATTCACATTAAGATCAACCAATAAAATTGAAACTACAAATAAAGCCGCGAGTATTAGCCAATGCCATTTATTGAAAGAAGAATAAGAGTCCCTTTGTTTCCGTTTTTGCGACATGATATTGTATGGAAAGAAAATGTATTAATCTAAGTATTATACTAAAAATAAGCGAAAAGATCAATTCATGAAGACATATATTTCATCGACACCTGGCCGAACCAAAAAAATTGCTGCGGAAATTGCAAAAAATCCAAAATACGCGGGAATAATATGTCTATACGGCAACCTTGGAGCGGGAAAAACAGTTTTTGCAAAAGGATACGCCGCTCAGCTCGGCATAAAAGAATCAGACATAAAAAGCCCAACATACACATTTGTTAGAAGATACAACATAGGTAAACACCATCTATACCACTTCGATTTCTACAGGATAGAAGCAATGGATGATTTATTGGAACATGATCTTGAAGAAATCTTCAGCGAAAAAAATGCCCTTATTTTAATAGAATGGCCGGAAAGAATTGAAACATTTTTAACCGGCAAACATACTAAAGTTGAACTTTCATACATAAATGAAACCAAGCGTAAAATCACTATTTCCCAATTAAATGGGGGACTGTAACTCAATCTTACGATCTGTTTCCAGCCGTGCCGCCACAATTGAATTTAGCTTCGCTCTTGTTATTGGCCCAAAAATACCGGCCCCATTGGAAGATTTATCTCCCGCGAGCCTATATATTTGTTGAAATTTAAATACAGCATGCTCCGTCACTTCACCATAATAACCAGTCGGATCTATCCCAAGCAGATTAAGACGTTTCAGCTCATATTGAAGCTCTCTCACATTGTCTCCACTGTCCAAGGTCTGCAAATCTGAAGTGAAAATATCAATAAGCTCAAACTGTTCTGCCATAGCATGTGCTTCCGGCAAAGCCGCTTTTTCCGCCAAAATCGCAATCGTTCTTGCACCTACATATCCAATTCCAAACGAGTTCAACTCAGGTAAAACCTTTTCTTCAAGCTGAAACTTAGACACAGCATAGTAGGTTTTATCATCGAAAATACCATTTATTTCACCATCATAATAACCAAGATCACTTAACAATTGTTGAAGCTTAACAACATCGCCGCCGGTTTGCCCGAATTTCAGCTCCCCGGAAAACAGTTTAGCTTTAATAACGGAAGAAGTAGCCACAGAAGGAGGAACCTCACTTACAACAGATGAAGTGGAGCCATTCAATGTATCATTAACAGCATACCTTTCGGAAGAATCATATCCAACAAGCTCAATACTTTCCTTAATAGATTCATCAACTCCATAAACTATTACATCCAAAGTCCTTTTACCCCAATTCAAAGCTCTTTTTAAACCTTTATCTCCAAATCCCATCCAAACATCCAATCTATCATATGCATTACCTCTTTCACCGGAATGAACAATAGCGCCACCTCTATCATGAACGGAAACAGTTCCAATGCCGGGAATCTTCATTTTAGTCCCGAATGCATAAGTTGACGGCGCCGCAATCATGCCCGGATAAACCGAAGTCCCATCCGCGCCATGAACACCACCTCCATTTAATCTAATATCACCTTCATAAGATCCGGTAACATACTTAGCCTGACCTGGCAGGGGAGAGTAGTATGCGGAAATAATATAAGTTTTTACATTACCAATAGGAGCAATCGCAGTATCAACCTCATCGGATAACCACGACGGGATTTGCTCGGCCGCCGCGGAAACATCTGCGGCAAGAACCATGTCAATTCTCAATAAAAAAATAACAACAAACAAAGACAAAACAAGCGCGGCGCTTCTCTTTGAAGGTACATTATTAGAATATGCCGAATTTAATATTTTTATTTTCATTATTTTTATTTATTTTTATTTTTGTTAAATCATAAAATGTTACCACATAAACAAGCCGCAAAGGGCTAAAAGCCCTTGCGCAAAACCTAGGATGTATTTTTATTAAAACACCCCCGAAAGAAGAAATTTCCGCTTAATATAAAGAAAAACTCCTAAAAAACCGCACCAACTCTCCTTAAAATCTCCCTCTCTGCAAACTCCCTATCACGACCATATTTCAACCTTGAAAGCTGCTTATAAGCCTCAGCCGCCTCAAAATCACCCTTCTCCAAATACGGATTAACCGGAGTAATACTAAAAGGCCTACTCGGTTGCGTATCAATAGAAAGCTTCATAACAGCCTTAAACTTGTCGATATTAATAAGATCCTGATCACTAAAAACCGGAGCCATTTCCTTAGCCATAAATTCAGCATCCTGTGCGCCGATCTTATAACTCATAATAGTCCCAACGTTACCAAAAACCGCATCTTTAACCTTAGATTTACCATCCGGCCCCTCAAGCTGAGCAATGTATTGATGAGCCATATTAAGTCCAAGCCTATACTTCCTGGCCTCAGACAAAATGACCTCAATACTGTCCGTAACGTAGTTTTGAAACTCATCAATATACAAAAAGAAATCTCTGCGCTGATCCTTTGGCAATTTCTGCCTGGCCAGAGCCGCCATTTGAATTTTTGAAACGATGATAAGACCTAGCAAATGCGAATTTATTTCTCCAACATCACCTTTGGAAAGATTCATTAATAGGATTTTTCCATCATTCATAACATCCTTAAAATCAAAAGCCGATTTTGACTGCCCAATAATGTTTCGCATCATCGCATTTGTAACAAACTGACCAAACTTAGCCGCGAAGTAGGGGATCATCTCCTGCTTTTCCCGTGCCCCCGTTTTTGCCATTTGGTGCTCCCAGAAAGATCTAACAATAGGATTCTTAACATGCTCCACCTTTAACTTTTGAAAATCATCATCCGTAAATAAACGAACAATATCCGTAATAGCGCCACCTTCCGGATCCGACATCAAAGTCAAACAACCATTACGGAAATAATCCTGAATACGTGGGCCGAAAATCTCCTCATTAAAAAGTTTAATCATAATATTCATGGCTTCAAGCGCCACATATTCTTTCTCCTCCCAACTATCTCCCTCAAGCAAATTAAGCCCCATAGGGCGCTCTAAGTCGGATGGATTAAAGTAAATAACATCATCCGCACGGTCACGCGGAATAAACGGCAAAATATCCTCAATTAAAGATCCGTGAGGATCAACAACCGCAATCCCATTTCCATTTGCAAGATCCTGCCGAATCATGACCTGCAAAATAGAAGATTTACCAGTACCGGTTTGACCAATTACATAAAAATGCCGGAACCGATCCTCCGTTTTCATGCGAATTTCCTTTGTATCACCCCTATAAGTATTATGTCCCAATAAAATACCCTCCTTAGGAATATTGTGCGGAGCCGGAGCAATTTTAAAACTTTGCCAGGCTATAGTAGGAGCCCTGTTGTACCGAATATTAGGTAAATGAAAAAGGCTGGCAACCTCATCCGAAGATAATAAATTATATTTACGCCTAACAACTTGACCAAACCCACGTTTCAAATTTCTTAAAATAAAATTACGAATAATAACCTTTTCAGATTTAACTTTAGGCACCGCAAACCCATTCGCCGTCGGCGAACTATATTGAGCGAAAGCACTAACAACATTGCTCAAATGCCCCTGAGCCTCCCTGTCGGTCGGCGCTGCGCAGACAATCCTAAGAACAGTATCATAACCAATCTTGGAATTTTTGCCCTCCAAAGCCTTAACCTCCTCATCCGTCAAAGGCGTAGTCCTGGGGGCGGATGCGTCCGGCGTATCGCTTGAACCAATTTCTCCCATAACCAAAACCTCAAAAAGGTAGCCGAGCCACGTAAGCGGATTCCAGGAAAAACTGCTACTTTTCTTTTGACTGTAAATATCTTTCGCCATTTCACGCCCACGCTTTTGCCAACCATCCTTTTTAGGCCTTATTACAAGCTGAATCGCGGCCCCATCGTCAAAACCAAGTTTAGAAAGAGCATTGGTAATATTATTAAGCGGATCCGAGTTCAAATGCTCATAAGTTTTAATAGGATAAACATAATCCTTATTAAGCTGTAAAGCCGTCGCAGCCACCTTGGAACCTTCCTTAAAAATACTATAATCCTCCGCCTGCTCGGTGTAAGCATCCGGATAAAAAGCGGTAATCTGCTTTTCTATAAGAGATTTTAAGCCTTTGGGCGCAACCACATAAAAATAAATTTGATTATCGATTGCAGCATACTCAAGCGAGAAAAAATCTTGCCCAAGAAAATAATATTTAATTTTACTACTATAAATACTATGGAGCGACTCAAACAAATGCGCCGCCACCCCAACCGCTTCCTTAAAATCCCTCTGCGCAGATGCCGCCGCTTGCTCCTCCTCCCGATCTTCCTTTGACTCTTTTTTAGGAATCATAATCTTCAAAAAAATCATATCCATAGTACGATTATGATCCGCAATTTTTTGAATATAATATCTAATCAGACGAAAACAGCAGTACAGAACCACGGCAATCGCCAGAGAAACCAGGATGTTAAGAAAAAATGCCATGACAAACAAACATTTATACTTCTGAATTATATCTTAAATACGCGAAAAAAGGAATCGCAGAGCAGCAATATTCACATATAAATAAAAACTATTTTTGGGGATGAATGCGAATATGAGCCTCCGCAATCTGCTGGGAAGGCATTTCGGAAGGCGAACTCAACATTAGATCACGCGCCTTTTGATCCTTTGGAAAAGCAATAACCTCGCGAATATTAGGTTCCCCGCACATAAGCATAACAAGTCTATCCAGTCCCCAGGCAATTCCTCCATGCGGAGGAGCCCCGAACGAGAACGCATGCAACAAATGCCCAAATCTATTTTGAGCATCCTCCTCGCTGATTTTCAATAAATCAAAAATTTTACTCTGCAAAGAAGCATCGTGAATTCTAATGCTACCACCCGCAACCTCACTACCGTTCAAAGCCAAATCATAAGCTAAAGCCCTAACGGATTCCGGCTTACCGTCCAAATTATCAATATCTTCCATATGCGGCGAAGTAAACGGATGATGAGTCGCATTTAAACGCTGATCTTCCTTGCTCCATTCAAAAAGAGGGAAGTCGTAAATCCAGCAAAAAGCAAAAATATTAGGATCTCTAAGACCCATATTTTCTCCGCACGCCAATCGTAAACGACCCAAAACCTCGCAAACAACTTCAAATTTATCAGCAGCAAAAAAAACAATATCACCGGTAACCGCAGCGGTTGCTTTAAGAATCTCCTTAACTTCTTCATCCTTAAAAAATTTAAGAATCGGAGCCTTCGGGCCCTCTTCAGTCACCTGAATATAAGCAAGTCCGCCAGCGAAATACTGCTTGGCCAGCTCCGTATATTCATCAATTTCTCTTCTTGTGAACTTCGCGCCACCGGGGATACGAAGCGCCCGAACAAAACCATCATTGGAAATAGCATCCGTAAAAACCTTAAATTCACAGTTTTTCACAAGATCGCAAACGTCAACAATTGGCATTTCAAAACGGATATCCGGTTTATCCGAACCATAAGTATCCATAGCCTCCTTCCACGTAAAACGAGGAAACGGTTTTTGCTGAATTTTCTTGTCCGGCGTTAAAGCTTCAATTAAATCGATCATTAATTTTTCATTAAGCTCCATAATGTCATCAGGTTCAACAAAAGACATCTCCATATCAAGCTGCGTAAATTCCGGCTGCCTATCTCCACGCTGATCTTCATCTCTAAAACATCTCGCCACCTGAAAATACCTATCCATACTTGCAACCATTAAAAGTTGCTTCAACTGTTGAGGTGATTGAGGAAGTACATAAAAATGCCCGGGATAAAGTCGCGACGGCACCAAATATTCACGGCTGCCTTCCGGCGTACCCTTAATCAATATTGGCGTTTCAACCTCTATAAAATCCATTTTATCCAGACCATCGCGCAACATTTTAATAACCTTATATCTCATAATAATATTATTCTTCATCCTCTGTCTACGCAGGTCCAAATACCTATATTTAAGGCGCAACTCCTCATTGACCTCTTTATCTTGATCAATCTCAAAAGGTGGAGTTTCGGACTTATTAAGAATCTTGAAATCGGAAATCAAAACTTCAATTTCACCACTTTTTAAATTAGAATTGCGCATCCCTTCCGGACGTTCACGCACAACACCTGTTACCTGAACTACAAATTCACTACGCACTTCATCCGAAGTAGCATGGCAATCCGCCGACTTGGTAGGATCGGAAACAACCTGCGTTAAACCGTATCTATCTCTTAAATCAATAAAAATCAGCCCACCATGATCACGTCGTCTATGCACCCATCCGCACAAAGTAACCTCCATGCCAATAGACGTTTTATCCAATTCATTACAAGTGTGAGTTCTCAGCATATTAAAGTATTAATTATCGAAATTCGCACATTCCAAGACATTTTAGGTCTTATTAAGCACTTTATCAATATCCGCTTCAAGTTGGCCGGAAATATGAATTCCAAAAGGAATTTTAATTTTCTTCATTTGAGTCAACCCACCGAGCCCACCCGAAGAAAGCTCCAATTCAACCTGCCGCTCACCTTGATTCTTCATCAAAAGACCTTTCAGTTCCTTCAAAACATCCAACTCCGTACCCTTAGGCACCCGGATCACATAGGGATTTTCCCTCCATTCGGAGCCATTCAAATCGGTAGAATCACTACGACCGGCATCATCGGAGCCACTACTCTTAGCCTCTTGCGCTTGCGGCAAGTCAGAAGCAGTTTTTTTAACTTCAACCTCAATAGTTTTTTGCTTCCTCATTACATTCTCATTTTCATCAAAAACCCCCGCTGCCTTAGCATTATTAATCATAGTTTCAAGTGAAACCGACTTAACCAAATCTACAGCGAACTGCAAAGTATCTCTTCTATGATCAAGCCTACCCTCCATAATAACAATTTTATCTTCATCGATTAAATGACTGAATTTAGCATAAACCTTTGGAAAAAGAACAATTTCAATTCGCCCGGTTGGATCTTCCAACTCAAAATAAAGCATATAACTCCCGGACTTAGTAAACACTTTTTTCACTTTTGTGATCAATCCACCCAATATAACCTTCTTACCAATATTTTTCTTTGTAATACTACCAATTAAAAGCACTTTCTTAGACAAATACTTCTTAAGCCCCTTTAAAGGATGCCCGGACACATAGATACCCAAATAATCTTTTTCCCATCCAAGCCTTTCCATATTAGTAGCAGGTTTAACCTTCTTAAGCTCAAATGAAGCCAAGGCATCGCCTTCCTTCTCACCAAAAAGACTTTCCTGACCCTGCAAACTCATTTCCTGATTAGATTTAGCAAAAGAACTTATTTCATCCGTACTCAAAGCAATAGACCTGCGCTCACCAAGATCATCAAGAGCCCCACTACAGGCTAAAGCTTCCAACGTTTTTTTATTCAACAACTTAGACGGAACCCTCCTTGCCAAATTCTCCAAAGAGTTAAAAATCTCACCATCTCGAATAGCCAAGATCTCATCCACAGTAGAACTACCCAAACCTTTAATCGCACTTAACCCAAAACGGATTTTTCCACCATTCACCACGGTAAAATTAGCAAAAGATTCATTTATAGAAGGCGGCAAAACCGGAATTCCCATTTCCTCACATTCCATAATTTCCAAAACAACTCTCTCCGTATTATCACTATCTGCAGAAAGCAATGCAGCCATAAATTCCATAGGATAATGAGCCTTCAAATAAGCCGTTCTATATGAAATCATCGCATAACAAGCTGCATGAGACTTATTAAACCCATATCCCGCAAAAGGCTCAATAACCGTCTCAAAAACCTCGGCGGCAAAATTTTTATCATGATTATTGGCTACAGCACCATTAATAAACTTTTCCTTCTGTTCATTAAGCAAAGAACCTATTTTCTTACCCACCGCTTTCCTTAAAATATCCGCTTCCCCAAGACTAAACCCCGCAAAATCCCGCGCTATTTGCAAAATCTGTTCCTGATAAATCGCCACTCCATTCGTTTCTTTTAAAATAGTCTCAAAAGATGAATGTAAATATCTAACAGATTCAGGATTATGCTGAGCTTTAATATAACCCGGAATCCACTCCATAGGACCCGGCCTATAAAGCGAAATCATAGCAATAATATCTTCAAAACGAGTAGGTTTAAGCTCCTTTATATACCTACGCATACCGGCAGACTCAAGCTGAAAAACCCCGGTCGTATCTCCCCGCTGAAGCAACAAAAAAGAAGCCTCATCATCCATTGGAATAGATGTAACATCCAGATCAACTCCCATAGTACGACGAATAATTCGAATTGCATTTTCAATAATCGTAAGATTCTTAAGACCAAGGAAATCCATCTTCAAAAGACCAATATCGTCACACACATGCATGTCGAACTGTGTAATTATTTCCTCTCCTCCGCCAGTAGACCTTTGCAAAGGAACAAACTCCACCAGCGGACGCTCAGACATAACAACTGCACAAGCGTGCGTACCGGCATGCCTAACGGTACCTTCCAATTTTATAGCATTATCCAGCAATTCCTTGGACCTCTCCTCAGTTTCATAAACTTTTTTCAGTTCAGGATCAGATACAATCGATTTCTTTAAAGGCACATGCTTACCTTGTATCGGCGGCGGAATAAGCTTGGAGATCCGGTCAACCTCCGCATAAGGATACCCCATAGCACGACCAACATCTCTAACCGCCGCCCGCGCCGCCATGGTCCCAAAAGTAATAATTTGCGCAACATTATCCCGCCCATACTTTTCACGCACATATTCAAGCACCTCATCGCGCCTGGTATCCGCAAAATCAATATCCACATCGGGCATACTCACACGTTCAGGATTCAAGAACCTTTCAAAAATAAGCCCATATTTAAGTGGATCAAGATCGGTAATATCAAGACAATACGTAATTAAAGAGCCGGCCGCGCTACCACGACCCGGCC